>JAAUYF010003349.1_pt1 | contig 16030 bp, 13 predicted proteins | sample 7278051 | NCBI WGS metagenome assembly JAAUYF01 (sample SAMN14350202, study PRJNA611818) | marine sediment metagenome | isolation source: surface marine sediment (0.6m) | place: French Polynesia: Moorea | collected 2018-08 | reverse complement strand
CTTCGGCAAGAACGCGGCGCGGGATGTTTACCCGCTGATCCTCGAACATTTGAATAACGAGTAACCAGGAGATTCTCATGCAAATCGACTTTCACCATGGCGTCACCTACGTGGTCGCGCGCATTGCCGGGTTCAACCACAACCAGGCCAGTATCGTGGCCTATAGCGCGCAGTACGTCGACGACGCGACCAACTCCGGCACGATCAGGTTCGACAACGGCGCGATGTACACGCGCGTCAGCTCGGCACACAAGATGCTCGATTACCGCAACGCCAAGCAGTTGAAAAACCACCAGGTCTGGATTCCCTACCACTTCCTCCCGGGCAACGGCGGCAAACCGGCCGGGCAGAATCCCGGCGGCAGCTTCATTCGCAAGATCAGGTGCTCGCCGAACAGCCCGGTGGCGCAGGATATGGTCGCGGCGGCAATTCGCGACAGGAACAAGCCCTACGGGCTGCACCGGCTCGGCATTACGATGCATGTCTACGCCGACACCTGGGCGCACCAGGGATTCGCCGGCGTCAATCACGACATCAACAAGGCCACCAGGATCAAGGTCAACGGCGAGGAAGACATCAAGTTCGCGGACCGCATGGTCAATTTTTTCATCACCGAAACCCTGCCGCTGGGTCACGGTTCGGTGCTGAGTTACCCCGATCGGCCGTACCTGTCGTGGAGCTATTACTCGCCGTACCTGAGGACCGAGGTCGTCCGCGACAACCCGACCGATTTCACGACCGCGGCCGAAAACCTGTGCATGGCGATGCAGCGCTACCGCCTCGGCGACCCGGCCGCCGTGGTACCCGGATTATCCGAACATGCGAAGGACAGGGCGACGCTGGAAAAAATGATCCGCGGTATCAAGAACGAGGATGGCGACAAGCGCCACGAGCGCTGGCTCGCCGCGATCGCCGGCGGCAAGTTCAGCTTCGGCCCGGCCAGCGTGAGCTACATCCCGAAAGGCAGGGGATCCTGGAAACACAAGTCGATCGGTACGCTGGACCACGTCGACGACTTCGATGAAGAATTCACCTGGAAGGATTCCTTTCTCAAGAGCAACTGGAAACACTTCCACGATGCGCTGCAGGCGCACCGCTTCGACATCCTGCACGACGTGCTGCCGAAGTACGGTATTCAGGCGGCCTGAAGCGTCGCGGCCCGAGCAGGCGAATTTTCAATCCGGGGAACAGGACATGCCAGTAGATTTCAGAAAACCCGCTCACGTCATCGTCGTGCACGGCGTCCAGACCGGCGAAGACGAGGACATCGAAAGCGAACAGCAGATTCGAGCGCTGATCAACCGCTCGCTCGCGGAGAGCCATATCGACAAGGAGTTCGAGGTCCGGGGTTACATATACGAAAATATCAACGACGAGGCGCAGCGGCTTTACCAGCAAATCGGCATGGCCATAACCGCCGGCCGGCCGCTGGTGCGCGAAGCGCTGCAAACCGTCATCGACCTCGCCGGGGACGTCATTACCGCGGCCAGGAATACCAGCACCGCGCACAAGATCCGCAAGGGGCTGAGCGACCTGATCCTGGAGTCTTATCGCGCCAGACACCAGGTGGTCGTGGTTGCGCACAGCCTGGGCACGGTGTACTCGCTCGACGTGATCAACGATTTGATCGGCCGCGCGAATTATTTCAAGGGCGACGAGCGCCAGACCTGGCCGGTGCAGGGTTTGATTACGATGGGCAGTCCGCTCGGCCTCGGGCTCGACTTCGGCGGCGTCAGGGTTTTCGACAAGCGCAAGATCCGCAATATCGACGGCGCCGAGTACAACCTGCTGCCGTGGCACAATTATTACAACCGGCTCGACCCCGTCGTCAGCGGCGGCCTCTTCGGTGCGCCGGCCGATATCGAGGGCGCCAAAGGCCCGGTGGAGTCGCGCTACGGTCCGTCGGTGCTCGGCAAAAGCTGGCTGCTGCAGGGCCACGTCGTGGCCTCGGGCGCGCAGTGGATGCTCGCGCACACGGCTTACTGGAGCAACCCGGCCGTCGGCGACAACCTGGTCGACGTGTTATGGGGATAATCATGCAGAAATGGAAAACCCTGCTGCTGCTGGCCGCGGTTTGTTTTCCTGGCGGTTGCGTCAGTCTTTACCAGTACAGTGCCGAGGGCCAGGTCACAAGCGCCGACGGTGAACGAATCGACGCCGTGGTCTACTGGCACAAGGACGAGGGTCGGCTGTGGTACGGCGCCAGGTACGAGCAGCTCGAAACCGACGTCACCCTCAGGATTTGCCAGGTCGTCCCGAAAAATTTCGTGCTCGCCGAATCGGGCCATGTCGTTATGCGGAGTAAATCCAACGATCTGCAGGTGGCGTCGGTGGGCGCCGACGGCAACCTGGTGATGCTGAACCAGCCCGAGCGGCTGCGTCCGGGAGAGCCCTGCGGTTTGATCCTGGCCAACGGTAACCCGGTCGGCACCGGCGGCCTGGCGCTCGATGTCGCGCCCGAAATTGTCATCTTGTGCAAAAATGATACCCGCCCCGGGCGTTACCCGGCGGCGGCAAAATATCGCTTCGGCGCGATCGGCCGCGCCGAGATCGACAAGGAAAAGAGACCGGCGCCGGATCCGTGCCGCTAGGAGACGCCGCCGGCTCCGGGAAAACAATCTGAATGCGGGAACAGTCGCGGCGGCTTCCGGCGCGGCGTGCAAGGAGGGGAAAATGAAAAAGATACTGGGCCTGGTGTTACTGTTGTACACGGCATGCGCCGGCGCCGACAATACCAGCGAACGCATCAACGGCGTCGCCGAGTTCCTGCTCGACCGCGCCAACGATAACTACCTGTACCTGTTTCAGAACAGCATCGCGAAGAACGAAAAATTCAAATGCTATTTTCCGACGACGCACAGCAGCCTGACCCAGGGCGGCACCGATGCGTTGAAAAGGCTGATGACTTCGAAGGAAACCTGGCGCGAATCGATTCAGCGGGACCTGCAAATCCTGACGATTCGCTCGCTGGCCGATGAAATAGTCCTCAATCCGCGGTTCCGGGATTTTGCGCTGGCAATCGATGAACTTGCGGAAAAGTCCAGTGAGCAGGCGATCGTCATTCAGCAACTGCAGATCCGTTACAAGGATGACGTGTACCCGCTGAACCAGATCCCGATTTCCGCCAGCGACGAGCTCAGGGACCTGATCAATGGTTTTTACCTGCCCTTTGCCGATGCGTCGAGCGTGCTGAAAAAACTGGAACAATACGGGGCGGACTGCGATGCGCCGGGTTCGAGCGCTGCGCCGGGTCGCGCCGCCTACGAGGGTTTCGATTACCAGGATTTCAAGAACACCTTCGACCGCTTCCATCGTTATGCAGACGACATCCAGGCATGGTCGGTACATGTAAAGGAAAACATAAAAAATCTCGAGCTGGTGCCCATTGTCGATCCGGATGCCTGTTCGCTGATAGGACTGGATCGTGCGCTGTGTTCGGACCGGGACGCGTTTATCGAAAGCACGGAGGACAGGATAAACCTGGTTCTGCAGGAAAATATAAACCGGGTGTTCTCGGAAAAAACAAAGGCCAAGTTAAGCGAAATAAAAAGGCGTACCGACGCTTTGAGCACCACCAGCGGGGATTTGTACGAGCGCCTCGTAATCGGCGCCTACTGCCGCGCCATCGGAATCGAGGAGAAAAACTGTAACGAAAAGAGCATCAGCGAATCGGCCGAGCGGGCGGTAACGCACGAGTACCTCGACGATATTCTCAAAAGCGATTTGCTCGCCAATCTGAAGGAGCTGCAGGAAATCAGGGAGGTGCTCGAGGAGGCGGAGCTTTCGACCATTAAAAAGGTCGAGATCGCGCTGAAGGACATCAGGGAGCTCGAGGTCGAACGAAACGGTGAACTCGAAAAAATACTGTCGGAGAAGGAATTCGAGCGGCTGAGCAGGCACGTGCGTTTTTTCGCCGAAGTCGCCGATGCCGATACCGCCGAGGATGTAAAGTCGGTACTGACCAATTACACGCTGCCGTCGGTCAGCTTCTTCGAGAAACGGCGCGGCGGCGAGCATTTTATGATTACCTCGTACCTCGGACTTACCGCCAACATCGACGAGGACGACGACGTCGACGATGCCAACGACGGGATCTTCGCTCCCATCGGCCTCGAGTACAGTTACGGCGGGCTTGGCTGGGGCTGGTTCGATTCGATCAGTGTCATGGCGTCGCCGTTCGATTTCGGATACCCGGTCAATCTCAAGCTGAGCGGCACCGAGGACAAGTTCGAGTTCGACGAGGTGATTGCGCCGTCGCTGACCTTCGCGCTCGGCGTCAGGGATTACCCGTTGATGCTGGGACTCGGCTACCAGCGCGGCCGCGAAATCGAGGAAACCGGCCAGACCGAGGACCGGGTTTTGCTCTTTGTCACCTTCGACATGCCGCTGTTCAATCTGTACAACGATTGATCCGGTCGCCGGCGCTTCCCGCGCGCGCTACGTCATCCCCGCGCAGGCGGGGACCTTGCAATGACAACGCGACTCTACCGGGCGGTCGCGCCCGTTAAGTACCCCGGCTTCCAGTTTCGGCCATTGAGCACCAATAAAAAGCCCCGCACGAGGCGGGGCTTCAAATCCGATTCCGGCTAAAAGTTAAGCTGCTTTTCTCCGCTTGCCGAACCCGAGCAGTCCAATTAATGCGGTGCCGAACAGCCACACGGCCGCGGGCACCGGGACCGCGGAAGGAGTCGAAGTGATACGGCCGAGCAGTTCCACGCTTGCCGATTCGCCTTCACGTACCAGGAAAGAATCCTGCAGCGTAAATCCGCCGCCAACGAGCGTTCCGAAGCCCAAAAATTCCAGCGTGTAGTCGGTACCGTCGTACGAAAAGAAGTTGGATGGAACCGTATTGTCGAAATTGACAACATCCGCGCTGGCATCCGGGTCGGAGGTGTTCGGTGTCGTGGTCAGCCCCAGGTCGAACAGAAAGCTCTCCACAAAACCGGTCGGCGAGGTGAAGTTTAGCGACACGCTCAAATCGACCGTGTCCGCCCGGGTCGGAATCGAGATCGTACCGTTAAAAAAATCCAGGGTGCCGAAGGCGAACGGAGTATTTTCGTCTTCATCGAAAGATGCGCCGGTGAAGCCGAGCGAGCTCGGGGGGCTGCTAATCCCGGTTCCCCAGGTAAAAGCATTGGTGCCGACACCGGTTGTCACCATACCGGATGGCCCCGTGGGATTGACAAAGCTGCCGTCACTGGTGCCTTGAAACAGCGCAGCCTGCGTGGTGCCGGAGACTGCGAGTAAACCTATCATCAATAGTTTTTTCATTTTTACATGCCTCGGTTCGATGTCCATTAATTCCGTCTAACGTTTCCGGCGCTAATGCCATTTGATAACGAGAGTCCTGCCTCGTTCTCACCGATATCCCGGAATTGCCGTTGAACTATCAACGTCGGCTCGGTGGCAGGCGTTATTGCATTAGCACTCCGGCCCTGAAACCACCCGAGAATTCTAAATCTGACAGGCTCAAGGCTCATCCCCCATTTGGGTTAAATTCCGCAGATTTAAATCAAATAGCGATATCTTACCGATCGAAGCATTTAACCCATTTGGGTGATGCCCTGTCGCGTAATAGCGTGTTAAATGACAGCCTTAAACTGGGAGTCTGTCTGCGCGACCACCTCGCTTTTGGCTCAGCGCAGCACGCCGGAGCTGGTGGGTAAAAGCAACGATCGTGTGTCGCAACCCGTTACCGGGACCGTGCAGCAACAAAAATAACGCCTGCCTGGTTCGGAGCTGGATTAGCCAGTTGCCTGCCGCGCCATACCGGGCCATAACCCTTGCGGGGCATACCATGAATAAAATTTTCAAATCCCTGGCTGTATTATTTCCGGTGACGCTGGCGGTGAATGCGCAGGCGGCTCTGATCAACGAATTCCAGCCGAACCCGAGCGGCCCGGATCCGCTCTCTACGATTATCGAGATACGCGGCACCAGCGGGGCCAGCTTTAACGGCAGCATCCTGTCGATCGAGAGTGATTTGGCAGGCGCTACCATCGACCGGGCCACTTCGATTTCCGGCGTGTTCGACTCGAACGGGCTGCTGACGGCTTCCGTCCCCGACTTCGAGAATCCCAGTTTCACCGCGGTCCTGGTAGACGGCTTTACCGGCTCTATCGGTGATGCTCTGGATACCAATAGCGATGGCATACTGGATGTGAATCCCTGGAGCTCGGTCCATGACGCGCTCGGGGTGCCGGATAGCTTTTCCGATCAATCCCGGCTTTATGGCGCCCAGCTTGGCGGTCAGGATTTTGCCTTTACCGGCGATGAGCCGCAGCTGGTTTTTCGCGATGGCGTGTCTTCATCATGGTACGCCGTCAATGACCCGGCAGGAACGGTGGCCTACGATATAACCGCCGCCCCGATCGACCTGAGCCTGTTTAGCGCCGATGCGACCGTGGCCACCTTCGGCGCGGTCAATCCCACGATAGAGACCATGACGTCCGGGGTATTGATCAACGAGTTTCAGCCGAACCCGAGCGGCCCGGATCCGGCCATAGTCAGTGTCGAACTGCTCGGCCCCAGCGGGGCCAGCTTTGACGGCAGCATCTTGTCGATAGAGAACGACGGTTCGGGCGCGGGTATCATCGACCGCGCCGCTGCGGTTTCCGGTGTATTCGACTCGAACGGGCTGCTGACGGTGACCATCCCCGACCTGGAAAACCCCAGCTTCACCCTGTTACTGGTCGATGGCTTTACCGGTTCCACCGGTGTCGATCTGGATATCGACAACGATGGCGTTTTAGACCTGAATCCCTGGGATCTGGTACTCGACGCGATCGGGGTGCCGGATAACGTACTCGATGAATCCCTGCTCTACGGCGCCCAGCTGGGCGGAGAAGATTTTGCCTTTACCGGCGATGAGCCTAAGCTGGTTTTTCGCGATGGGCAGACTTTACTGTGGTACGCCATCAATGACCCGGCGGGAACGGATGCCTACGATATCGGCGCCAACCCGGTGGCCCGAAGCCTGTTCGACATCGACCCGGAGTCGACCACTTTCGGTGCGGTCAATCCCACGCTGGGCGGTCCCTCGGCGGTGCCGGTGCCGGCCGCGGTCTGGCTGTTCGGATCGGCGCTGATCGGGTTGCTCGGATTTCGCAGGCGCCGGCAATCGGCTTAGCCTTTTAGAATCCGTTCGCCGTTCGATCCTCGTTCGCGGAGGCCTGGCCAGGCTTGCTTCGTTTACTCAATCCGGCCAGCCCGATTATTGCCGTGGCAAATAGCCAGCATGCAGCCGGCACGGTCACCGCGGACGGCGCAACGTCGCCGATCTGAAAACAATCAACGCGAAAGTCTAAGCGTCGATTGCCTCCCGTCCCCGAGGCCCGGGTCAGATACTCGCGCGTCGCTTCAAAGAGGGCCGTAGCGCAGCCGGTTTACCTCGGGCGCCCCGTCTTCCCTGATCGTCATGATATAGAGGTCGCCGTAGGACAGGGGCGGCTCGCCGTCGCCGTCGAGCACGTCGTAGATTTGCTTCAGGTTTTCCTTGTTGCCTACCCAGACGACGATTTCGCCGGGGTGCTCGGTCAGCATGGTCGTGACCACCTGGTACATTTTGGCCGGCACGATCCTGGTTTCTATCCCGAGGTGTTTCGCCAGCGGCTCCGCGGTTTCCAGGTTGCGCAAGTAGTCCGGGCTGTAAATCGCGGTGATCGGCATGTGGCCGACGGCATCGACCAGCGCCGCGGCGCGCTCGCGCCCCTTGTCGTTGATGTGGGTCGCCATCGCGTCCCGATCCGCGTGACGGGTAAGAATGATGGTCGTGGTCGTGCCGGGCATCGAGCGGTTCACCGTCTGCTGGGTCGCGCAGGCGGAAAGGCCCGCGATGAGCGTGACGACCAGCCCGGTAGCAAGTATGCGGTTAAGTAATTTCATTTTTTTTTGCCCCGTTTCAGTTCGCTTTCCGGCCGCCCCGGATGGCGCAACTGTAGCACGCGGATGGCGCGAGTTTAATCGTTAATCGGGTATGTTCCGGCGCGGATTCGTTATGTAATGGCCACCAGTGTGGAGAAACAGGTTTCCGGGTATCGCGCACAGGCGCTGGTTCTTTTTGACCTGGTTGAATCTTGTTCCACGGCGCGGAATCGTTGCTCGGGCCTGCCTTGGGTATAATGCGGTTTTTTCGTTTAACGACTCCGCCGTGCTCGAGATTTCACGCAACGTATCGATACCCGACGACGAAATCGAGCTGGTTTCGATTCGCGCCCAGGGCGCCGGCGGGCAAAACGTCAACAAGGTCTCGAGCGCGATTCACCTGCGTTTCGATTTCGAGGCTTCTTCGCTGCCCGAGTTTTACAAGCAGCGCCTGCGCGCCAAATCCGATCGGCGCATCAGCAAGGATGGGGTCATCGTCATCAAGGCGCAGCAGTTCCGCACCCGGGAAAAAAACCGCGACGCCGCGCTCGCGCGGCTGCAGGCGCTGATCCGCGAGGTTGCGGTGGTCAAGAAAGCGCGCAAGGCGACCAGGCCGACGCGGGCTTCGAAACAAAAGCGTCTCGATAGCAAATCGCACCGGGGCCGGACCAAGCGCCTGCGCGGCAAGATCGGGCTCGAGTAGGGGCGGAAATCGAAAGCGTTTCCGGGTAGACTGGGCGGCATGCTCATGACGAAACCGCGCCGGCTCGTGCCGGGTCCGTGCGCGGACATCAGGAAAAAGGAGGGGGAGGAATTATGAGTATCTCGATTACGGATTCGGTTGGCCGCGGCGGTAAAAACCGCAAGGCCGACACGCGCAAGATTCAACGGGCCCTGAACCAGGTAACCGGCGGCGCTGCCCTTGCGGTCGACGGCGATTGCGGGCCCAAAACCATCAGTCGCATCGAAACCTTCCAGCGCGGGTTCATGGCGCGCCCCGATGGCCGCGTCGATCCGGGCGGACGATCGCTGCGGCGGCTGAACCAGATGCTGGATGCCGCGCCGGTTAAAAAAGCGCGGAAGAAGACGGTGAAAAGCGCGGCAAAAAAATCGGTCAAAAAATCCACGGCGAAGAAGACGGCTAAAGGCGCGGTAAAAAAATCGGCCGCGAAATCCGCCCCGAAGAAGACAGGTAAAAGCGCGGCCAAAAAGACGGCCAGGAAAACCGCGGCGAAGAAAACCGTGAAAAAGGCCGCCGCCAAATCGGCGCCGAAAAAGTCCGCGGCCAAATCCGCAACCGCCGCGGCGACCGCGGCGGCGAAGGCGAGCGCCAGGGCGGCGGTCAAATCGAGCGTGAAAAAGACCGCCAAAAAAGCGGTTAAAAAGAGCGCCGGCAAAGCGGTCAAAAAAGCGGCGAAAAAATCGGCCGCGGCCAAAAGGCGCGTGATCACGATCTCGGCCTCGGTTGGCAGAGACGGTAAAAACCTCGAAAGCGATGTCAGGCTGGTGCAGGAGGCGCTGAACGAAGTAATTCCGCAAAAGCCGCTCAAGGTCGACGGCAAGATCGGCGCCAAAACGATTGCGAAAATCGAGCAGTTCCAGAGCGGGTTCATGCAAAAGCCCGACGGTCGAATCGATCCCGGTGGCAAGTCGATCAAGCGCCTGAGCGGATCCGCGCCGGCGATGCAGGGCGCGTGGAAGGGCGACAGTTCGAGGTGGAGCGAAGCGAAAAAACTCGACAGCCTCGATAAGGACCTGCGTAAGAAGGTCGAACGCGTGCTCGACAATCTAAAGGGCGAAGGCTTCAAACCCAAGATCGTGTACGCCTGGCGTTCGGTCGAGGTGCAGCGGCAGCTGGTGGCGCAGGGCCACAGCAAGGTGCGTTTCAGTTTTCATAACGCGCAGTACAAGAACGGCCGGCCGCGCGCCTACGCCGCGGACATTATCGATCGGCGCTGGGCCTGGAGCGACGCGGCGATGGACAACGGTTTCTGGGCCGCGCTCGGGCGCATCGCCAAGGCCGAGGGCCTGTTCTGGGGCGGCGACTGGCGCAGCTTCAAGGACTGGGCCCACGTGCAGGCGCACCCGAACTCGAGGCTTGCCGAGATCAGGCGGCAAAGCGGGGTCGCCTGAGATCCGGCAAGCCGGGTTTTTCCGGGCCTGCGCCGCACCGGTGTTATCATGCGCCGCCAACGCAGCTGATTATCGCAACCTATGAAGCCATTTTCCGATATCGGCCTGGTCGGCCTCGCGGTGATGGGTGAAAACCTGATCCTGAACATCGAGAGCAAGGGCTACACCGTCACCGCCTATAATCGCACACGGGACAAGGTCGAGGCTTTTCTGAAAGGCCGCGCGCAGGGCAAAAACATTCGCGGCGCCGATTCCTTGCAGGCGCTGGTGCAGTCGCTCGAGACGCCGCGCAAGATCATGCTGATGGTCAAGGCCGGCAAGCCCGTCGATGATTTGATCGAACAGCTCATTCCGTTTCTAGATCCCGGCGACGTCATCATCGACGGCGGCAACGCGCATTTCGACGACAGTATTCGCCGCACCGCGTATCTCGAGAGTCTCGGCTTTCTGTTCGTCGGCGCCGGGGTATCGGGCGGCGAAGAGGGCGCGCTGACGGGTCCGTCGATCATGCCCGGCGGTTCGCCCGCGGCCTGGGAGCTGGTGAGGCCGATCTTCCAGGCTATCGCCGCCCGCGTCGACGGCGTGCCGTGCTGCGACTGGGTCGGCGCCAACGGCGCGGGCCATTTCGTCAAGATGGTCCACAACGGCATCGAGTACGGCGACATGCAGCTGATCTGCGAAGCCTATCAAATGATGAAGGATTTGCCCGGCATGAGCGCGGCGCAGATGCACCAGGTATTCGCCGACTGGAACCGGGGTGAGCTCGACAGCTACCTGATCGAAATTACCCGCGATATTCTCGCCTACGAGGAAGACGGCGAGGCGCTGGTGGAAAAGATCCTCGATACCGCCGGGCAAAAGGGCACCGGCAAGTGGACCGGTATCTCCGCGCTCGAACTCGGCGTGCCGCTGTCGATGATCGGCGAGGCCGTGTTCGCGCGTTTCCTGTCGGCGCAAAAGGCCGAGCGCGTCCAGGCCGCGGCCCTCTACGAGACCCCCGCGCGCGAGTTCGACGGCGACCGCCAGGCCTTTATCGACGATATCCACGCCGCGCTGCTCGCCTCCAAGATCGTATGCTATGCCCAGGGTTACGCGCTGCTGCGCGAGGCGGCGCAGGTTTACGGCTGGGATTTGAATTACGGCGGTATCGCGCTGATGTGGCGCGGCGGATGCATTATCCGTTCGGTATTTCTCGGCCGCATCAAGGATGCCTTCGATGCCAATCCCGCGCTGCCGAATTTGCTGCAGGCGCCGTATTTCCGCGAGCGCATCGTCGCCGCGCAGGCCGGCTGGCGGCGCGCGGTCGCGGCCGCGGTCGGCAGCGGCATACCGGTACCCGCGTTCGCCGCGGCGTTGAGTTATTTCGACGGATACCGCTCGGAGCGCCTGCCGGCCAACCTGCTGCAGGCGCAGCGCGATTACTTCGGCGCGCACACTTACGAGCGCATCGACCGGCCGCGCGGCGAGCATTATCACACCAACTGGAGCGGTCGCGGCGGCGATACGGCATCGTCCACCTACGACGCCTGATCCCGGGCGCCGGCCGGGGTCGAAGCCTGCGCGGGTAAGCCCCGGTTTTTACCTCCAGTCTTATGCCGCAGCGGGGATTTTGCTTGCTTTCGGTTCGGGTTTGATGCTATATAGCAGCAGAAGAAGAGTCAGGGCGACCCAGGTAGACCGCGATCGACGATAAAAAAACGGCGCCCGGCAACAGCCCGGATCGAATCCGCGATATGGACAGGAACGAAGATCCGACCGGGTGATAATCGACAGTAATGCACAAGTTGTAACCAGGGGGAAATACCGTGTACCAGGGATTTAGCAAATTCTTACTCATCGCAGCCATGTCGCTGGCCCTCCTGGCCTGCGCCACGTCGAACGTGCTGGAAAAGCAACTGCTTGGCAAGGGCGCGAAACCGCTCGATGCCGAGCAGGTCAGGGCGCACCTGTCCGGCAAGACCCAGCGCTGGGCCGATGGCGGCGCCTACTTCAGGCCGGACGGCGCCGTTTACGTCAAGTTCGGCGGCAAGCTCTACCCCGAACGCGTCTGGACCGTCGACGATGACGGCAAGGTCTGTATCTCGTTGCGCGACGGTTTCAAAACCAGCTGCTCTTCTTACTACCGCTACGAAGGCGAGGTCTGGGTGGTTACCCTGGAAGTATTCGGGGAAACCCTGCAGATGGAGCAGCCCTTTCGTTACCGCAGGGACGGCACGATCGAAGCCCAGGAGGGCGGTTCGATCCACGGCGGCCCCGACGAAGTCCTCGACGGCGACCGCCTGGCGGATCTGTAGCCAGATCTCGAGCGGGGATTAGCCTCGAAGAATCCGGCGCCGATGCCACCGCCGCGGCCGCACGCGGCGCGGCTAACGCCGGGCAATAAAGCGGCGGCTGCCGACTAACAATCATCGGGAAGGAGTCATGCAAAAAACCATTGCCCTGCTATTGATCACGGCGCTGCTGGGGCTGGCCGGCTGCAGCGGCGGGCAGGTAACCGGTTTCGGCGCGGTCGGCGCCGGCGGCATAGTCATCCGCGGCGCGGACATCGAGAAGCGCCCCTTCGAGCCGCAACTCGACGGTAAATGGATCGGTAACGGTATTTCCTACGGCGCTTACCGCGACGGCGAAAGTCCCGGCGACCTGACGTCGAAGGAAAATATCCTCGAAGATCTGCAAATCCTCGCGCAGCGCTGGAACCTGATCAGGCTTTACGGTTCGGGGCAGCAGGCGCGCAACATCCTCGAGGTAATTCGGGATAACGATTTGCCGATCCGCGTGATGCAGGGCGCTTGGATTTCGTCGCACCAGACCGCGGCGGAAAACCGCGAGCAGATCGAAGACGCGATCGACCTGGCTAACGAGTTCCCCGAAATCGTCGTCGCGGTCAACGTCGGCAACGAAATCTTCGTGCAGTGGTCATGGCATCGCATCGAGGACATGGATCTGGTAATCGATTACATCCGCGAGGTGCGCGCGAAAGTCAAACAGCCGGTCACCGTCAACGACGATTACAATTTCTGGAACAAGGAAATCTCCTACCGCATTGCGGATGAAATCGATTTCATCGGCCTGCATGCCTATGCCTTCTGGAACGACAGGACGCTTGAGCAGGCGATGGAGTGGACCGAATCGATTTACCGCGATATCCAGAAGCGCCATCCGCACCACATGATCGCCTATTGCGAAACCGGCTGGCCGACCAGCCGGGTTTATGGCGGCGACAGTTACGAGGGCGGGCTGATCGGCAAGGCCGGCGAAGCCGAGCAGAAAATTTTCTTCGAGCAGTACAACGCCTGGATTGAAGAAAATCGCGTCGTGTCGCTTTACTTCGAAGCCTTCGACGAAAAATGGAAGGGCGGCTTCGACGGCAAGGACCCGATGGACAAGGCCGAGAAACACTGGGGCCTGTATTTTTCCGACCGTCGGCCGAAAGCTGCGCTGCGCTAATTCCCTCAGCACCGAAGCCGGCACCCGGAAATCCATGCGCATATGCCGACCCGACTGCGTCGTTGCGAGGAGCGTAGCGACGAAGCAATCTCCTCGAGTTTTCGCAATAATGAAAGATTGCTTCGCTCCGCTCGCAATGACCGCTGTTGACTGCTCTCAGACCCAGAGGATTGAAGCTCCAGCGGCGGCTACCCGGAGGCTTTGTTTCGCATACTTCACCGCAGCGCCAGTTCCTGGATTCCCAAAGTAATCATTGTTATTGACGACAAAATCCAGACCACACTGAATATATAGGCGGTTTTCTCCGAGGACGGGCTGCCTACTTTTTTGCCCAGTTTCTTCAAAAAGACCCTGCAGAAAATCGTAAGCAGGGCAAAGTACAGATAAATCCCGCTTCCCACCAACGCAAAATACGGCCAGTAATGATGATCCAGAATCATCAACAGGCCTGACAGGGGAAAAATCCAGGTCAAGAGAATGTCGGTGAGTCCATTTGCCCTTGTTTCTATGACGTACAAGGTCTGATCCATCTCTTCTTGCGGATCATTTAATCCTATCCTGGTAGCGAGTTCGGGCGCGAAAAAACTGAGTCCCTGGCCTATGTAAACCAGCAAGCCGACAATAATTACGATGATTCCAGTTACTGTAATCATTTTTGCCTCTGAGAATAGAAGATTCAGCCGGTCAAAATCTATAGAAAAGCCCCGTCGTTTCCTGTTCTCGCAACGTGGAAGACCTGCATCACACACACCGTGAACGCAGCGACGTTCGCCCCTGCGAAGGGTCGAATCATCAAAAACCTACCGAGCGGCATATGTTTGCGTAACAGGTGTTTCATCTCCTGTTTCCTCATCGATATGGTGAAGCCTCCTCAGGGTATAGGTAAAACAAACGCCCAACAACTCGCGCAAGCTCGCGCTCCGGAGAAAACAGGACCTTTAGCGGGAGGCTCGGGTGTTACCTGGTGGATTCGAAGGGATGCCTCCCCGGCGCCAGGAATCGTCGCCTTCGGTGTCGAAAGAACCGAGGAGGAGATCAGCGAACAATTCCTCGAGTACTTCCCGGTCGATTGCCCCGTCGGCATAAATCGCGACCTTACAGTCATCTCACTTCGAAGCCTTCGACGAAAAATAGAAGGGCGGCTTCGACGGCAAGGGGCCAATGAACAAGGCCGGAAAAAAACTGGGCCCTGTACTTTTCCGACCGCAGGCTGAAAGCCGAGCCGTGCTTATTCCTTCAGCACCGAAGCGGACGCTCGGAAACTCATACCAGGCGGCAGAAACCGACTCAAGTAAGACGCTCACAGAGCCGGGTTTCGATCAATCATGTGTTATATCTAAATCCGTCAGATTGGAAACTTGCAGCGGCGACGCCGGATGTAGCGTGCAGAACAGCGCGTGCAAGGCATCGTTGCGCAAAGGATCGGCCCAGGCGGATTTCGAGCGGAAATCGAGCGCGCCGGTCTTTTCGGGTTTCGGCTGGCGGCGGATGGCGCCGCCGTCGATCAGCATTTCGCTTTGCCACTGTTCTTGCGTAGCCTCGACGTGGCGTGGTTGGACTTCGACGGGGTAGCGGATCGGCACCCCAGCCATGATGTTGGTCGCCTTGCCGTTCTTCTTGACGAACTGGCCGTTGACGATTACGTGCGGCAGGCCGATCGGCGGCAGACCGTTTTCACCCGCTTTGTAACCGGAGCCCTCGCGCACGTTTTCCGAGTCGAAGACGACGATGTCGGCGACCATGCCTTCCTGCATGCGGCCGCGCACCTGCATGGATTTCAGCCCAGTTTTGCCGAGGTGGTAAGCCGACCAGTAGCTCAGCTGTGCGAGGGTATGCATAAGTGACACGCCGTTTTCTCTCGCGAGCCGCAAGGTGATGCTATGGCTGCCCGACGTACGCGGATGTCCCTTGAACTTCGCCGGATCGTCTTCCCAGCCTAGACCCTCGTTCTGCCACATGCCGTCGCTGCCGACCACCATGTGCGGCACACGCAGCCACATCGGCAGCCATCGTTTGCGCGCTGGATTGAACACGACCACGGTGCGGCCGGGGTCTTCCTTTGCCACCTGCTCGTACTCGGATTTGCTCAGGTACTTGTCCTGGCTCGGATCATAGAGCACTTCCTCGTATTTCAGCCCGAGCATGCCCTCGAGGCTTTCGGGCCGCAGCGGTGCGGCACCGATCGAGGTCGACGCTGCCTCGTAGGGGTAGTATTCGGCCCACATGTTGAGCCCCATCGCGCGCGCCAGTTTCAGTTTCTCCTCGATTTCCCACCAGCCGTAGTCGTTGTTGTGCGAGTAGAGCAACGGCGCTTTCAATAAAACCGCATTGGTGAAGATTTCGGCAAAGCCCATTTGCGCCTCGACCGGCGGCCTGTTGCTGCCGTGAAAACGCGTATGCGAAGCAATCGGACGGCCATAACGCGCGGCGGTTTTCTGCACCTCAAACAGTTCGTAGGTGCTGGTGCCCTTCGCGGCGTAACCCGGTGTGGTGCCGACGCAGAGTGCGCCCTGGCGCAGGTTTTCATCGAGCCTTTTGGTAATCGCGTTGATCTGCTCGAGGCTGCTGAGCGTGACCGACCAGCCCT
>JAAUYF010154989.1_pt1 | contig 16035 bp, 21 predicted proteins | sample 7278051 | NCBI WGS metagenome assembly JAAUYF01 (sample SAMN14350202, study PRJNA611818) | marine sediment metagenome | isolation source: surface marine sediment (0.6m) | place: French Polynesia: Moorea | collected 2018-08 | reverse complement strand
TCGCGTATATAGTCTTCCTCGCCAGGTCCGAGTGGATTAGGGAAGCTGCCGATTACCGGGCCGGCAAAAACATCGAGGTCGATGAGGAGTTGAAGAAGGCAGTTGTAGTGGCCAAGTTGATCTGGTAAAGCACCTCCTGCCATGAACGTGGAGATAGTGCCTGTAAATGGGAATGTCAATGACGGCCTTGCTGTGCCTCCTATGAACAACGATTGATTGGTCAAACCTTCAACCGCTGAAGTGAATTCTGTTTGACTAATTAAACCGTTTTGAATGAGTCTAACCTGCTGACCAACCTCTTTTGCTATCGAATACAAACTATTATTATCCCACAATGAAGTCTTCGCTCCAACAAAAGCAGAATTGGCATTTAAAACCATAGCAATATCTTGACCTGTTGAAACTCTGTGTTGCAATTGAACTGCACCACTGTCACCAACAACTGCACCAAACAAATCTTCATTTGCTCCGCTTGTGATAGAGAAAATATTTACAAAACATTCTACCTGCGCATCATTCAGCTGATAATTCACTCCATCAACACTCGGATTAAAGTTACTATCTATCCACTCAGCCCCATTAAACGTAGCACCAAGCCCTGGAGTCAATACAGCCCCATTATTCACCGCTGTTTTACCACCCCAGCCAGTCAAAGCATTAGCCGGGTCAGTAAGAGCAAAGCAGAAGAACTCGTCGTAAGCTCCCAAGTTACCATTCTCATTCTCACACAAGATGAATTTGGTAATCGCCTCAGCTTCAAAGTCTTCCAGTGGATTAGGGAAGCGATCTACCACGCCATTGTAGAATAGGCAGGTATTGAGCTGAGTAAGATTATCGTAATAAGCAGAGCCATTAAATCCTATTCCGGCTCCAGCTATAAAACTTGAAATGGTGCATGACCTAAAAGAACCTGGAGTGCCAGAATTACTTCTTCCTCCAAGAATCATTGATATTGAAGATGGAGGAGATGAAGCTACCGCTGTTCCTGCTATATCAACACCATTAATGTTAAATTTTCTTTCGGTGGCACCTGTTCTAAATAACAGTACATTCTGAGACTCTTGCTCTCCAGCGGTACTCATTGCACTTGCATCATTTATAGTTGCACCATATGTAGCGTTTCTATTTAGCTGAATAAAAGAAGATCCTGATCCAGCACCAAAGATATATTCAAGCCCGTCTGCACCTCCGTCTACTAAATAACCGCCCATAACAGCGTTATCTTGCTGAAAATTTGTAAGCGAATCAGGTACAAGAGATAAGTCAAGGAATCCTGTAGCTCCATCAAATTCGTAACCAATACCTGATGTATGTGATGCACCACCATTCTCAGTAGCTTGCGTTGCATCACGTATCCAATCAGTTCTTGCATTCACCGGGTCAGAAAGACCAAAGTGGTAGAAGCTGTCATACAGATCCCAGTTGCCTGCATCTATCTCATTCTGGACGAAAGTAGAGATGCACTGCACCTCAAGCTCTGTGAGTGGATTAGGGAATCGGTCGAGAACCTTTTGGATCTCATCAGGATCAATAGGTTTGGCAGGAATACGGCCATTAAAGTAGTCTACTCCCTGTGGTGGAGGCAAGATCTTATTGTGACCCAACTTGACATTGATATTCAGAAAGTCAAGGTTGTTCTGGTCAACTGTGATATTGCGGCCTAAGCCAAATTCCTGGATGACCTGATTAGCAGGCTTCTGTGTAGCCCGGTAAACCCTGAGTGCGTCACCTTTGTAGACACGACGGTATCGTCGCCTACGCTGACGCCTCGGATTCAGGTCATTGGTCCGTATAATCCGATTCTCTGATGCCATAGTTTAAATAGCTCCTATTGCTGTAAGCAAAGTTGTCAAGTTAGTATTATGAGCAACTCTGTCTGTAAAAGATTTTCCGATAGCCCAGAATCTTAATGTTCCTGTAACAAAGTTCTTTGGAGTTCCAAAATCATTGTAAGCTCCCGCAAAGAAAGGTCTTGTTGGAAGTCCTAATGCTGAGCCATTACAAGGGCCAAGTTCTGCTCCATTTAAGTACATAAAGCCCGTACCTGCTACATTGTCAACCTGAAGATGAGCTCTTGCTCCAGCAGGAAATGTTCCAATTGGACCAAATAGTGTACTAAATAGCTGATAGCCAACACCGCCATTATTAGATGTAATCTGAATTGTTGGCGAAGTATCAGGAGTGTTCTCTCTCACACCAGTAACCGTTTGAAATACCGTTGGTGTACCAACAGTAACGTCAACGGAAATATTTGCATCAGTAAGCGCAAACGCTACAGCATCAGTATTAGCTACAAAGGTTGTATCAATGTAACTTGATCCTCTTCCATCGAGGGCAGCTCCAGATCCATCAATTGTTGCTCCATTGTTAATAGCTGTCTTTGAGAACCATCCAGTAATTCCATTTACTGGACCAAGTGGCAACAAGAATATCTCATCATAGCATTCCCAATTTCCGGCAGCAACTTCAGCATCAATAAATGCTCTAATGGCATCTTCTTGAACTTGTGACACCGTATCTGGGAATCTTGCTAATACTTCATCGGCAGGACTTCCACTGCCATCATCTCCAGTAGGTAATCCTACTGACCCGAATAAAGGTGAAGTTCCACCAGATGTCATCTTTAGTGCTTCAGTGTACCAGATATATGGCCACCTGGTTTTACCTACTGCTACATTCAATGGTCTTAGAAATCTTGGATTCCCTCTTTGCTTAATTACACCACCTATTCTTCTTGGTATGATAGTGAACAGTGAACTTAATGCTGAACTTACCGGTGGTCGAGGATATGTCTTTCGTCTGTCAAATCTCATAGTCGTTGTGTTTATGCTGGACCAGCGTCGTTAATCGTCCACTGGTTAGTAGCATTTGTCAATAAAGTTCTTCCGGCTTCGGCATTACCGCCAGCTGTGTACTTACAAAGATTGGCATCAAGTGTTTGCAATGTTGCAATAGGTCTTGAAACCCACCCTGTAGTTGAGTCAAGAATAGCATCATAAGAAGCCACATCGAGTGGGACGTTGAGTAAGAAGTCTGTTGTACCAAAGAAGTCAAAGTCTGCATTAACCATGTTCCATGTTCCTATCTGAAGCGAAGTAAGCGATGTACAATCTTTAAATACAGCAGAGCAAGATGCCAATGTTCCCGACAAGAATGCAAAGCTTAAATCAAGCGATGCTAATGATGAACATCCATCAAACATGTTGGATATCTGTGTTACTGCTGCACCATCAAATCCTGCTGGCCATGTAACAGAAGTCAAGTTTATGCAGTTGATAAACAATGATTGCAGAATGGTAACTGATGACAAATCACAATTAGATAAGTCATACGAAGATTCATTGGTGTTCGAAAACATACCACTAATAGTGGTGCAAGCATTTGTAAGCGGAGGAGGAATTAATCCTGTAGCTAAAGAGCAAGAATTAAGGAAGCTTGCTGCATTTCCCACAACAGGAACAGACATTCCGCTAAAGTCCATAGCTCCTGCTATAGAACTGCAACCAGTAAACATGCTTGATATGTTCGTACAAGCAGTAAGTTGCCATGCTTGCGTACCTTCCCATCCTGTAGTCAATGATCGACAGTTAGCGAAAAAAGCACCAAGATTGGTAACTCCAGATACATCCCATGATGCAAAGTCAGCGTTTACTGTCTTTAAACTGTTAGCATTACTGAAGAATGAGAACAAGTTTGTTGGAGCCATGCCAACAGGTGCAGGCATGTCAAATGATTCAAGATTGATATTCTGAGCAATAAAGTTGTCGAAGTTTCCAACTCCAGTAAAATCTGTTCCTGGCCCAATACTGAACTTTGTCATAAGAGTCGTTTGGTTTCCAGTGAACATTCTAAAGCATGTAGATAAATTACCAAGAGGCATAGGATCTGGTGTGTCAACAATTTGCATGTTGAGACAGCCATCAAATATTCCAGCAAATAGAACCTCGGGATCAATAACCGGTTGATTGATCTTAAATGCATTACCCCATTGGAATATGCCTATAAGCTTCAATCTGTTAAGAACGCTGAAGCCAAAGTCAAAGCCTTCGAATTGCCCTTTAACCTGTACGAAATAAGATCCGGGTTGTGCATAATTGTGCGTGAAATCAGGATCATCATAAGCAGTAAGTGGCCCGCTGGTAGTTCCATCACCCCAGTCAATGGTACAATTGTAAGTTCCATTAGCTGATGTAGGAAAAGCAAGTCTTGCATCATAAACACCCCATGCAGTACCAAATACATCAGGATCAAGCGATCCTGGCTGATCAGGAAGATCAAAGTCAAACTGTTCATACTTGCTTCCAAACTGAGATGATACTCCTCCAGGATTCATACGTGTCGCTTGTGTATACCAAGCATATGGATAGCCTCCACCAAGCGCCATCGCTCTATTGAGTGGCTCTTGACTTCGAGGGCGAAGCAGATTGTCTTTTACAGTAGTCTTGCCACTATTCCTGTTAGGAATAATTGCTTGTACCGCCCTAATCTTTGCTTTAGGCGATGGTGGTGGATATGTCTTTCTTCTATCGAATCGTGCCATGATTATACTATTGCTTGTAAGTCACCTTCAAAGTAGATCTCACCATTATTTATATAGTGAGCTTTTGCATAGCCATTAGCCTTAATCTCATGCGTATTAGCTGTAATGTCTGTTCCATTGAAGTAGGCAGTAGCTCCTCCTGATATAGTTATCAAAAGAGCAAGACCAGTCTGATTAACAAATTCATGCCATCTACCATTATCGTAAGAAGCATTGAATTCCAAAACACCTTTTGATGCTATAGGAGATCCTCCCGAACCTTCAAATCTTGTAATAGTTTCATAATCTGATACTTGTGGAAAATACGCTGATCCACCAGACAATTCTTGACTATTGGGCCTTACCTGATTGTTAGATAAAGGGCCAATGTGTACAGCATTAGTTTCAATAGATACAACATTCCAAGCACTTTCTGTACCTCGCATAATCAATCCATGTGGTGCTTTGAAGTTTCCAGATGGAATGAAAGTAACAGTTCCATTGCCACTTTGAATAACCACTTCACATTTGAAGCCTGCCGACATACCTTGTGCCCTGATAACATTACCGCTTGCGCTAAATATCTTAATCAACTTACCATTGTCAGCATCTGTCAGGTCATAAGGAACAGGAGTTGTTATTTCAACAACCTCTCTTATACCGCCAATCAGGTCAGCATTAGTGTTAACCACCTGCTTAATTTCATTCATGTCAGCAGCAGAGACCTTATTCTCCGGTGCCACATCGGGCTTATCTACTAAATCAGCCTTATCTGTGTATTGTATCTTTGCCATAGCTATTTCTATCCTACGAGTTCAAATTGTAATTCTAATTGAAGTTCAGTTGGTGGTTCGTTACCATCTTCTAGGTTTCCGAAACCAAGCTTTCTGCGTTTACCGTATAATGGCGATGTGGCCCCTTCGTTAAGATAGCGGTTCACAAATTGCTGCATGGTGGGTTGTTTTCCAAAGCGCTGATACGCTCTGTTCATCGCAATGTACTGTCTGCCGGTTCTTAGTGCACCGTTGACACGAAAAGGCACAATCGTCCTATTCGCTACTATCGCGGTTCTGATGTTCCTTAAGTCGTAGGGTTCTCGACTTCGTCCTCGTCTATCCAGTCTGGCCATAATCGGAATTGTATTCAGTTCGCTCGACATCTCTGGTGAGGTCAGCAGGTGAAATCATTCCGTCCATGTGAACCGGTCTGTCTGTGAAGAGAGGGCGATCCCAAAAGGATACACTTTGCTCCCTCGCCTCTATCATTACGTTCACTCGCTCCTTAATCATGAATGGAAGAATTCGCATGGCTGACACACGGTCAAAGTTGCCTTCGTCGTTGAACTTGATCAACTCCTCTAATAAACCTTCATCATAGATCTTATGCAAGTTAAGGGTGGTAATTATGTTACCCTCATCATCCTCCTTTATAGCTCTTTCCTCCTTAAGCCAGTCAGCCAGATAAGTCAGTGCCAACTTCACGAAATCCTTGCTCATGTTCATGAAGTACTGCTTGTTGCGCTTGGTACCCGCCTGGTTATTGAGGATGATGTCAGGCTCTAACTCACACATATGCAGGAGCTTGTGTACGCGCGCGTAGTCGATTATTCCCTTTCCTCCACCGGCAATCTCTGACTGGATCTGGGCATTATAGAATTTAGCGAGGTTGAACAGTATACGGTGGAAGTGGGCAGTGGTTGCTGGACGACCGACGTACCAGGCCACGATGATGTCGTCCTCTGATTCGGATACATTGTTTCGATGCTTGTATACGTAGATCGCTCCAAGCGACTCTGAGTCTTCGCTTTCATCTTTGTAATAGGGGTCAACAATGATTTGATACATATTGTCGGGAGTCTTCCCGACCTGGTCACGGTAAGGACTCTCGACCATGGTTACGCAGCCGGTGGTATCCTTCTCCATGTTGGGATACTCTTTCAATGGACGCGCATTCGGGTCAAGAGAAAAGCGCATTTTGCCATGCTCATCAGGGATGACGTGACCGTACTTTAAGAATCCCTGTATCCCCTCATCAGTTTTAACTCTCGTAAGCTGTCTCTGAAGTTCAGCCACCGGGAAAAGATTATTGCGCATTCGAGTGAGTGCCTCGCGGGGTGTATTCGGGTACTCTGCGCGGTATCTATCTTCTTCTTTAGGTGATACAGATTTAATCTTGGCTCGCTCTTCGTCGTGCCACTTTCTTGCTTTCTCTTCATCACAATTACCTTGGTCATCAGTATAGCGGTCCATCGCCTTGTAGGTAGGAAAGAAGTAACCGCATTTAGTGCCGACACGATCATCATCCCAGATGTTGTCGGTCTCGTACATGTTGTAAGCCTTGGGATGATAGAAGATATGATCTAATCCTTCAATCCCCGGACCTTCTTCTCCACCAGTACCCCAGAGGATAATCTGTCCTGTACTGACTCCTCCTTGCTCAACAAGTGGTCGAGTTGCCTGAATACTTTCTCTAAGTCGGGGGAATGAACCCGCCTCTTCAAAGTACACCTTGCCGTATGTACCTGTCCTCGCACCTCGTACTTTACGTGGATGGTCAATGACTCGACCGATAATCTCTGATAAGTAACCTTTCTCGTTTCCTTGGGCGTCGACATAGCTTGCTCGTTTGTGTAGATCCTGATTCTTTACTTGCCGGAGATGCCTAAATCCTCTCTGAGTGTGCTGGTTGAGAAATTCGAGTTTGTCCCACGCTTTCGTAAGGACTCCATCCTTGTTAAGATAACCTTCTTGCGACGCAAAGAAGAATGATTTACTGCGGGGGACAAGCGTATAGTCACGCGTAGCCATGGCAGAAAATGTCTCAGAGAAACCTGTACCTCGTGGTTTGAGGATGGGAAAGTGGCGACCTTCCTTCTCCGCCTTTTCAAGTTCGTGGTAGAATTCATAGTGTATGTTCCAAAAGCGTGGAAAGCCCCAGATCTTCTTACTGGAAGGGTTAGTAGGATCTTCCACGATGTTCATTGGTGAGAAGTTGAGAAACCACGCATTGTAACCAGTAATGCGCGCTCCCCCAACGCTCATGCCCTCAAGACATATGTCCTTCCACTTTAGGAAGAATTCCCGATAGTCCTTCGAGCCGAATGGTGCAGAGGTGTAAAACCCCTGCTTTTGATATAAGATCGCTGCTTCCCGGAAATAGCTGGTATTGACCCACCTGATCGCGTCATTAACGACAGAATCGGCCATTACATTCACATCCCCACTGGTCGGCAGCGTATACATCAGTGTAAATATACGTTAATCGAGGAAACCCTTCTCTGAGTCACCCCTGATACCACCCTCTTTCTGCTCCTGCTTACGCACCTGCTCTTCCAGCTTCTTCAGGCCTGTCAAGACAGTACCTACCTTAGCAAGGCTTTCCAGGGTGTTCTTGGCATTCTTATCGTCAATGACTACGTTATCGAAGTAGTCTCTGAGCTTGTCAATGGTACCATAAGCTGAGGTCAGAAGTTTAAGCTCTCGGGTCTCCTGCATTTCCAGGTACTTGACACGAGCAGCGTCCAACGTGCCAGAGATAGCGTAATCTTCTGGTAGCCCCGCTGCATTCAAGGCAGCTTCCTTTCTCTCTGACACGTTGAGTTCGCTGAACTCACTGCGGTAATCGCAGTAGAAATACAGAAAGGTCAGTTCTGCCTGACCTCGCTTGCGTTCACGTCCATCATGATCTCCGGTACCCTTGTTATACTTGAGTGTCCACAATGCCGCAAACTCTGGCACGAGCATGATCGTGTCCTTCTCAGGCTCTATCTCATACTCTGCGTTTAATCTAAATAGTTTCATCGTCGTCTCCTTTGAATAGCTTGCCCTTATCCACCAATTGACGGTACATGTCACGGTATACCGGACTCATGCCCGACATATGTTTACGAATGAGCATGTACTTGTGCTTGAGTCGGAAAGTGCCAAACTTGGGCCACCGTACTGAGTTGTATCCACCAGACTCCATTGTATGCTTAGTGAATCCAGACTGGCCATTGATCACAATGTCTTTAACCATGGAATAGGGGATTTGAAGATCTGCTGAGATCTCCTTCATAATCTCCTCCTCAACAGTCTTAACGGTGGCCGGCATAGTTTACGCTTAACTGATCCGTTCTGAAGATCCGGTGCAGCTCTTCGCCAACAATCACACCCTTCTTCTTCAAGATGGTCATGACGTTGTAGAAGTTCTGCTCCTTAAGCTCCAGTTCATCCATGGTGCGCTTACGGGCGGCAAAGGTGACAATCCCTGATGGCGAGTGCTCCATGAGCTTAGCCACGATCTTGATCTCCTTGCCGGTAAGACCGGATGGATGATTCTTAGTAATGAAGAGCCCGGATACTGCTCTAACGTAAGCTACCGGGCTCTGTACGGTTAGCTTTAAACCCATACGTGTGATTATTTAGCTGGTTCTTGCTCCGTCTCCGGCTCTTTCTCTGGTTCCTCTTTGCTCTGGTTCATCTGATACAAAGCTTCTGAGTATTCTAATCCACCAAGCATCAACTGCTTGATAACTTCCATCAGCATCCACCTCTTGGCAACCTCCCTCTTGAACTTGGCTGCCGGGCGATACGCGGTATAGATGACACGCTTTTCACTCTTATCGACGAGTATACGTGCGATTCGTAGGTAATACAGGTCTTGACCATCAAGCTCTTTAACCTGGCGGAACTTCTCATCCTTTGGATCGTAGCCCTCCACCTCCTTGGCGTTGAACTTGTGTAAGGTGAAGGATACATTAAAGTCAACCCGGTTCTTCGGGTTAATCTTATTGTAGTCATCAACGTAGCCCTTTAATGTGTTCTTCAGGAAACTCTCTAACTCCTTCTCTGTCATAATGCTCTAATAGTTTAGTTACTAAATCTTTCCGGTAGGCCAACGGGTAGTCCTGTATGGGATTACCGGTAATCCTATCCAAGTGAATAATAGTTAGACTCTTGATCTTATAGCCTAATTCCTCCAGCATCCAACCGTACAGACTCAGCTGCAGGGTGAACTTGGAGTAGTTGGTGTCAGGCAACTCCTGCACCGGTTCCAGCATCTTGTTGTCCATAAAGGCTTCAAAGTCAATGCTCTTGCTGGTCTTGTAATCCTTGATGTGCACCTCATCACCAATACGCTCCACAACATCTGCCTGACCAGCTAACTTGTAGCGGTCATTCCACAGCAGCAGTTCCGGGTACGAACGATTGCCTGTTTTACCGAACTGTTGGAAGTCCAGGATATCGCCTGCTGAAACATTTGCTACTTCGCCCTTGTCAAGGGAAATGCGCTTGGTTGACAGCAACAGCCCCTCCAGGTTATTGTGATGCATGTTACCCAGGGCAGAGGCTACTTCACCTTCCATCTTCCACTCCTTCAGGTACTCTTCCTTGCGCCTGAGGATATGAGCTCGCATGATAGCATCCCATTTGTGGAAGTTTTCACGCGCGTAATCTACCACACCTTCCCAGCCACCGGCAGCACTCTTGATCCTGTGCCAGACACCCATATTGGTAGCAATATCCTTGACTGCCTTGTAGTCAGACCAGTAGTACTTCAAAAAGGGCTTGTAGTAAGACTTCAACAACGTGGTGACCGAAATGTATCGGTCACCCGCTGTTGAGGTGTACTTGTGCCCTTCTTCTTCGAAGGTAACACGATGTGGATTGTCGAACTTGAAATTCACTACTTCGGCTCCTTATCTCCTTCCTTAAACTCCTCTTTTTCCTCGATGGCTTTCAATACAGCATTCTGTAGCTTGGGCTCAATCTCCCGGGCTATCTTATGCGGCACCTCATCAAGGGCAAGCATAATGTTCTGGATATCACCGGCATTTAAGACAACAGTGATTTCCATGGCTGCATCTACTTGTTTAGGCTCCGGGGGAGCTGGTGGTACTTCTTTAACCTTCTTTGCCATCGTGGTAATTCTTTATACGCTCCAGCTCAAAGCCCAGCCAGAATCGGGCCTCACACAGGTGAGTATAAACATTCTCTTTCATGACATCTGCTTTGCGACCAGACTGAGAGCTAAAGCCTTCGACTTGCTTGATTGTCTCACCAATGGCCTGACGTAGCTTGTCAACATGTTCGATGACGCTATCCTGACCATTGAGCTTGATTTCAACAGCGGCAGCCTTGTCTGCTGCCGGCTCGATGTCTTTGACTGTCTTACGCGTCCCGTCGTTAGGGTAGGGAGATGGAGTACCCATGGCACCCAACATCTTCCCTAACCAGGCACGTCCGAGCATAGCACTGTTATGAGCTTTGGTAAGCTCCGGGCTACCCGGCAACAGCTTTATTGTCTTGGCAACAAGATCTACACCAATTCGCATATGGCGGATCTTCTCTTCTACGGTTGCTTCAGTTCCTTGCATATCCATTACGCCAGATTGTTTCCTTCAACACCTCGTTTAATGCGATCCTCATTGCGCTTGTTCTGCCAGTGATCGGCCAAATCCAACAGTTCAATGGTTACCTTGTTCTCAGTACAAGGAAACTCGTTGTCAAGTGACTTGAACAGGTGCCGCACAAACTGCAGCATATCCTGGGCCTGACAACCGTTAATACCGGCCTCATTGATTGGGCCGTCTTGCACAGTGAAGACAACACTATTTCCAGCGACTTTGATAAAGTCGTTGTACTCGGTGGTCTTTCTGGCTTCTTCCAAATGTTTCATATACGTGAATTAATAGTTACTCATCCATCTCCCGGTAGTAGGCAAACCAGTCCTTACCCATGTAGATCAGGTGGTTGCCCTGTGGAGTACGCCATACGTCGCCAGGAGTCATCTCCACATCAGTTAGTTTCAGCTTCACGGTTTCCTCCTTCAGTAGCAGCCGCATGTACATTCTACGTTGCCACCACTTGAAGTTGAAGGTTATCTTAGCGAAGAACTTCCTAATCGCTATATCTGTCTCAGCTCTTTCGTCCATACCATATCTTGTCTTCTGCCTCTTGCATATAGTCCTTCATCGCCTGATCAAAGGCCTTCATTCCTTCTGACCCGGTGAGTACCGTGTAGGTCTGAGTAGTCCCGGCATCCTCGATCATCGCCAATAGGCCCTGATGTACCTTGTTCTCAGTAAGGCCAGCTTCAGCAGTCTTGGCAAGTAAGGAGGCAGCGGCTGGTAGAGCTACCGGAGCCACCGCCAGGCCTATCCCAAATTTTCGTAAGAACTCACTCCGTTTCATAACAGTAATAACATTTTGCGATCATAGTCGCCATACTTGTAGCCATTGCGCTGGCTAAAACTATCTTTCTCTTTGAAGACCATGATGCCCCGTTCCTTCAGGTACTTCATGACCTTATCCACATCCCAGTCGCTTGGGATGGTGTTAATATCCACGGTAGTCCTGTTGTCGTACTGCTTGTACCTGGGCTCTGGCATCTCATTCCACTTGAAGTTACCACGCCCCAATCCCAGCTGGTTTCTAATCGGTGAGTCCGCCATGTCAAGGAAAAGGCTGTGGTTGGAGAATGGTGGGTTGGGCCTCTCAGGATTGAAGAACAGCTTTTTCAGCTGATCTGCTGAAGTCTCATCAACATGCCCAGCAGTGCCAAAGAGAATGGGCTTGCCTATTGGCCGGCCACCCTTGGCTATTATAGCTTGAGTCCTGAGATGCAACTCATCCTTCTTCTCCTGGATCTTACGCATCTCCTCGATCATGTTCTTTTCAAGAACTTCCTTTAAGGCATCCTTTGCTTTCTCTTCCGGTGTGTCCATTTTACCACATTCATACAATTCTCCCGGCTTAGGCCAGGCTTCATTCGGGGTGAGTGGATACTTCTTGTTCCACTCTGCCAAGGCTTTCTCGTGCTGCTGATGATACCAGTACCGCTTGCCCTGAATCTCTACCTCAATCTTGCTCATCCATCGAGGATCTAAGGAACCAGTTACGTTTCCCGTAATCAGCGACCATCTCAGCCATGTAGTCATTCACATCCGGGAACTTTTCGGTCTCACGGAAGATCTCCCTGACAGTAGCAAGAATCACGCGGGTGTCTACCTTTGCCTTGCTAAGGGCCATCTGTAAATCATTGGTTGCATCGAATTCCGCTTCCATGATGGTCGACTTCTCCAGGAACTCAGTCATGGTAAACAGTGGTATGCCGTTGTAAATCCTCACAAACTCGGCAATCATGTCCTGATGCTTCTCATTGAGCTCATACAGATCGCCAAAGTAGTTGTGGAAGGTAATGAACGATGGAGTCTTCTCCAGGTTCCAGTGTACTGCGTACAGATTGTTGGTCTGTACCTTCAGGGAGGCTAATAGGACATTAAGCCCTTCTATCAGCTTTTCCCGGTCTGTTGGGGGTGTTCTCTTTAGTGCCATGCCTCTAATGTAGTAAAGGAACTACTACATTTCCAAGTACATCATGAGAATTCTTATAGTTAGTGCTCCGGGAAGGGGTCGAACCTTCGCAAACCTGGGTTTAGAATCCAGTGCTCTAACCAACTGAGCTACCGGAGCAAATGTGGAGGGAGGAGGATTTGCACCTCCGCTGCCCTAAGGCTCCCTCCGATTGTTTAGCCTGTCTCTCGCAAGGCGAGCTTCAGGTGTCCTGTGAGGGAGTATGTCTTTTCACAAGGCTCTAAGGCAATAGCCGTAAGCTCATTGCCGATATCCGGTTCTCTGAAGGCAGAGACCTTCACCTGCTGGGATTGAGCACGCGTCAAAAGCTGATGCAAAGCATCTTCGCTTTCTACTGCTAATACGATAAGATTCTTGTGATTGTGCTGCCACTCCTTAAAGACTTTCTGGTGCTGAATGGCGAATTGCGCTAAAGCATGTGCGGGTTGCACGGATTGGTAACCAGGGCTCAAATCTGAGCGTGTTACCAGGACGAGTTTGTGTACCTATGTATTTTCCATGGTGTAAGTATAGTCAACAATTGTGAAAAAGCAAAGGCCCCCAGAGGATCTAACAATTAACTAATTACCATTCTTTTATGACGGGGGCCTTCTACACTCTCTAATCGTTAACAAATTAAACTTTGTCTATGAAGACCCTAATATACGAAAAATCCCCAAGCCGTGGGTTGCTCGGGGATTGGTTTCTTTGTAACTTTAATCTGCGAAATATAAGTTATGAGTAAAGATAATAAATCCCTTCGAATTACTGGCCCCTACGGTGAGTTTAGTTTTAAGCTCATGCGGGATGATCGTTTAACCTGGGCAGAGAAATCCTACTACGTCGCACTCCTTGACAGAGCCACCTTTGAGGATCAAGGTTGGTCCTTCCAGACTCATGAAACCATGGAGGCGCACTACGGCTTCTCAGTTCGCTACTCCAAGACGCTTTCGAAGTCGCTCTACACAAAGGGCTTCATCGAGAAGAAGAAGAGCAAGAATGGGTTCATCTCCATACCACTTGAACGCTACAACAAGACTATCGACAAGGCCAGAGTTGATGAAGATCCGGGTGTTTACATGAAAGTGCGTAAATCGTGAAAGAACACTATAGTGTCTTTGCGCAAGTACACTATAGGGTACTTCCTTATATTACCACCCGATAGTACCATCCCAGTACCATCCGAAGGAGTTAATCCGCAAGTACACTATAGGGTACTTGCCAAATATTTCAGATATGAACGATTTACCAATGTACGACGGACGCGATATGACACTCAGTGAGCAGATCGACTTCGCCCTTGAACATTCCACAGGACCAGTGACCATTGAAGGTATTCCCGAGAAGATCTTCAGCGAAAAGTCTGGCTTCTATTCCATCACCGACCTCCAAGAGTTCGTCGCCAGGAAGGCAGCGAAGCATGGCAAGCAGGGAGTCGTGCAAGACCACGGCCCGGTCATCTATATCGCTTTAGGTAGCCCCCGCCCGGCTGGTCAGAGAGAAAGACACCCCCGGGGTGGGGTTGGTGGTGCGTTAACAGGCCCCCGCCTTTCTGCTGGAGGAACTTCAGATTAATGCGCGTGTATCGAGCGATGGGCCTCCTGGAAGACGACCCCCGTTAAAAATTTTGGAGTCGGGGTACCCGCCATCAACGATGTCGATAGAAGTCAAATCTTCCGTCCATCAAACTCTTGCTAATTTCTGGTATGAACAAGCTTAGCAGACTTGTATCAGTCATTAGCATCTTCGCAATGCTTGGTCTGATCGTCATACTCGCCTACAGTTCCTTAGGGGTATTTGAGGCGAGTGTGATCTTCTTCGGTGCAATAGTAGGACAAGCTATTGTACTGGGTTCGTATTTGTCCCTATCTCAAGCACTTGATAAGCTTGAGAAGTAGTCATGGTACATGATGTACTCGTGCCAAGGTGTAGTGAGTGTCACTGTGCCTTGGCTGAGCATGAACACACACTATGTGAATGGTGTGAAGAGAGTGCTTATTTCGAAGATAATCATGACGATGATGTGGAGATGTATCACTATGATCCTCTTGAAGAGTTCTAATACTCTTCAATAGTACCGTTCACCAAACACTTGCTAATTTTTGGCAATAGTGCCGTAATCGGGTTTCATCACCCGCATAAATCTTTGTGCTATGAGCAAGATTTATATGCCTCTGTCGGACATTCTCTCGGCTCCGACAAGCTTTACCGTTGTAGAGAGCGTTGCACGTCCACGTGAGGACGGATCTTCACGCTTTATCGTGAAATTGCGGACTCAGATGCCATCTGAAGCCAATGGTCTCAAGACCGAGGGCTCTTCGATGACATTGTACGTCTCAACTGTTGAGGATGCCACTGGTGAGATCACCATTGACCCGAAACTTTGGGAGTACACACTGTCTGAGTTTCCTCACCCTGAAACGGGTGAAGTACTCAACCTGAAATGGTTGAGGGTCGCTCGTTAGAGCGTGCTTGGGGAGCCTTCGGGCTCTCCATTTTGCATCCATCTCACATGGTACACTCTCAAGGTGATAGTTGAAGTAGTGTACCACGTGAGCCAAGGAGTCCGTTCATCAAACCCTTGCTAATCTCTGGAGTATGCAGCTGTCCAGGACACTGGTACTCTGCAGCTGTAGGGTTTCGAACCTGTATAATCGCTTAGGCGAGTATGCTATGTAAGTCATTGAGTGTGAATTAGTAAGCAACCTGCGTGTGGTCTTGCTTGCAACACACCAACGTCCTTCAAACCCTTGCTGATCTTTGGGAGAATGCCATATTCGCACATCTTATGAGAGATGAGTGTTATAGCATTACATCCCCAACTACACGCACATTATACATGCACAATTATGACTAAGCAGCATGATTACTTACACAATTGAGCGTGCTCTTGTCAAGGACAGGACACAATCACCTGAATGGGAAGTATACTTCTCATCAGTCAAATACGAGGAAGGCATACGCTTCCTGCAGAACATGGATGCTCTCAATGTCGTGAACGTGAAGTTCAGGATGTTAAAGAATTATGAGGATAAGCCCTCATTACATGCAGACATTGACAGTGTATTTGCATCAATCAGCAATGACATCAAAGAGTACGACCGCAAGGTTGACACACTCATTGCAGGAGCAACAACACTTGACATGTAACTGGTCTGAGCCAGTATAAACAGGACGATA
>JAAUYF010149394.1_pt1 | contig 16101 bp, 18 predicted proteins | sample 7278051 | NCBI WGS metagenome assembly JAAUYF01 (sample SAMN14350202, study PRJNA611818) | marine sediment metagenome | isolation source: surface marine sediment (0.6m) | place: French Polynesia: Moorea | collected 2018-08 | reverse complement strand
GAAGATCCAGAATTTGAAACATTCTATACAAAAAATATTTTATTAAACGAAGGTATTCGTGCTTGGATGGCTGCACAAGATCAACCGCATGAAAACTTTGTATTCCCTGAGGAGGTATTACCACGTGGAAACGCCCTTTAATAGTAGTATAGCAGGTCGCGACATTGAGTCTACAGGGTTTGCTTGGTGGAGTGGAAATGCTCGTTTAATTAATGTTTCAGGTAAATTATTAGGTGCTCACGTAGCACATGCTGGTTTAATGGTGTTTTGGGCTGGTGCAATGATCTTATTTGAAGTATCTCATTTCGTACCAGAGAAACCTTTATATGAACAAGGGTTTATTTGTATGCAGCACTTAGCAACATTAGGTTACGGTATTGGCCCAGGTGGTGAAATTACTACAACTGTACCATATTTTGCTGTTGGTGTAATTCATTTAATTTCATCTGCTGTTTTAGGGTTTGGCGGAATTTACCACTCATTACTAGGCCCGGATACATTAGAAGAATCTTTCCCGTTTTTCGGTTACGACTGGCGTGACAAGAATAAAATGACAACAATTTTGGGTATTCATTTATGTCTTTTAGGTATTGGCGCTTTCTTATTAGTTATTAAAGCAATGTACTTAGGTGGTGTTTATGATACTTGGGCACCTGGTGGTGGTGACGTACGTTTTATTACAACTCCTACGTTAAATCCAATTGTAATTTTCGGTTATGTATTCCGTTCTCCATTTGGTGGAGATGGTTGGGTTGTATCTGTAAATAACATGGAAGATATTGTTGGTGGTCATATTTGGATCGGAATCTTATGTATTGTTGGTGGAATTTGGCATATTTTCACGAAACCATTTGCTTGGGCACGTCGTGCTTTTGTTTGGTCAGGTGAAGCTTACCTTTCTTATAGTTTAGCAGCTCTTTCTTTAATGGGTTTCACAGCTGCTTTATATGCTTGGTACAATAATACAGCATATCCAAGTGAATTATATGGCCCAACAGGTCCTGAAGCTTCACAATCTCAAGCATTTACATTCTTAGTTCGAGATCAGCGTTTAGGTGCTAATGTTTCATCAGCACAAGGTCCAACAGGTTTAGGTAAATACTTAATGCGTTCACCAAGTGGAGAAATTATTTTCGGTGGTGAAACTATGCGTTTCTGGGATTTACGGGCACCATGGGTTGAGCCATTACGTGGCCCAAATGGTTTAGATATTAATAAAATTAAAAATGATATCCAACCTTGGCAAGAACGCCGTGCAGCGGAATATATGACACATGCTCCATTAGGTTCACTTAACTCTGTAGGTGGTGTAGCAACAGAAATTAACTCGGTTAACTATGTATCACCTCGTTCATGGTTATGTTGTTCACACTTCTTCTTAGCCTTCTTCTTATTAGTAGGTCACTGGTGGCATTCAGGGCGTGCTCGTGCCGCTGCTGCTGGTTTTGAGAAAGGTATCAACCGTGCTAATGAGCCTGTATTATCAATGCGTCCTATTGATTAATAATAATTATTTTTTACCTAACTTTGAAAGTTAGGTAAAAAATACTATTTCCTAAAAATTTATAATATTTATTTTTTAATCATTAACTTTTTATACAATAAGAATTTATTGAACTTTCCTTGGAAAGGAAGGTATTAACATTTTTATCTTTAAATATATGTTTTAATAATCTCCTGAAAATTTTTTAATTTTTCAAGAAGAAATTTAATCGAGATACTAAAAAGTAGTTATTCAAGTTTGGGTTACCTGGGACTCGAACCCAGAACTATTCGGTTAAAAGCCGAGTACTCTACCATTGAGTTAGCAACCCTGCTAACATATTAGCACGAAAATATAAAAATATTAAAGTGTTTATTTAAAAAGTTTTGTATATAATTAAACTCAACTAATTAAAATATTAATTAAATAATATTTTACTTTATTAATTTTAAAGTAAAATGAGAGATAACACTATAGGTTATTTTATTACTTAAAATTTTATTAAAAATTAATAAATAAGGATTTAAAAAATGATTAATTGGCAAGTTATAGGACAACTAGTAGCTGCAGGTGTTCTTCTTTTAGCAGGTCCCGCAGTAATTGTTTTATTAGCTTTAAAAAAAGGTAATCTTTAATTTTGTATGTATTTTAATTTGATCATCAATATAAAAACTTTTTAAAGATATTTATGATAACTGCTTTAACAGCTTTATTAGTTTTAATTTCATTAGGTTTAATTGTAACCGTTCCAGTAGCTTTAGCAACACCAGGTGAATGGGAAAATGCAAAAGGTAATTTTAATAAAGTTTTTCAGGCTTGGGTAAGTCTTGTTATTGTAATTGCTGCTGCTGATGGTATTGCATCATCAATTTAAATTAATTTAGAAATTATAGTTCAAACTATAATTTCTAAATTAATTTAAAGTATTGACAGATAGCATAAATGGGTCTAAGCTATAATAAGAAACATAATCAGATTTATTTTATTTCACTCTGTTAGCGGGCGTAGCTCAGTGGTAGAGCGTAACCTTGCCAAGGTTGATGTCGCGCGTTCGAATCGCGTCGCCCGCTTATGAAAGTTTCTTTTTTGCCCCCATCGTCTAGAGGCCTAGGACAGCTCCCTTTCACGGAGCAGACAGGGATTCGAATTCCCTTGGGGGTATTCTTTTCTGTTAATATTTTTTAATTTTTTTAATTATATATATATATAAAACAGAACCATCTTTTTAAAAAAAGATGAATAATTTAACTTTCTTAGAAAGTCTTGCTTTTTGAAAGAGAATTTAGTATTTTTAGTTGCCATAAGACAAAATGTTAAAACTTTTTAATTAATAATTTTATGTTCTATTTTTTTAAATTTTTATTTCTTTTAATCCATATAGATCAAGAAACAGTCTTAAATTGGTTTGGAATTGAAGACCCTAAAGCTTACGAGACTCGTCAAGCAATAGAAGCTGGATTTGAATTCGAGTTTGATGTTATTGAGACATCAACTAATCTCTCAGTAGAAACTTTACGTTTAATTATTGAAGGGTTATGGGAAAAAGTTCAAGATGGGTTGACACTAGCAGATATTGAAAATATTCTCTTTTTTATACTTTTTATCCGTTTTGCTATTCTTGCAATACGATATAATTTAAAAACTTCTTTTTATATAACATGTATTGGTCTTTTCGCTGGATATCTATGGTATCGTCATCTAATCGACCTTATTGTTATGTACCGTGCTGTATTATTACAACTTCCATTTTTACAAAACTTGGGAATGGATGCTATTCAACTTAATTCTCTTCACCGTCAAATGACTTTGGCTGATATAAAATTAGGTGAAAATGCTCATTGGTATAATCCTGGTCAAGTTTTATATTATGGACTAGCAAAAGGAATTATTGATGTTGATCCTGAAACTTCGTTTCGGTATTACATGGATCCAATTTCAATGATTGTCTCAAAATTCCAAGAACCAATTAAATCAAAAATTATTCCATTATACTATAACGTTTACAATAATGCCATACCAAAAATATTGGATATATGCGGTAGATATTGGGAACAACTTTCAGGAATAGCTGCTTATGCAATAATTACTAGAATCGGTAAACGGTATTGTCCATATTTAGTTAGATGGCATTGGACTTTTTTACTTATAATCAGTCTAGTTGAACAAATTTTAGTTTACTTTATTTATAGGGTCTATTACTTTCAAACTTATGTACTAATCCCACAAACAGAAGCAGAAGGTATTTTTGAGGCCTTTATTGATAAAAATATAATTTTGCAAGTAGAATTTTTAAATGCAGTAATAGCTTGTATTGTAGTACTTCATATTGCATTTGTACTTTTTGGATTATTACATGCAATTTGTGGTCAATATTTTTATATTCCATTCTTTGTAGAAAATGCAGAACTTCATATTGGACCACGTCCTAAAAAAAGTATCTATAGTGGGGGAAATACTGCATGGCAAGATCCTGAAGAAAAAGAAAAAAACTTAAAGCGTTTGTTTCCTAAATTATGGTATGGTTGGTTTGGTCGTGGAACTTCAAACAATTTCAAAATAGTAACTAAATTTAGAAAATTTTTAAAAAAAATTTTAAAAAAACTTAAACGCCAATTTAGACGCTAAAATTCTTTTTTTTTTTAATCTTAAATTGAATCTATATTAGAGATTCAATTTAAGATTTAAAAAAAAAAAGAATTTATTCTAATATTTTAGAATTCTTATACTTATATGTTATAGAGATGAACCTAAACCTGAGTATGAACCATAGATAAATAAACCAAGAATTGTAATTACTGCTAAACCACCAACTAAACCTACAAGCCATAAGGGAATTCTACCAGTATTTGCCATAAAATACTCCTATTAAATTAGATTAATATTAATTGAAAAAATAACTTGAAAATAATACTGCTAAAACAAAAATGATTAAAAGTCCCCAGTAAAGAGAAGTTCTATTGAATTCTACAGCTTGTTTATTTGGATTTGGACCTGTCATAAAAATTTACCTCTTTTCTGTTTATATATTAATTTATCGTTGAATAAATTGCATTGCAGTAATTCCACCTAAGAAAAATACTGTTGGTACTGCTAATCCATGAACGGCTAACCAACGGAACGTAAAAATAGGATAAGCTACAGGTTGATTAATATTTTTTGTCATTTTTTTACCTTACTCTTTCAATTATAAACCTTTAGTTAAATCTTCTAATTCTTGTTTTGCACTAAATCGATCGTTTACTAATGGGATTTGTTGACGATCTTGTGTGAAATATTCATTCGGTCGTGGAGTTCCAAATACATCATATGCTAATCCAGTACTAACAAATAACCAACCTGATACAAAAAGCGAAGGGATTGTGATACTATGAATAATCCAATAACGTACACTTGTAATAATATCCGAAAACGGACGTTCACCCGTAGATCCACCAGACATATTTATTTATTTTCCTATAAAAAAAATTGTTGCTCATTCTAAATTTAATATCATAATTGGAAAATTGGAAGCGGGCAGGGGGAATCGAACCCCCATCTTTAGCTTGGAAGGCAAATGCTTTACCATTAAACTATGCCCGCACAATCCCATTATAAAATAATGCGGGTATAAAAAGCAATAAATAGACTCTTATAAGTTTTCTAATTTTAAATCCAGAAATTTTGCTAAATCAGCTGCTTCTTCTTCTAAATTCGAAATTGAAGTTGGTTCTTGAACAGGTGTTAAAGGTATATTACGTTCATCTTTTAGACATAAATAGATACTTCGAGTCGGGTTTAAACCCTCTGTTATTTTTATTCCAATCGCACGAACATTAGATAGTGGATATGTTAGAAAAATTTCACGATTTCTTCCTGGAAATCCTCTTCGTACTATTCTTACAAGATTTTCTGGTTTGTTATATTCATTATAACCACTTCCAATATCGAGAAATATTGTCGTTAATATATAAATACTGATGCCTAAACTTAAAGTTCCATAAAACATCATTACCAAACCTTGTGGAATAAAAACTAACTCTGTTGGATTTGCAAATGGTAATAGATTAACTTTAAAATAACTAGATATACCTGCCAATAAAAAACCTACACCTCCAACTAACAAAATGGATGACCAAAAATAATTACTAAAACGTCTTGACCCAACAATTTCATCTCGACGAATTTCGTTTTGCATTTGTTGTAGTCTAATAAATAATTAAATTAATTTAATAGATTTTAATCCTAAAAATAACCCAGAGGTAAGTGCAAAGCAGAATCCTACTAATAAAAAATAATCTATAGCAATTGTCATAAAATCTTTCTTATTTTCTAAATATGAAGTTTATAAAAATTTTTTTGTATATTAGTATATATTATATAATAATCTATATAAAAATTTTGGTTGTAAAAATTTTCATCAAATTTTAGCTACCTTATATTTATTTAACCAAAAAATTTTATTATTAATTTAACTAATTTTTAAATTAACTTTATGGCGAACTTTATTAAACCGTATAATGATGATCCATTTGTGGGTCATTTAGCAACACCAATAACATCATCGGCAGTGACACGAGCAATTTTACAAAATTTACCAGCATATCGATTTGGGTTAACACCTTTATTACGTGGTCTAGAAATTGGTTTAGCTCATGGCTATTTTTTAATTGGTCCATTTGTTCAATTAGGACCGTTACGTAATTCAGATATTGGTTTACTTGCTGGATTCCTTTCAACAATTGGTTTAATTACAATTTTAACATTAGGTTTAACTATTTATGGTATAGCTGTTTTTGGCCAAGAAAAATCAGAAACTGCAAATGAGAATGATTTACAAACAAAAAAAGCTTGGGATCAATTTAAAGGTGGATTCTTTGTAGGTGCATGTGGAAGTGCAGGATTTGCATTTATTTGTCTTTCAAGTATTCCAAGCTTTACAATAAGCTAAATCTAAGTTATAATAAAAGGTATTAAATCGGTTAATCTAAATATAACCGGTTTAATATATATTTAAATAAGTAGTAAGTATAATTTATGAACACAACACCAGTTTACTTGCAAGAAGAGTATGCTAAAACAGAAATCGCAAAAATATTAAATTTATTAAATGAAGAATTGGTTGGATTAGCACCTGTAAAATCTCGCATCAGGGAAATTGCAGCATTATTATTAATTGATAAATTACGACAAAATTTAGGAATTACTTCAGCTAATCCTGGTTTACATATGTCTTTTACGGGTAGTCCTGGAACTGGAAAAACAACAGTTGGATTAAAAATGGCTGATATTTTATATCAACTAGGGTATATTAAAAAAGGTCATCTTTTAACAGTTACACGAGATGATTTAGTGGGTCAATATATTGGTCATACTGCTCCAAAAACTAAAGAAGTCTTAAAAAAAGCAATGGGTGGCGTTTTATTTATTGATGAAGCATATTATTTATACAAACCTGATAATGAAAGAGATTATGGATCAGAAGCAATTGAAATTTTATTACAGGTTATGGAAAACCAGCGTGATGAATTAGTTGTTATCTTAGCAGGATATAAAGACCCAATGGATAAATTTTATGAGTCAAACCCTGGGTTATCTTCACGTATCGCTAACCATATTGATTTTCCTGATTATACAGTCGAAGAATTATTAAAAATTGCTAAATTAATGTTAGAAGAACAACAATACCAATTAACACCAGATGCTGAAGTGGCGTTAGTTGAATATATTAAAAGACGAAAAGAAAGACCATTATTCGCCAATGCGCGGAGTGTTAAAAATGCTTTAGATCGAGCAAGAATGCGTCAAGCAAACCGTATTTTTGATAGTCGTGGCCAGGTATTAACAAAAAAAGAATTGGTTAATCTTGAAGCTCAAGATATTTTACAGAGTACAGTTTTTAATTAAAAAATTTTTTTACTGAAAAAATAATATGAGCCTACTTATTATAGGCGGAACTGGAACATTAGGCAGACAAATTGTTTTACAAGCTTTAACAAAAGGATATCAAGTTCGTTGTTTGGTTAGAAATTTTCGAAAAGCAAATTTTTTAAAAGAGTGGGGTGTAGAATTAGTTTATGGTGACCTAACATGTCCAGAAACGATCCCACCTTGTTTAAAAGGTATTACTGCAATTATTGATGCATCTACAAGTCGGGCAAATGAATTAGATTCTCTAAAAAAAGTTGACTGGGATGGAAAATTATATTTAATTGAAGCAGCTAAAGTTGCTAATATAAAAAGATTTATATTTTTCTCAGCGCAAAACGTTGAACAATTTGAAAGTATCCCATTAATGAAAGTAAAATATGGGATTGAAAATAAATTAAAAAATTCAACTATTCCATATACTATTTTTAGATTAACAGGTTTTTATCAAGGTTTAATTGAACAATACGCAATACCGATATTAGAAAATTTACCCATTTGGGTAACAAACGAAAATACTTATATTTCATATATGGATACTCAGGATATAGCAAAATTTTGTCTACGAGCCTTACAACTTCCGCAAACTGAAGATAAAGTATTTTTACTAGGTGGATTACGAGGTTGGGTTTCATCAGAAATTATTAATTTATGTGAACAATTAGCTGGTCAATCTGCCAAAGTTCAACGTATACCATTATTCGTTATTAAATTTGTGAGTGGCTTTTTCGGGTTCTTTCAATGGGGTCAAAATATAAGCGATCGATTAGCATTTGTAGAAATTCTAAATACTGAAAATAATTTTTCAAAATCAACATTTGATTTATACAAAATGTTTAAAATTGATTCATCGGAAATAATTCAACTAGATGATTATTTCTTAGAATATTTTATTCGATTATTAAAACGATTAAGAGATATAAATTTTGAAGATGTTCAAAAACAGAAAAATTTAATTATTTAAAATTAATGATTGATACTAACTATATTGGAGGTATAGTTAAAATCTTAGAAGATCCTAATAAAAAATTTTTAACTAATAAAGTACCTATTAGTAAAGTTCGAGCTCAACTTCCGCAAGTTCGCAATACTATAATTATAGATTTAGTTTTTTGGGGTTCTTTAGCACAAAGTGTTGTAACCTATTACAGAATAAATGATTTTATTTTAATTGAAGGATATTTATCTACTCGTAATACAAAAGTAGATGATTCAAAAAATCAAAAAATTCGATGTTTTAAAAAAATAGAAGTAACAGTTTTAAAAGCTTATCCTTTTCTTCTTAATAATTCTTTTAATAAATCAGTAAACACATCAATATAATTTCCTTAATGAAATATAAATGATTCAGAATTCTTTTATTTTAGTATAATTAATATTATTAAAAATAATTTTTAAGAAAAATTAAATGGTAACTTTAAAAATCTTAGTTTATACAACAATTATCTTTTTTGTTTCTCTATTCATTTTTGGACTTCTTTCAAGTGACCCATCACGAAATCCAAATCGTAAAGATTTCGAATAATAAAATAATTATTAAAAAGAGTTAATTATAATTTTTATAATTAACTCTTTTTAATAATTAATCTTTAGTATTTCATAAGAAATTTAAATTTTTTATATTTAAATTTTATGCAGATAGTTAAAAAAATATTCTTTTTTTTTTTTACTCTACTACTATAATATATATTAGGAATTCTATTTTTTTGAACTCTTTTACCAAAGTACTATTTTTAAATTTTATTTAATTTTAACAATTGATAATGAAACGCTTTAATTTTATAGCTTTATTTTTTTTAGCCCTGTTAATTTTTAATCCAGGTCAAGCGTCAGCAGATATTGGTGGATTAACAAAATGTAGTGAGTCTCCAGCGTTTAATAAAAGATTGCAAACAAGTGTAAAAAAATTAGAGCAAAGAATGCAAACTTATGAAGCAGATTCTCCACCTGCTTTAGCGTTACAACAACAAATTGATCGAACAAAAGCACGTTTTGATAAATATAGTCGATCAGAGTTATTATGTGGAACAGATGGATTACCACATTTAATTGCAGATGGTCGTTGGAGTCATGCTGCTGAATTTATTCTTCCAGGATTTGGGTTTATCTATATTTCTGGATGGATTGGTTGGGTAGGAAGAAAATACATACGTGCTGTAAGTACAATTAAAAACCCTGCTGAGAGTGAAATTATTATAAATGTTCCATTAGCATTAAAAATAATGACTACTGGATATATTTGGCCAATTTCAGCATGGCAGGAATTGATCAGTGGTGAACTAGTAGCTCCTGATAATGAAGTAACTGTTTCACCACGTTAAATGTGAAAAGTTATTTTGTCTTAAGAAATTATAAATTAATAATTACTGAACTTAAATTTTTATGGAAAATCTTCAAAAATATTTATCATTAGCTCCCGTTCTTTTAACATTATGGATGACTTTTACCGCGGGTTTTATTATTGAAATAAATCGTTTCTTCCCAGATCTTTTAGGGTTATACTTTTAATTAAAGATTTTTCGAAGAGAAATAATTAGGATTGAATCTCAAAACTTCAGAATTCAATCCTCCCTATTATTTCTTATAATTCTTATTAGATAACAGTTGAAGTTTAGAAAATGTTTTATTTTTTAGTTTTTGAGTAAAAATGTTCCTCACAATTTTAATAATTTTTTTATATTTTTTATAAAAAAAAATGTATAATATTATTTTGAAAACTCATATTTAATAGATAGATAAATCGTAACTATTCTTTATTTTTTTTTATGAGAGTTTCGTAAATTTTCGTCTCCAACAAGGAGAAAATTAATGGTAATAAGCTCAACCGACCGTCGCGCAAAAAATGTGCAAGTTTTTGTTGAAAAAGACGCAGTCGAAACTAGTTTCGCGAAATGGGCACAACCAGGTCACTTTTCTAGAACCTTAGCTAAAGGTCCAAAAACAACTACTTGGATTTGGAGTTTGCATGCAGATGCTCATGACTTTGATAGTCAAACTAGCTCTTTAGAAGAGGTTTCTCGTAAAGTCTTTAGTGCTCACTTTGGACAATTAGCAGTAATATTTTTATGGATTAGTGGTATGCACTTCCATGGAGCATATTTTTCTAATTATTCAGCTTGGTTAACTGACCCAGTTAATATTAAGCAAAGTTCGCAAGTTGTTTGGCCGATTGTTGGTCAAGAGATTTTAAATGGTGACGTTGGTGGAAATTTCCAGGGTGTTCAAACAACATCTGGTTGGTTCCAAATGTGGCGTGCAGAAGGTATTACTAGCGAGGTTGAATTATATTGGATTGCAATTGGTGGTTTAATTATGTCAGCAATTATGTTATTCGCTGGTTGGTTCCATTATCATAAAGCAGCACCAAAATTAGAATGGTTCCAAAATGCGGAATCAATGATGAATCACCATTTAGCAGGTTTATTAGGTTTAGGATGTTTATCTTGGTCAGGTCATCAAATTCACGTTGCATTACCAATTAATAAATTATTAGATGCGGGTGTAGCACCTCAAGAGATTCCATTACCTCATGAATTTTTAATTAATCGTGAGTTAATGAGTCAATTATATCCTAGTTTTTCTAAAGGTTTAGCACCATTCTTCAGTGGTCGTTGGGGTGAATACTCAGATTTCTTAACTTTTAAAGGTGGATTAAACCCAATTACGGGTGGTTTATGGTTAAGTGATACTGCTCATCATCATTTAGCATTAGCTGTTTTATTTATTGTAGCTGGTCATATGTACCGTACTAATTGGGGTATTGGTCATAGCATGAAAGAAATTTTAGAAGCTCACAAAGGCCCATTCACAGGTGAAGGTCATAAAGGGTTATATGAAATTTTAACGACATCATGGCATGCTCAGTTAGCAATTAATTTAGCTATGATGGGTTCGTTAAGTATTATTGTAGCACATCATATGTATGCAATGCCGCCATATCCATATATTGCAACAGATTACGCAACTCAACTTTCTTTATTCACACACCATATGTGGATAGGTGGATTCTGTGTAGTAGGTGGTGCTACTCATGGTGCAATTTTCATGGTTCGTGACTATACACCAGCTAATAATTATAATAACTTATTAGATCGTGTATTAAGACATCGTGATTCAATTATTTCACATTTAAATTGGGTTTGTATATTTTTAGGGACACACGCATTTGGTTTTTACATTCATAATGATACAATGCGAGCATTAGGACGTCCACAAGATATGTTCTCAGATAAAGCAATCCAATTACAACCAATTTTCGCACAGTGGATTCAAAATATTCATTTATTAGCTCCTGGAACAACAGCTCCAAATGCGTTAGCTACGACAAGTTATGCTTTTGGTGGAGAAGTTGTAGAAGTTGGTGGTAAAATTGCAATGATGCCTATTCAGTTAGGTACAGCAGATTTTATGGTTCATCATATTCACGCTTTTACAATTCACGTAACAGTTTTAATTTTATTAAAAGGTGTATTATACGCACGTAGTTCAAAATTAATTCCAGATAAAGCAAATTTAGGTTTCTGTTTCCCTTGTGATGGACCAGGTCGTGGTGGTACTTGTCAAAGTTCAAGTTGGGATCATGTATTCTTAGGCTTATTCTGGATGTATAATTCACTTTCTGTGGTAATTTTCCACTTTAGCTGGAAAATGCAGTCAGATGTTTGGGGAACTATTTCACCAGATGGCAGTATCTCACATATTACTGGAGGAAACTTCGCAAAAGGAGCTATTACAATTAACGGATGGTTACGTGATTTCTTATGGTCACAAGCTTCACAAGTAATTCAATCTTATGGATCAGCTGCATCAGCATATGGATTAATTTTCTTAGGGGCACACTTCATTTGGGCATTTAGTTTAATGTTCTTATTCAGTGGTCGTGGTTATTGGCAAGAATTAATTGAATCAATTGTTTGGGCACATAATAAATTAAACTTTGCTCCAGCAATCCAACCACGTGCATTAAGTATTACTCAAGGTCGTGCTGTTGGCTTAGCTCATTATTTACTTGGTGGTATTGGAACAACTTGGGCATTCTTCTTAGCACGTGCAGTTTCAATTAGCTAATCAAGTTACGTTTAATTTAATTAACAAGTCTTAAATATTAAACAACGCGTTAATTCATATTTTTATTCATAATTAAAATTTATATAAAAGGTATCTATTATGGCAACTAAATTTCCAAAGTTTAGCCAAGCCCTTGCACAAGATCCAGCAACACGAAGAATATGGTACGGTATTGCTACTGCTCACGATTTAGAGGCACATGATGGTATGACTGAAGAAAACTTATACCAAAAGATCTTTGCTTCACATTTCGGTCATTTAGCAATCATTTTCTTATGGACGGCGGGTAACTTATTCCACGTTGCTTGGCAAGGAAATTTTGAAAAATGGGTTACTAATCCATTAAAAGTTAAACCAATTGCACATTCTATTTGGGATCCACATTTTGGTGAATCAGCATTAAAAGCATTTAGTAAAGGTAATACTTACCCTGTTAATATTGCATATTCAGGTGTTTATCAATGGTGGTATACAATTGGATTTAGAACAAATCAAGAATTATACCAAGGTGCTATTGGGTTATTAGTATTATCATCTGTATTATTATTCGCAGGTTGGTTACATTTACAACCAAAATTCCGTCCAAGTTTGTCTTGGTTTAAAAACAACGAATCTCGTTTAAATCACCATTTATCAGGATTGTTAGGTGTTAGTTCTTTAGCTTGGACAGGTCATCTTGTTCACGTAGCACTTCCTGCTTCACGCGGTATTCATGTAGGATGGGATAATTTTTTAACAACACCACCTCATCCAGCTGGGTTGACTCCATTCTTTACTGGAAACTGGACAGTTTATGCTCAAAATCCAGATAGTGTGAACCATATTTATGGAACAGCTGAAGGAGCAGGTACAGCTATTTTAACATTCTTAGGTGGCTTCCATCCTCAAACACAATCTTTATGGCTAAGTGATATTGCTCATCATCAATTAGCAATTGCAGTTGTATTTATTATAGCTGGGCACATGTACCGTACAAACTTCGGTATTGGTCATAATATGAAAGAAATTTTAGATGCTCACCGTTCTCCAGAAGGACGCTTAGGAGCAGGTCACGTTGGTTTATTTGAAACAATTACAAATTCATTGCACATGCAGTTAGGATTAGCATTAGCATGTTTAGGTGTTGCAACATCGTTAACAGCTCAACACATGTATGCTATAACTCCATATGCATATTTATCTAAAGATTTCGTAACTGAAGCAGCTTTATATACACATCATCAATATATTGCTGGATTCTTAATGGTTGGTGCATTTGCCCATGGTGCAATTTTCTTTGTACGTGATTATGATCCAGAATTAAACAAAAATAATGTTTTAGCAAGAATGTTAGAACATAAAGAAGCTATTATTTCACATTTAAGTTGGGCTTCTTTATTCTTAGGTTTCCATACTCTAGGATTATATATCCATAATGACACGGTTGTTGCCTTTGGTCAGCCAGAAAAACAAATTTTGTTTGAGCCATTATTTGCAGAATACATTCAAGCTGCTTCTGGAAAAGCCGTTTATGAATTTAATGTTTTATTATCATCTTCAACCAGTCCCGCTACTGTTGCAGGTAATCAAATTTGGTTACCAGGTTGGTTAGAAGCAATTAATAATAACAAAAATAGTTTATTTTTAACAATTGGGCCTGGTGATTTTTTAGTTCATCATGCTATTGCTCTAGGTTTACATGTTACAGCATTAATTCTTGTAAAAGGTGCTTTAGATGCTCGCGGGTCTAAATTAATGCCAGATAAAAAAGATTTTGGTTATAGTTTCCCATGTGATGGACCAGGTCGAGGTGGTACTTGTGATATTTCAGCATGGGATGCATTCTATTTATCAGTCTTTTGGATGTTAAATACAATTGGCTGGGTAACATTCTATTGGCATTGGAAGCATATGACAATTTGGGGTGGTAATCCAGGTCAGTTTAATGAATCATCAAATTATTTAATGGGTTGGTTACGTGATTACTTATGGTTAAATTCGTCACCATTAATTAATGGTTATAACCCATTTGGTATGAATAATTTATCTGTTTGGGCATGGATGTTCTTATTTGGACATTTAATTTGGGCAACAGGATTTATGTTCTTAATCTCATGGCGTGGTTATTGGCAAGAATTGATTGAGACACTAGTTTGGGCTCATGAGCGTACCCCACTGGCAAATTTAGTTCGTTGGAGAGATAAACCCGTTGCTCTTTCAATTGTACAAGCTCGTTTAGTAGGTTTAGTACATTTTGCTGTTGGTTATATTTTAACATATGCAGCCTTTGTGATTGCTTCGACTGCTGGTAAGTTTGGTTAAGTATCATGAATTGCCAAATTTTTTTAAAAAAATAGACTGTTTGACTAATATTTTTGTCCATATAGCAGGGGTCTTTAACTTTGACCCCTGTTTTTATAATTACAATAAAATATTCTTTAAAACTAGAGCTCTCCCAATTAAACTTTAAAGAATTACAGCCAAATTTAAAAATCTGAGAACTAAATTTAAAAAATTTTAAAGGCTAGATTTTAAACCTTACGAGCCTTCTGCTACCCTATATGAAGGCTTTTCATTTCGATTAACTAATTTATAATATAACTAAGAACCTTTTATTCTTCTAGTGAATTTCAAAAACAATAACTAATTTAAAACAGCATTTTAGAAAAAGATCTATTTGTAGAAATTGGATCTGCTGCAGATTTTATTTAAAATTAATCCATCTTACAGAATTTGATTGAGAGTAAATTGAAAGCCAATGATTTACTAATGATCACTAAAATTGACCGATGCAGCAGAGATACCTTCAGTTTTTTAAAGCTTCAAGAGAAGCTTTTAAAAAATCAGTTAGTACAAAGAAATTAATTGATAAAGTTAAGTATTTAAAATAGATTATTAAAAACTTATAAATTATTTATGGCAAATTTCAACATCTCTAGGTAAGTTTTCAAATATCCTTATTGCCGTAAAAGTATTGAATCAAAGGAATTTTTCTCAGAAAAAATTTGGTCTAATATTATTGGAGTCCGTAAAACAAGTATCAGAAAAGCTAAATGGTTAGTAGTTTATGGAAATTTAATGATTTGTCTTATTAATGATTTGTCTTACTAAGGGTGTAGCTCCATCTCAGGCAACCGGTTTACTAATTTTCCTGACAACTGCGCCAATAATGAAATCTATTGATTTAAATATTCTGCAAAAAGAAATAATTGCTATAGTTATAAACAATAGACCTGAAAAAATTGTCTTCACCAAGAAGGAAATGGGCCAATTATATGACCTTGCAGTTAAATATAAAAATAACTGTATGAGTAGAAAAGAATGCATTCTTGAACGCAGAGGCGGGAAAACTAAAGATTGGGTAGCCGCATTTGGAGTTATTATGGTTATCATCACTGTGTTAAATAACAATAATATTGAGGGTTTCCAGGTGCCTCAAAGAGAAATTGTTCCACCACACCTCCAATGGTTATACGGAAATCAGCAGTCTGAAATTATTTCGAATATGGCAAGACTGCTGATCCAATAAGTCTCACGGTTACAGGATTGACAAAAAATGCTGGTTCTGTGCAGGCTTTAATTTTCTCAACGTTAGCAGCTGCCTATATTGCAGAAGCACTTGAGTAAAGTTAATATAAATTATTCGAATTAGATTTTTAAAAAATTAT
>JAAUYF010122059.1_pt1 | contig 16150 bp, 8 predicted proteins | sample 7278051 | NCBI WGS metagenome assembly JAAUYF01 (sample SAMN14350202, study PRJNA611818) | marine sediment metagenome | isolation source: surface marine sediment (0.6m) | place: French Polynesia: Moorea | collected 2018-08 | reverse complement strand
GAAGATATTCCCCTCCGGATTAGTACGTCGATCTGTTGATGCAGTCGGTGACACTGATGGCTTTATCGTCCTTGCATCCAAGGGAAGAACTGCCACGCAGCGTTCATTAATGTCTGATGAGCAGTACGTCATATCCGCCAACGAGTTCGCAAGAAAAGCAGCTGAGTTTGTAGATCCGGTAGATTTCGTGTCTTCGGATACTCCCAATTTGATTACTGTCGGGTCAGATGGAAAGCTGTTTGTTGAAGATGCTCCATCTGATGGCCAGATATACGGCAGAAAAGACGGTGCTTGGGAAGTTGTTCCAACTGGCCTGGAGATTACCAAGTACATTTCTGATGCTACCTCTGATTTGGAGCCTGATGTGGCCCAAGCATGGAATGATTATGCTGACAGGAATGCTGTTACCAGGAATTCTAACGAAATCATATTCTTTGAATGGCCATCAGGAAGCAATGATTATCAATACAGTGGCGATCAGACTGCGCCACCATGGACAACTGGTCTAAATGATTGGACACAGTTAGGTTCTGGTGCTACGCCAGGTGGAGGACAGGGAGCTGTTCAATACAATAATGGCGGATTGTTTGCTGGTAATGAGACTAAGTTCTTCTGGGACCCTACAGCTGAATTCCTTGGTATTGGAACAGCAGCACAAGTAGGAACAGAACGACTTAATGTCAGCGGTAATGCATATGTAGCATCAAGATTTGCTGCCTCTAATGACAGGTTTGTAGTAGATGTTTCGGGCACCACTCCTATACTTAGGATGAAAGATGGTGCACTTGTTACAGTTGTTGAGATTGATGCTATAGTAACCAACAAGGGCTCTATTCATGCAGGCTCAGATTACGAATTTACAATAGGTCAGCTTAACATAAGCTCACCTTCTGCCGGAGCTATTAGTTTAAGAAACAATGCTTTTGCTGGACAGTCTGGCAAATTCATGATAAACCAGGATGCTGGTGGTAATACTGAGGTTTTAGCTCACAGCAGCGGTCAGCTTCTACTTAGTCATGGTGGAACTGTTGTCGCAAACATTACTACTGACAAGCTGTTCAACATTGGCAATACAGCATTAATCAAAATGCCCAATGTAGCCGATGATGGATCTGTTGGCCCTACAGCTTTAAATGGTGGCTTTTATTACAACACAACCAGCCACCATTTCCGAGGTTATTCTGATGGAGCATGGACTGATATTGCATTTATCTCTGATATACCTGCTCCAACTCCACCAACGACGCCAGCAGGAGACCCAGGTCAGATACAGTTTAACAATGCTGGTGCCTTTGGTGCTGATGCTGCTTTGTTCTGGGACAACACGAATAAGCGATTAGGCCTTGGTACAGCAACACCAGCCTTTCCTCTTGATATCCTGAAAGCTCAGGAGCATCACATCAAGCTGAAGCATAACATCAATACTAACGATGCTGCTCGTCAATTGATTAGAATGCACTCAGATCGAGATGACGCTTTCTCAGGAATAGGTACATTTAGGGGAGCAGATAGTGTTCGAATGGGTGTTGCTATTCAAGTAATGAATGTTGCAGATACAAGAGTATGGTCTGCTTTCTTCCATGGCACCGGAGAGTACACGCAAGGAACCTCAACGATTGGCAACTTCCATACTATTCAGCCACCTAAGGTTACAGGTAACACGCGAGGCTACCAGGTCTCTGATGGCGGTTCTTATCGAGCTATCCTTGGTATTGACGATGCTGGTAATGGAGCTCTTGCTATAAGAAATACTACTGGAACTACAGTCTTTGACTTTACAGGATCAAATGGAAGACTTGTAATAGGTGGTGAGATTACTAATCAGGCATCTGGCAATCATATGCGAACTAATCAGATTTATCTGAAAGGTGATCAAGATACAGTTCGATGGGCAAATAGCAGTGGAACAGAGATTGTTGTAGCTGGCCCTAAAGCTTCAAACGTTTGGCAGTTATTTGATGTAGCTGGAGCAACAACAGTTTGGCAAGTACAAACTGTAGCTGGTGGCGGAGGTGCTCAACTTACAGGAACTATGACGGCAGCCAACTTCCAGCTTTCTTCTGACCCGCGTAAGAAGACCTTTAAGGATCAGATTGGCAAAGGCATTGTTCCGATGTACTCATTCGAGATGAAAGATAAGCCTGGTCAAATACGCTTTGGTGTGAATGCCGAGGAACTTAAGGCTGCTATGCCTGATTTGGTAGATACTAACGAGGAGGGTTTCCTACAAGTATCATATATCGACTATCTGGTAGCAGAAGTCGCAAGATTGTCTAACGAAGTGAATGCACTGAAACATGGGTAAAGTTCCCACATATCGAATCTTTTCGCTATCTTTGCTTATAATCATAACAGTTATAAGCATGGAAATATGGAAACCAGTTGTTGGCTATGAAGGCCACTATGAAGTGTCTAATCTTGGAAGGGTTCGATCTGTACCTAAGGTGCTAAGCCCTTGGACAAATAACAGCGAGTATCAGTATGTCACCCTGAAAGTTGCAGGGATTAATGATGGCAAGAAGAGGAACAGAAGTGTTCATAGCCTTGTCGCTGAAGCGTTTGTTGAGAATCCTGAAGGTCTTCGTGAAGTGAATCACAAGAACGAGATTAAGGATGACAATAGATCCGACAACCTTGAGTGGGCAACAAGACAATACAATTGCAACTATGGGGAAAGAACTGAAAAGTTTAGGGAGACCCATCGCAGAAATGGTAAGATGAATAAAGCTGTCATTCAGCGTACAATGGACGGTGAATTTATAGCCAGACATCGCAGCATGAAGGATGCCGCAGAAGCAATAGGCGGAACAGCTTCCTGTATATCCAATGTGATTGCAGGAAGGAACAGCCATCACATGAACTTTAAATGGGAATACGATGCCTAAAGTGCCGGATACCGATAGCTTTTCAATGCAGGATGTAGTCGATGCAGGAGTTGCTGGAGATGATCTTCAGGAGCTCTTTGCTAACGCTAATCCTGATGGCTTTGATCCTGCATATGTAGGTGATAAGACCAACCTGTTGAACTTCCGGAACTATGACAACGAGCCAATAGGCTTACTTGAGATTCCATTTACTGAGACGTTTGACAACAACAACAACAACTGGGTGCTTCTTGATGGTGCTGTAATAGCAGATGGAAAAGTTGATCTACCTGCTGTTGATGCACGATGCGAGATCAATGTCAATCAGCTTGAAGATAAACCTGTCTCCTTTACCTTTGTTAATGCTGCAGGAAACTCTGGAACACTTAACATAGGGTATGGAGCGACAGGCAATACCGGTAGCACAACTCCTTCTACTGTAACATTTGATCAACCAGCAGGTATTAACAAGTTTAGCTTGGAGAACTTTGCTGGAGCAATGGGATATCTTACAGTAAGCTGTGCCTATGCTCTTGATCCAGATGCGCAAGACTTTATTACGCGTGCCGGCATTACAGATCAGACACAGAAAGATGCGATTAACGAGCTAACACTTGCTCTCAAGGCAATTGAGACTTCTGGCGGAAGCACTGTGTGGGATGATCTTGAGTTCTTCTACCCATTCGTAGGTGGCAATGCTGCAGCTCATGCAGAGAATCTCATTGACTCATCGCTTACAATTACCTGGGCGGGAACAATCACTCATGATGCCAATGGCATTAAAGGTAGTGGCTCAGGTAGTTATGGTGACACAGGCTATATCGTAACATCGGGAAGCTGTTCTTACGGTGTCTATACAAGAAGCGGAGGAACTTCTGCTAACAACGAGTATGTGATGGGTTACTCTGATCCACAGACATCATGTACGATCATTGCTTCAAGGGCATCAGATAATAAGATCTTCTCTTTCTTCCAAAGCGCTACAGGCTCTGGTTGTTATTACAGGCTTGAATCACTATCTACAAGAGGAATAGGGCACTTCCAGTTCAACACTGATACTTGTATTCAGGACAACTTCCAGGATGGCGTAGAGCTTAGTGACATAGCGCAATTGCCACCACTTACCGGAGGAGGATATCCTTCAAGTCTTTGGGTTGCTGGAAGGAACGCTGGAGGTACTTATGATAAACTATATTCAGACAGGCAGATATCCTCATTCTACTTTTCAAGTAGATCTTGGGTGGACTCTGCTGTTATAGCTGTGCACAATGCAGTACTTGCTTTTCACACAGCTTTAGGACGAAACGTGTAAATTTACAGATATGAAGTTCAAGCGATACATAAAGAACATCTTCTCGATAGCCGGCATACGTTGGTCTGACGGTAATGAAATCAATCCGTTGAACGATGGCATTATCGTGTCAAGGAGAAAGATCACCAATGACACAGAGCGTCGGACAATCGCTGATGAGCAGTATTTGATTAATCTTAAGAACTTCGCTGAGAACGTTCTTCCAGAACTATTGCCCACCGATGCCATCATCTTCCTGTCAGACTTTCTTCCTGACGAGGAGAGTAATCGAGGTGTTGGTAGTCTTCCAGGAGGAATACCTGCATCAGATCTTAATGGTCTATCAACAGTTGAGATCTTCGATGACATCTTCTTTACCGATTATCCAACATTTGCTGATTCATTCAGATCGCTAATTAAGAATTCTCCAGATAACATTGTGGAGATTGGTGAAGCAGCTTCGTTTGATATTACAGCCTCACATAATCCTGGCATCATAGGATCTGCTGACGGCTCTCCTGCTGTCCCGGTCAAAGGTGATGCAATACAATATGTATTCACTGATTGGGATGGTTCAGAAACGGTTATTCCTGCAACAGGCAATACGCAGAACTTCAATGGCACTGTCTTTAATGTTCCAGCTGGAATCACAGAAGCTTCATGCGAGATCTTATATGGAGAAGGCATAGGGCCTTACTATAACGAGAAAGGTCGTGAAGTTCATGGGTATGATTCACGAAGAGATGGTGGATCAGAGAATCTTATAACATCAGTTACTGGTCGATACAATTCATTCTACGGAAGTGGAGCTGTTGGTAGTGCACCAATTGATTCAGCAGGCGTAAGAGCACTTGATTCAGAGCTCTTTAGCGAAGGTGTTGATGTAGGTATCTTTGACGTAACACTTGCTGCAGGAGTACCAGAGCTTTACTTCTTCGTCCCTGAAGGAAAGATTGTAGAGGTACTTAACACTAAGCAAGAGTTTGGCTATGTAACCAGTAGCTTTGTAGTATCACCCATCGTCGTCAATGATGGCGGAGGCAATCCCGTTAACTACGAATCCTGGGTACTCCCAGTTGGAGGTATTGGATTCCTTGAAGATCAGTCGTACACTATAAGAGTATCATAATGAGAGAGTATACAGATCCCATAAGAATTACCAATGACAATCCTGATTCGGATCGTCAACGGGTAGCAACGATTGCTGAACGAGATCAATTTGTCACTGACGGACGCGCGTGGGTAGGCATGCGTGTGTGGCGTGATGACCTTCCAGGAACTGAAGTGCTTACTTCATTGGGACCTGCTAATTGGGAAGTTGTTCCTCTTGGTGCAGCTGCCGGCCCGACTGGCCCTACAGGCCCGACAGGAGCTACTGGTGCTGCAGGTACACAGATCATCTATGGTACAGTAGATCCTACAACTGAAGGTAATGACGGTGATACTTACATTAACACAACTACCGATACTATCTTCTATGCAAAGACTGGTGGTGTATGGCCTGCAGGTGTTCCATTAATTGGCCCTACTGGTCCAATTGGCCCTACTGGTGCACAAGGTAATGTTGGAGCAGTTGGCCCTACTGGCCCGCAAGGTCCACAAGGAACTCAAGGAGCAACTGGTGCAACTGGCCCTATTGGACCAACTGGTGCAACTGGAGCTGCAGGAACCAATGGAAAGAATCCAGACCTTGCTGCACGATTTGATCAAGATGGAGGAACTGGACTTGCCATTCAATCTTCAGATGGAGCTACTTGGGCTGTGAGTACATTTGGTCAATCATTTGTTATAAGCAGAAATGGAGCGTCTGTTACGGCAGATAATTCTACGCTTATTGTCCAGAATACAACACCATCTGGTCAGCCAGAGTCAAAGCTTACCAGCACGTTCTCAGGGAATACTATAACTTTCTGGGATGCTGCAGGTGTTGCAACATTACCATGGAGCTTTAGCATTTTAGTATACACTACTCTATGATCGTACACATTGGCATATTGACTTCTTCTGATGCGCACAAAGCTTTAAGAGCTGTGCGCAGTGCTATGAACCAAACCATACCGGTTACTTGTTCTGTCATAGTCAACTCGACGAAAGGATACTACTTTGATGAGGTAAACTCTCTTGTAGCATCTGAGTACCCTGAGGTGGCAGTGGTAGAGACCGAGTCGAACGGAAAGCCTGGTAAGGGGAAGAATAGCGCCTTCCGCTGGATGGAGGATAATGTCAACGCTGACTATTACATGCTAATAGATGGCGATGACTTTCTCTACCCTGTTGCGGTTGAGACGCTACTGCCATTGATGGACGAGGAATATGATTTGATTACTGGCCAAGCTCAGGATCACTGGCTTGATGGTCAGCTCAACGCAAGCTGGCACGATCACCAGCAGAACAACGCGGTAGAGATGAACCGTGATATTGTCACAGGCAGAGACTATGACTTGTGGCATACCTTCTCTATTGACAGGATATACGCAGTAAGCAAGCGTATGCTCATGAGTATGCCTCGGATGCCAGAACACCTGGACTTGTACGAGGACTTTATCTTCACGTGCTTAGCAACTCAGCTCCACCAACTCGGAGCAATACGATATATTACCTGTAACTCATCGTACATCTATGCTTACGATGCAACAGGTGACAGCCAATGCTCGATCTTCCAGAAGGATCACAAGCTGGCCCAGTGGAATATGGATGAGTTCTGGCGCCTTGTCTCTGACATGGCACCACTTTACTTCTCCAAAGTTCCCTTTATAAAGTTGTCAGTTCCTGACGGCTATGGACTCGTAGATAAGTATAAGTGTTATAAAGAAGTAGATGCCCATGAAGCCTATAGCAGGACTTAACCGTGACAACAATCCCATTGATCAGCCGCCTAACACTACTCGTTATGCGGCTAATGGTGTTATCAGTGAACAAGGAGGAAGTGTTCAGAGTATCCGGGATGAGAAGATCTGGGAGAACTTTGGTAATGTACCTATACGCAGGTTCCTTGGCTGGTGTCTCGGTACAGAACTAATCTACGTTTGGATCTATAATCCAGACGATGACCAGGGAGAGATCTGGCGCTTTGATGGCGATGATGAAAACTCTAAGGAACTGGTCATTATTGACCCAAGCAACATCCTTGATCTGGATGAAGAAGCGGCACGGCCTAACGGTTACTCCAAGTATCTACAGATTGTCTTTCAGCAAGACTTCGAAGAGCAGGAGGTGTTTGCTTGGGCCGGTCAGGTAAAGCCTAAGATCATAGATGTGGGCGGTATCATTGAAGACGCTGGCTGGACACCTGGTGATCCACCAATCAATCTTGACACTGAAGGCTACACTTTCAGAGACTTCTTACTCTTTCCAGAAGGAGAGTTTGAGAATCCAACCATTGTTGTAAACGATAGTGGTGGAAGCGTACTAAGTGGTGCGTGGTTCTTCTGCTATCGCTATGTCTACGATGACTTAGCGACAACCTCTTTCTCAGGACTGAGCAATGTTGGCTATGCTGTTGAAGATTCTTTTGACAAGAAAGAGACTTTTCAAGGTGATCCTGGTAATCGTGTTACCACTAAGTCGATCACGTTAACCATGAAGTATGATACGACGCAGAACGACAATGCTCGTATACAGATTGGTTTTATCTCAATCAGGGCCGGTGTCATCTATGCTGGCATACTTGATTCTAAGCCCGTAGAACGATTCATCTCTGGCGATGACATTGTATACACCTATACAGGAGAAGATCCTGCCATCGACCTTGGAGACGATATTACAGAGCTAATTACGCCCAAGGCGCTATACAAGCATGTTGAGACGATTACCTCACTTACTTCAAGACTGTATGCCGGTAACTTGACTACTGAAGATGAGGTAGTCATTCAGGAGATTTGTAACAACCTTACTTCTACTTGGTCAGAGATCAATACCAATCCAGACTATAGGAGCAAGGGCAGGTACTTGAATGTAGAGACCTTTGGTGCAGGAGAAGTATACGCCTTGTATGCTACAGTCCGATTCAATGATGGCTCGGAGTCAAGAGCATTTCATATACCTGGAAGAAAGTACGTTGCTGGCGATGACGATGACATTGGTGGTGGAGAGATTGAGGCAGGTACAGAAAGGTGGCAGCTCTATGATACAGTGACTAACCCGAACACAGGGTACTGGGTCAATAAGGATGAGTTCTATCCTGACTTGCCAGAGTTTGCTTCAGCAACAGATCCTGGATCTCCTTACGAATTCAATGTTCGTCACCACAAACTACCAAGTCTTGGCTACTTGTTGGAGAACGGTTCGTCAATAATTGACGATGAAATACGACTGAACATTAATCTTACAGGCTGGGACTTTACCGGTCTGCCTCAAGAAGTGCAAGATCGTATTGTTGGCGTCAACATCTATTATGCGAAGAAGCGTATTGGCGAGTTTGTCAACTTTATGTACGACTGGCCTACAGTTGCAGGTATTGCTCCAGGACAAGGATTAACGCTTTATCCAATTGCCGATAACATGGCATTTAGCGACCAGGACATTGCTATAGATCCTGCTGACGGAACACTGGATGTGATTCCTGATGACAGGTTCCTTAGGTTCCACTCATTGTGGCTTGTTAATGACAGACCAGCAATTACACCTGTGTACTTTGTCAAAGAAGCGCAGTATCGTCAGTCACTAATGGCTCGTTCAATTGTTGTCAACTCTGACACTTATACCAACCTTATCGGTGACGAGGTAACACTGAAGAACGCCTACAAGTATGGGGCCTTCATCAACTTTGCAGGAACCTTTGGTGGACAAAGTGTATATCCAGAAGCAGAGCGATACTTGAAGATTGATGACTTTGCCTATGTCAAGAATGGTGTTAAACTAAGCTTTGCCGGGCCTTCAGACACTGCCTCGTTAGACAATAATGCTGGCACAGATTCGTTTGTCATCTACAAAGAAGATGGCTTTGACGGACCTGTTGCTGGTCAAGAAGTTGCTGCCTCACCAACAACTACGCCACCACTACATCGCTTTGGTGTGCTACTTGATACTTACATCAAGACCTTTGGTGCATTACGAGCAGTTCCTTCAAATATTGCTACACCTTTCGATGGACAGACACTGATCTTTGCTGGATCATTTGATGTGCCTGCAAGTACGATATCGCCAATCAATGTATCCGGTAGTCGAGGTGATCGCTACCAGGGAGCTGGACAGTTCAACGTAACGGGTGTTTGTGGCATGGGTCCTGATTCCTTGTCAGGAGGAAGTCCGCCAGATTATACTGACGATGCGCTAATTGTAACAACTACTGACGAAGCTGGTATCTTCAAAGGTGAAGGCAGTAAAGTAGTAAACATTTTACCTGCTCAAGGGCCTATTAACCATGTAGCACAATATGCTGATGCTGGAGATGTGCAAAGTTATGTTGCCCAGATACAAGGATCTATTGGAGTTAGTTTTTCTACACATGACCAGCCGTATGATGAGAATACGTTATCATTCCTTAAGACGTGGTACTTCTACGATCAGGACATATACAGTTCTCATACATTCTATTACAGCGATGACTTCAATCGCAAGAATGAGTACTTCATTGGCGGTATCTATGACGGCTTTGATCCAGTAGTTAGCAGGTTCCCAACAACGATAGCTTTCTCATTACAGGAGTTTGCTGATGTACCTAACAGGCAATGGCGTAACTGGCCACTGCTTAATAAGTACACGCAACCATCAGAGAAGGGTGAGATCATTAACTTGAAGGGAGCTGGCAACCAAGTATTGTATATCCACCACAGGTATTCACTGTACTTGACTAAGGATAGACTTACCTTACAAGGCAACCAGACTAATGTCGTACTGGGTAGTGGTGACATCTTTGAGGTAACACCTTACGAGATAGTCTCAGTAGACGAAGGACATACCGGTATTGCCAACAGGCACTGGCACTCGCTTAGTCCATTTGGTTACTCGTGGGTACAGACTGACCATGGTAAGATCTATACACACGATGGTAAAGCACTCGATGAGATCTCCGGCTATGGCATGCGTATCTTCTTCCGCGACAATATACGAGACGGTTTCGATGACAAGGATATCTACTGTTCGATCATCAATGATGACTTGCGTAGACGCATCATTGTTGGCTTCAACTACGATAGCATCAATAGTGATGACTATCGCACAGGGTTCCCTGTTCCTACTGACCCGGCACCTTCTCCACCATTTGTTGAAGACCAGGGCTATACGATTGCCTACTCAACCAAGGGCAAAGTGTGGTCATTCTTCCAGACCAGGAATACACCACATCCAATCGTTGCCCGGAACAAGGAAGTGTTTGCTATTGTAGAAGATAGCCTGCAGACCCATAGAGCCATTAAGATTGCTCGTGGTGCACATGATAACCTGCGTCGTCCATTCATTGTCGAGGTGGTTATGAATGATGGCACCAGTCAGCACAAGTACCTGCAATGGGTATCATGGAATACGAACGTCTGGGATACAGACGATGAGAATGTGCACTACTTTGACAATGAGTTCGAGACCTTCAATAAGATCGTTGTCTACTCTGATACGAAGATCTATGGTGTACCCGGGCCTATTGTGCCACCATTCATTGTGCCTACCCAGTGGGATGAGAACTTATTCCCTTACATAGGCTTCCCGAAAGGAACGCAGAATGTACGCAGAACTGAAGACAATTGGGTCTTCAATGACATGAGAAACCTCGCTAAGATCGAAGCTTCCGATCCAGCTACTCCTGCAATTGACCGTATAAGCATCATTAGAACCTTGGTAGATGAGAACGGTCCAAATGCAGATGCTGTAAATACAGCTTTAACCTGGGATCAGAAGTCACGTATGCGAGATAAGTACCTGATTATCAGACTCTACTACGAGAAGGATAATGACAAACAGGTAGATTTGGAAAATATTGACTTTGGAGTAAAACCATCATTTAGGTAGATTAGTACTATGGCAAAGCGTAGATTAGATCCCAAGAAGTTTAACCGTGATTTATCTGCACGAGGAGAAGTTACAGGCAAACCTGGTAACTTTCTATTGACCTCGGCTCTTGTTGGCGGAATTGGTAAGCTGGCCGGAGCTGGCATTGGAGCCGCAGTTGGCTCCAAGCAGAAGAAGGAATGGGAGCAAGAGAAGCAAGAGAAGCTTCAGGAACAAGGTGAACGTTACCTTGACCAGCAAGAGATGATGCAGACCCAGCATTCCCGCAATGTCTTAAGTACATACAATCCCCAGGGTGATGCCCAGATGTATGTCAAGAATGGTGGCAAGATCTACATCAAGCCATCCAAGCGAGGAACATTCACAGCTGCTGCTAAGAAGCGCGGCAAGGGTGTTCAGGAGTTTGCCTCACAAGTGATGGCCAACAAAGAGAACTATTCGCCTGCTATGGTCAAGAAGGCGAACTTCGCTAAAAATGCTGCGAAGTGGAATCAAATGGGAGGAGAAGCTTATTATCAAGCAGGCGGAAAGGCTAAGACTAAGCCTCTTAATGAGATGACTGATAAAGAAAGGAGTGAATTCCTGTCAGGCATGGCTGAGAGAATTGGTAAAAAATCACTTACTCCGTATGGGTCTACTCTTGGATCTATGGGTATATATGTTAATCCAGATCCAAACTATAATTATAGTGAGAAAGATTATCCTGGACCATTTGATAAGAAGAAAGGCAAGAAGCAGGATAAAGGTCAACCTCAATTACCGCCAGATGTCTATATTCATAGTCAGCCTGGAAAGATAAAATATGAAGATGGTGGATATATGCCGTATCCATATCAGGACCAACCACGTACCATGATTAATCCTACACTGATGTATAAGAACGGAGGAAGAACACTATTACAGAGAGTCCAAGGCGGCAACACTGATGCCTACTGGCCGAAAACAACTGAGGCGGATTGGAACGCAAACAACCCGGGTAACGTATCTAAACATAGGGGCAACCGAGATATGAACTACTATGGGTCTTCGCAAGATCAATATCCGCACTTTGCTTCTGGAGGTAAGACGCTATTACAGCGAGTACAGTCAGGAGATACTTCTCAGTATTGGATGTCTCGTAGCCCTAATAATCTTAACAATCCTGGTAATGTCTCTCGTCACCGCGATAACCTACGAGCCGGAGACTACCCCGGATCTTCTGAGGACCAGTATCCCTACTTCCAAGCTGGTGGATCAATGTATGATCAGCTTCAGCAGGTCGGCATGGATGAATACTTAGCTTACCAGCAAGGTGGAGCTGCCCCATCTACACAAGTACCTGGTGGAGAGATCAAGCAAGTTACTGCTAAAGGCCAAGTGGTTGAAGGTGATAACCCTGAGCTCATTGATGATGTGGAACTTGGCACAAATCCAGGTGAACCGGATGCTGTAGTTGATCATGGTGAAGTCATGGTTGATGCAGTGGATGAGAATGGTCAGCCCTATAAGCAGATTTTCTCTGACACGGTTATGGTTCCGGGTGAGAATGTATCAATGGCCAAGAAAGCTAAGAAGTACTTGAAGCAGATTCCAAAGGACGAGAGTTCAGAACAAGCTCAATTGGTTTACGGCAAACTTGATGAGCTATTCAATGTTCAGCAAATGCTTAATGGTGACTCACATGGTGAGACTGCTCAGGAAGCCGCTGCTGGAGGAATGGATCCTATGGCCGCTGCAGCAATGCAGGCCGAAGGCGATGCTGCTTTTAGAGCTGGTGGTGTTGGAAGAACTCCAGATCCAATGGTTGGTGGACTTACTGACTGGCGCAAGGATATGATGCAAATGGGTGGTTACGTCGGTGTAGCGTCTCCAGGAACTATGCCAGAAGGCATGTCAGGAGAAGAGGCACAGCGATGGGGCAACCTTGCTCGACAACGCTACCAGAATGGCGGAGCAGGATATCCTTCAGCAGCCTATGATGCAGCTCTTCGTGAGCAACAAATGCAGGTACCCTATCCATCTGCGAACAAGAAGAAGAAAATGCAGCAGGGTGGAAGCCTTTGGTGGGGTGGACAGAATCAGGATGCCGGTGGTGTAGGCATACTTGATGGCCTACTTACCGGTATAGGTGGAGCTGCTCAGGGCTTTATGCCAGGATACCAAATGGGTTACTCATTCACCGACGACATGGAAGGTGACAAAGATATTGCTATGGGACTTGGTTCTACTGCAGCACTTGCAGGCAGTCTGGTTCCTAATGTAGCAACACATGCTTCTCAGACTCGCAAGTACAACTATGAGCAGGAAGCAGAAGCATTGAAGAACAAGCCTGCTGGTTCTAACCAGATGACTGCTGCTCAGGCGCAAGGAATGCAGATGGGTCAGGTAGGACAATACCAGGGTCCGGATGTTGAGCAGCAGATGGCTTACTTGGAAGGTCAGATTAATCCAAGCTACCAAGATGGTGGTGTATTGATTATCGCTGATCCTATTCCAAGCATTGAACAAGAATACGCTGATGCCAAGGCGCTTGTTGCCATGGTGGAAAGTAATCGGATGCCTAACACATTGGCAGATATGCAGTCGTTAGTCAATCCAACATGGGGTACACTTAATGAAGTAGATACACTTCGCAGAACCTCAGTAAACATGGGACGTGAGCATCGAGGCCCTAAGCACGATAGCTCCAGTCCTGTAAGCATGTCAGAGAGAAAGGGCCCAAAGCCTAAGAAGAAGAGCTTCCGCAATGGAGGCAGAATGTATTATGGCCTTTCCTTGACCAGACGATCACTAACATTAGCAATACGGTAATGGATATAAGAAGTGCAAACAGACCACTTGGTTTCATGACGCAAAAGTCTGGAGCCAACTCCACTCCAGATGAGATGGAAGTAATACGCATGCGTTCACAAGGAGGCAGAGCTGATATTCCTTCGTTCTACGAAGAAACTGGTTCACTTCCTGTAGCCAAGACATTGGCTCGACATTACAAACTTGGTGGTCGAAGAAGATATCAACAAGGTGGATGGCTAAAGCTTGGCAAAGCCAAGGGTCACGAATCCGATCCTTATGACTATGAGTATAATCCAGATACGGGTCAATTCAGAAGCGAGGGCAATATACTTGGTGAAGATGTAGCCGGTACTCTACGTGGCCGTTATGGCGATACCTTACCTGGTGCTACACCTGCTGTACCCGAAGATCCTTCTGCTGCAGAACTTCTCGCTATGAGCGATGATGAACTCGCTGCTTATAATGCAGCCAGAGATGCTGAGAAACAAGCTGAGATGAATCAATACATTGATTCACTAAGACCCGGTATAGAAGCATACAATCAAGCTGTTCCCTTGTCAGGAAGAACAGGCACAGGGCCAATAGTTGATCAATCAACTACTGTTGCACAAACGCTTCCAATGGAAGTACAACAGGCTGAAGAAGCTCGTGTTGAAGAAGAGCCTGTCGTAGAACCAGCTCCCGTTACTCCCGGAACAGGAGGAGGAGCTACTGTATGGAAAGATCCTCGAACTCCATATACTGGTCCAGAAGTTCAAGGACTTGGTTATCAGCCAATGACGGAACTAATGGCTGGCCCAGACATCGTAATGCCTGATACACCAGAGACCGAAGTGGCTCCACTTGGCCCGGGATGGTGGGATGAGAACCGTAGAGGAATTACCAGGGGTGCATCTAATGTGGCTGCTGGACTTCTTAACATAGCACCACACCTTGCCAACATCAGGGATTATCAGAATATGCCAGGTGTTCGTTCGCCTCAATTGCAACGTACTGTATCAGTAGATGCACCAAGTATGGAAGCGACACGTCAGGCGATAAAAGCTCAAGGCAGAACAGCTGCGGAATCGGCAGCAGGCCAGTCACCGCAGAATCAACTTGCAGCAAGAGCTGCAGCTATGTCTGGCACACAGAGTGCACTGTCACGTCTTGCCGGCCAGGAAGCGCAGACTGAGGCGCAATACGATGCAATGAATGCCAGAGCTCGCCAACAGGCAGAAGCACAGAACGTTGCATCATTGAACAGGATGGCTGAGCAAATGACTGCTCGTGATCTTGCCCAGATGCGAGGCATTGCCGGAGAACGTGGAGCTATCTCTACTAAAACACTTGGATTCCTTGGCGACCTTAACAGGCAGCAGCTTGACAGAGATCGCATGGATCTTGTTCGTCAGCGATATAATATGCAAGAGCAGATGGACAGAGCTGCATTGAAGCAATTTGAAGAAACTGGAATACTTCCTGAGTACTACAGAAAACCACGATAATGGGACTATTTGACAACTTTGCATTACCTACTCCAACTCAGTACATCTCTACCTATGCAGGTCAGCCTTTAGAGGAAACTGCTGCATTGGGTCAGGAACTGAAAGAGAGCTACTGGCGTGGACTCGAAGGAGTATCCGCATACAATGTCATGCGCAATAATATCGACGTACTTGATGTTGACCAGGAGATGAAGGACGCTATACTTGATAAGAGCTATGAAGGTCTTAAGAAGTATGCTGAACGTGGTGACTATGAGAATGCTGTACCCGCAGTAATGCAAGCCACGCAAATGGTCTCCGGAAACAGACGCCTTAAAGAAGCGATGCAGGCTAAGAAGCAGCTTACTGAATTCAGCAACGAGCTTGAAAAGCGATTCACTGATGGTAAGATAGAGAGGTGGCAGTATGACTTGGCTCGTCAGAGACTGGGTGGCTACAAAGGTGTTGCAGAAGGAGACTCTGTATCCAACTATATGAGACAGCCATCGAAGCCTGTCGATATTCGTAAGCTTATGCAAGACGGAGCGTCAAAGGTTCGAGCTGAAACTATTCGTGAAAACCCTATCTGGAATGATCAACTTGGTAAATTTGAGATCAAAGAGACTAAGACTTACGATCCAGAAGAGCTTGATGCGGCCATTGCTTCTTCTATTGGCAATCCTGCTACTCAAGAATATATCGCAGAGATGCGTGAGGCTTATGAAGATGCTGTCGTTGATGATATGATTCAGCAACACAGAGTTTCTGTGATTAGAGCAATGCATTCAACCGATCCATCCGTGCAGTATGTTGAG
>JAAUYF010141261.1_pt1 | contig 16191 bp, 28 predicted proteins | sample 7278051 | NCBI WGS metagenome assembly JAAUYF01 (sample SAMN14350202, study PRJNA611818) | marine sediment metagenome | isolation source: surface marine sediment (0.6m) | place: French Polynesia: Moorea | collected 2018-08 | reverse complement strand
GTCGAGATTACCGCCAACGGTTGGATTGAAACCTTCCGGAATACTGGTTAGGCTTTCGAGGTAGAGCGAACCGCCAACAGTTGGATTGAAACCTTCCGGAATACTGGTAAGTCTTCTGAGGTTGAGATAACCGCTTATTTCCTCTTTGCCGTAAAATTGCTTTTCGCTAATGCCGTATTTTTTCAATAATTGTTTTTTATCCATCATTACCTCCACTAACCATCTTAAATTCCACTAGCTTGATCGCTTATTAAACCGCTTGAATATATATCGGATCATACCTCTATAAAATATCCTGTAAATTCTAGCCTTCCTGTTTCGCCTTGCTTCCTTAAACCCTGCATCCTTTTCAATTCCTGGCGATAATGCTTTGAGATTTCTCCCTTCCCTTTTGTGCGCCTTGCGGCCAGCCCTAATTCCCTGTCCTGCATCTTTTCTTGTAGAATCTCTTTTATGTTTTCTGTTGGTATTCTCTGCACCCCTCCATAATGACTATGACAACCATAACAAAGTGCCTCTGCATTTAATGGGTCAAATCTTATCTCCCAACTCCCACGGCCATAGAAATGTGAACAATCTAAACCACCCCTTGAACCCTCTGGAAAATATTTTCCGCACTTTTCGCAAGTCCAGTTTACCCGCTCCCTGACACACTTGCTAAATTCAATATCTGCAGGTGTTCTCTTTATCGCTGCCACTAGAAAGGGGTATCCTCGATTATATATTCTTCTTCTGGCCAGGTTGTATCAAGTTCAATAGAACATTTTGGACATAAGCAACCATCACATATTCGTTCATCTTCAAGACTGAATAGGTCATCACATTCTGCACAATATAGTTGGTGTTTTGTGGGGGACTCCATCACTTCACCGCACATTTTAGGCATATCTTCTCTCCTGTTTTCCGGTCAATTGCGTGTAACATTGTTAAGTCTAGGGGTTTGCCGCATTTGGGGCAAATATCTTCTAATTCTTTTTTATTCGTTTTCTTCATGTATTATCTCTTTTAGCCTTGTAAAATTATTAACGAATCTCAATACCTGTACCCCTATTGCTCCGTGTCTGTTTTTCTTAATAACAAACATTAAATTCTCTCTATTATCTTTATCCCTTTTCAACCTAATTCCTATATCTGCTACTGCTGCAATTTCGCCAGCCCCTTTATATTCTAAAACCTCGTCACCATCATCACGGGCCGCACTATTTGATATTTGAGATAGGCAAACAATACAGGTATTAAGTTGTTTAGCTATACGTTGTATACCCTTGGCAATTTCTGATTTGCTCTCATACTCAGATTTTGCCCCGTTAAATGTCATGTTCTGGATGTAATCTATATAGACAATATCAATGTCTGTTTTCATTTTTAACTGGCGCAATCTCATTTCTATGTCTTGGAATGAGTAAAGATTGTCATATAAATATATATTCCTATCATCAAACCATTTAAGACTGTCTTTCATTTCCTGAACTTTAGATTCATGTAAACAACCTGATAGCATCACTTGAGAGTGAAAACCTGTCTGCCTAGATAAAAACCTAGCTACATTCTGCTCCTCTTTCATTTCGGTTGATATGATAACCATTGTAGGATCCTTCAAATCTATAACCCTACAAATCATATCTGCCATTACTGCTGTCTTTCCGGTTGAAGTAAATCCACCAATTATCCATATATGTCCAGGCATATATCTTATATATTTTTGTTCTAAAAATTCATAACCAGTTTCAATGCCATAATCTGACTTACTATTCTCAGTTACTAGTTTGTTAAATCTCTTTATTACATCTTTGATATGTCCTGACTTTGTATCACCTGATAACTCAGATGAATATATGTCCAACATTTCTGTTAAAGCATCATCAGGGTTGTCAATACTGCCTGAAAGGGATTTTAATTTAATCGAAAGTCTTTTAGCCCTGCCGGAGTCTGATATAATTTTAGCGTGTTTCTTTGAATATACCGTTGACATTGCGCTGTCAGTTGATTCAGATATCCATGCAAGATCGATTTCCCCTAATAATTTTTTGCTTACCGTTACAATGTCTATGTGTTCATCACCCTTTACCATATCAAGCAAGGTTGCATAAACTAAACCTGAGTTGTTATTCTTAAAGTCAATCGGTTTAAGAATGTCGTAAACCTCTGGTATATATTCAGGGTTCTTTATAAGTGAACCAATTAGATTTTTTTCTATCTCCATCTTGACTTCTCTGGTTTTTTTCTTTCCCAATTAAGTATGGTTGCATAATGACTTTTATATTTATCTCCCTTACTTTCTAAATATAGAGATAGTTCTTCTATTTTACTTTGAAATCCTGAATTAAATTTATCCTTGAGTTTTTTTAATTCAATATCAGTAAGTAGAACATTGTTAAATTCACCATATCTTTTCTTTTCTTTACTTTCCTTTACTTTACTTTGCGGATTTTTGCCCCGATTAACCTTGTTTTCTCCCCGAATATCCGGCTTAGTGGGGATATTCGTGAATCTTTTGTCATAAACTCCCCGTAAACGGGTAACAAAATTGTCACTCCAAACGATGTTTTTTTTATAAAGTTTAGGGCAAATTGCGTTAAGATCAGATAAGGTTCTTAGTATCTGATTCCCTGTTTCCTCTGATACTTTTGCTTTAGAGAAAAGATACAACTTATCCGGAGTTTTCCCTATATCATAATAATGCCCGTCGGTACTGCCTAAAATCTCAAGAAGTTTAAACCAAAAGGCATATCCATCATTGCCATACAGATTTTCAAGGGTAAATATGGTTTTACCTGTCTGGCAATCGTGTGGGAAATAATCAACTGTGGTTTTTCGTGGTCTTGTCATTTGATTATGCCAAAAAGAAAAGCCATAGCAATTAACACCTTGTCCGGCCCTTGAGGTGGCCAGGGCTCCAAACCCCTGATGCTAATTGCTATGGCTTCGATTTTTAACTGCATTACTTACCTCAAGTATTTATTAACGGACATCCTAATAATACAAAACTTCCTTAGTTATGTAAAGTCTATTTTCTGAAAAAATCCCATACGTCTGCCCAAAGGAAACATGCGCCAATAAGCAATAAAACCCCACACCTAACCGCGCCAAAATCTGTCATAAAACCTAAAACACAAGGTATCTGATGGAGCTGCTCTGCTATTATTAACGCTGATATGAATATTGCGAATCTCATTTGTATTCCTCCCAGGTGCAAGTGTTATATGTGGCTTTATGGTCTACCCATCCTATTTATTTGCCTATTGTTGTTGTTGATTCTGGCTCTTTAAATCCGGTGCAGTCTGGCCAATCTCCGTCAATAGCTGCCTTACCCAAACATTCAAGATAGTCTGCACATGCTACCAAACACTCTTTGGTTAAGCCTTTTTTATGACACGGTAAACCATCTGGCCTAGGTTTATCTTTGTGTGACGAGCCACGCGATACCACGTTATAATTATTACCGCGGTGCCTAAGTTGACATTCAGTACAACAATATATTTGTTCCATACTTGCGGATATACTTGTCCATCTGCATATCCAACCATAACTCTCACAATCAGGATAACCGCAAGGATCTACAAAGTCAGGGTGGTTCATTCTAACCCTGTCTAAATAATTAGCCTTTGGCTTGGTTTTAATTTTGGGTCTGCACGAAAAACATTTGTCTTCTTTTGGATTGCTTTTCGGTACCGGGAAAAAACTCCTACAAATCGAACAGCGGATATATTTATATCGTGCCATGTCTTAACCTATCGGATATTTTTGGGCGTTTTTTTCTATCTTTTTAAGGAACTCTTGATAATCCATTATCTACCCGCCAGTTTTATTAGCTTGTACTCAGCAAACCGGTACTCGCCATATTTATTAACCCCATCACGCATTACGGTTTCTATATGGTGTCCGTTCTTCCTTAATTTAAAGATTACATCAGATAGCCTGCCAACTGATAATTGCGCCCCGGCGTAGCCGTTCGTGATAAAACCCTTTTGCATTAAATGAGATAAAACCCGCTGTTTTTGTGTCATATCCCCTCCTTAATCTTTTCGACTACTATGCGCTCTATTTCTACCTTTAAATCTGAATAATAGGCAAATGGCACCGGGGTATGCACCCCCCATCCGTCAATTGGTTCTATATATGCGTTTACATCGTCAATGTCAAACTCAGGGTCACGGCCCTCTGTGTAGTTCTTAATGTCAGGCCTTTCACCTGGGGTATACGTCCCCTCTATCTCAAGATGATCACAGTTGAGCCAAGAGGCATTTTCAACTATAACGGTCACCCCGCCCATTGCATCAATATCCTTTATTGTAATGTCCATTTCATTCTCTCCCAAGGTTTTCGTAGTAGTACATCGGCTTGGCATCGAGCGGATTTGCAATAAACTCCCTTGCCGCGCCGCTTGCCATTAAAAAGGTAACCAGCAAAATACAAATTAATATAATGGCTTTTGAAATTGAGTCGGGTACCTCACTCGGATTTTCTCTATTCATTGTTTACCCTCCATTAAATTTAGCGATAACTTGATTTTATAGTATGTTAAATAATTGTCAAGTTTTTATTGAAGTATTTTTTTCCTTGGTTTATAGTGTAGAAAAATATGGAGGCAGGAAACATGACAGAACAAAAAAATTTACCAATGGAACAAAAAGAGGTTAACGGGTTTATTGACCTAGTTAAGGGCTTGGCTGAAAACCCTGATATACCTGTTGAGAAGATTAAGCAGATTGTTGATATGCAGGAGCATATTCTTGATAAGAACGCAGAGCAATCTTTTAATGCTTCTATGGTAAAGGCACAATCTGAGATGCCGGTAGTTGGCAAGGATAAGGACAACACCCAAACAAAAAGCAAATACTCAAGTTACGAGGCAATCTTAAAAGCGGCACAGCCTATTTATACAAGGCATGGGTTTTCAGTCATGTTTTATGAGGGTGAAACAAAAAAGGAAAATGAAATAAGGATATGCGCCGACATAATGCACGAAGCAGGTCATACAAAGAAAAGTTTTATTGATATTCCTTTGGACGCTACTGGAATAGCCGGTAAAGTAAATAAAACCGGAACACATGCAAAAGGGTCAAGTGTCTCTTATGGTCGTTCTTACCTTATAAGAATGATTTTCAATATTCCTACTGGGGATGATGATGACGGCAACGCAGCTGGGAATAACCCAATTACAGAAGATCAGGAAATGGAACTTATGGTAATGCTTGAAAAGCATAACCTGAACAATGATAAAAATATGCAAGCACTCTATGACCACTTTAAAATTGAGGGTTTGCATGAATTACCACAATCTGAAATTGGTAGGGCAAAAACTGTTATTTTCACTTGGATTAAAAAGGCAAAAAAATGATTATCCATAACGAAATAGAACAGGGTAGCCCTGAATGGTTTGATTTGCGTTGTGGGAAGATAACCGCTTCTGAATTTTCTACGGTTATGGCGAAGGGCCGGGGGAACGCTCCAAGTAAAACACGACAAACATATATGTATAAATTGGCAGGTGAAATCATTACAGGCCAGCCTTCAGATAGTTATTCAAATCACCACATGGAACGTGGCAAGGAAATGGAGCCAGAAGCAAGGGCGATGTATGAATTAATTTCCGGTAACAAATCAGAACAGGTTGGTTTTATTTCTAAAGACTCAATAGGCTATAGCCCTGACGGTTTAATTGGTGATAATGGGTTACTTGAAATTAAAACCAAGTTGCCACATTTACAGATTGCCGTACTTCTTGCAGATAAAGTCCCCCCTGAACACATGGCACAACTTCAAGGGGGGCTGTGGGTTTCAGAACGTGAGTGGATAGACTTTGTTTCATACTGGCCTGGATTGCCTATTTTTATTAAACGGGTTGATCGTGATAATGAAATGATAAAAACAATAATAGAAAATGTTGATATATTCAAAACTGAACTAGATGAAATAGTTGGAAAAGTAAGAGGTTTATAAATGGTAATTTTATGTCAATGTGGAGAAGAAAAGAAAACGTCAATAACCTGTGATATTGAACAATTGCCATGTGATATTTGTTGCAGGGTTGGGAAGTGGACAATACTTGATGTCTCTGGTGTATTTGAATGAAAATCGTAATTAACAGCGATAGTTCGTACACAAGGGCAATAAACGACCTTTACGATCTCTACCAAGAACAGAAATATCTAAAAGTTTCTGTCACGGTTGGTAAGGATAGGTCTTTAGAGCAAAACGCCATTAGTCATACATGGTATTCTGAGGTTTCAGATAAACTCAAAGAACACACTCCAGGGGAAGTGAAAAGCCTGTGTAAATTGCACAGAGGACTACCAATCTTGCGGGGTGAAGATGAACATTTTAACGAAGTGTGTTGCAAGGTAATAGACCCACTTCCCTATGAAGACAAGTTGAAAGCAATGGAAATATTGCCGGTAACATCTTTAATGACAATAAAGCAAATGTCTAAATATCTTGAGGCGGTACAAGCAAACTATTTAGGTCGTGTTAATTTAACTTTTCCGGAGGAAACATGAAACAACCAGCGGTAGATAAAATTAAGGCAAGCGGGATCAGCCAGGTTGATCTTGCTGAGTTCCTGGGGGTATCACATGAGATTGTCAACAGGTGGATGAACAACCCTGATATGTACCCGGGCCCAACAAATAGGAAAAAGCTAAGAAAGATAATTCCATCATTAACAATTGCCGACTTGGTAAACATTGAGGATTGATCATGGATTTACGCAAATTCATCGCTGAAAACGAGGGATTGTCATTAAAACTCTATAAATGTCCTGCAGGTAAATTAACAATTGGATATGGACATAATATTGAGGATCTTGGCATAACTAAAGAAACTGCTTATTTCATCCTTGAGGGTGATATCCAGACAGCCAAGAGAGACACAATATCAATCTTTCCTGATATGCTGAAATTACCCCATGACAAACAAGTAGCAATCATTGATATGGTTTTTAATATGGGGAAACCTACTTTCCTGAAATTTGAGAAAATGATTGCGGCCATAAACAAAAGGGACTGGATAGAAGCAGGTAAACAGGCCAAAGATTCTAAATGGTATAGGCAAGTAGGGGATAGAGGGAAAAAGGTAGTTTCTCTACTAACCGGAATTGACACAAGCGAATATTAAGGAGATATAATGGAAATTCCTAAAAAGTTTAGCCTTTTTGGTAGTGAATACACGGTTGGAATAGAAAAAGACCTTATTAATGTGAAAGGCTTAGAAGGTATACACAGTTACCGAAAAAAACACATAAGACTTCAGGAGGTTTGTTCTGGTCACAACAAAGAAACACAAGAACACGCCTTTCTGCATGAATTAATACACGCTATTTTAACACAAATGAGCGAGTTTAATTTAAATGAAAACGAGAAGTTTGTCGATATATTCGCCGGGCTTCTCCATCAATCACAAAAAACAAGCGAATATACAGAAACGCTAACGGACGGAATAGAAGAACACATGAAAAGTCAGCCGTATTGCATTGTCTGTTCAAGCTGCGGCAACTATTTACCATTCACTAGAGAAGTAGACTCGGAATTTGGCTTGTCATTAAATGTTGAAAGGTGTGGCTGCGAATGAAACAATACTACCCCATAATACTATGCTGGATGGTTTCCCTTCTGGTGGCTTTTTGGTTGTGGATTGGCCCTATACTCATAAATAACTTAAATCACGCTCTACATGGAAATTTACCCCGCTCTGGTTGGGTGCAAACAAGTAAGGGTAAGATTGAAATAATAGCGGATCATAAAAAGTGGGAAGTTGTACTTTACAAAGGCCGTCCGGTCTTTAAAGATGAATAATATTGATCTACATTACTGAATTTAACTAATATATAAAGGAGGTTGGTTGTGGAAAATCCCAGAACAATTAAGATTGATGATCAGGAGTATGTAAGGATTGAAGATGTTGACAATTTCAAAGAGGCAGAGAAGTTTGACGGCATGGAATATGTAATATGCAGAACATATTCAGCCGGGGTTTTTGCCGGGTTTCTCAAAGAAAGAACGGGGCAAGAGGTTGTAATGGTCAATGCTCGCAGGTTGTGGTATTGGGATGGTGCAGCAAGCCTTTCACAATTGGCAATGGAAGGAGTAACAAAGCCAGAAAACTGCAAGTTTGGGTAGTGGGTCAGTTTGAATTTTCTTAGAGTTTACAATGCTTGAGCGGTAATGTATACTCTAATTATGAAAAAGAAAAAACATGGCAGTAGAGATATAAATGTTATAGGCAAGTCTATTGTCGATCTGGCAACAGATGAAAATCCTCCCGAGGAAGAGTCCTCTTCCGACAAGAATCCTCATGCTGTAGCCCTCGGTCGCCTAGGCGGGAAAAAAGGCGGCAAAGCACGGGCCAAGAAGCTCACCAAAGAACAGAGAAGTGAGATAGCAAAGAAGGCAGCTAAGGCTAGATGGTCTAACAATGTAAGAAATGTTCACAGGTATCTAGTAGGCTATGCAAGTATAAAAAGATAACTAGGGTTCGCAAAGGGGTAGGACGTGAACCACATGTTTATAAATCAAATAAATTATTGAGTTAGTAACATGATCTTAGGAGGTGATTGTATGAATAGAAGATACGCAAGCGCCGCAATCAGTAGATTGGTGGGCGGCGCAGACATAAATGAAAAGAGGGGTTAACGTCCATAAGCTTGGCGGCTAGATCGTTAATCCCTCTCCCACAACATTTTATTGCTTGGTAGTCCACGTGGCGGAACTGGTAGACGCAGAGGTCTTTAAAACCTTAGCCTAGCGGGGCGTGTGGGTTCGAGTCCCACCGTGGACATTTCAAATTTACCCAATGGGTATGTTTTTGTCAAGCATTCTTTCCCACTCAAGCATAATGTTCATTTTGTTTTATATTACACTAATGTTGCGCATTTGATTTAAAGTGACTTTTATGCTTGACCGATGATGCATATGTGGTATGATGAAGTTAACAAAGCACATCGGAGGCAGGCTATGAACAGGTTAAATACAGAAAAAAGGTCACAAATAGTAAGGTGTTTGGTAGACGGTAATAGCCTTAGGGCCACTAGCCGGATCACTGGTGCCTCCAAGAATACCGTTACCAAGCTTCTCGTCGATCTAGGCAAAGCCTGTATGAAATATCAGTATGAAAACCTCCGTGACCTGAAATGCGATAACATCCAAGTAGATGAAATCTGGTCATTCTGCTATTCCAAACAAAAGAACGTACCCGAAGAAAAGAAAGGCCAATTCGGTTATGGTGATGTTTGGACATGGACAGCCATTTGTGCTGACAGTAAATTGGTTCCTTGCTGGATGGTAGGTGGTCGTGATTCAGAATGGGCCAACGTATTTATCAGTGATTTAGCATCACGCCTCAGTCATCGAGTACAGCTTACTTCTGACGGTCACAAATCCTATTTAGAGGCAGTTGAAGGTGCTTTCGGGTGTGACGTTGATTATGCACAACTTATTAAGATTTACGGCAAGTCAATGGAAGGTGAAACAAAGTACAGCCCTGCTGAGTGTACCGGAACAGAGAAAAGGCCGATTACTGGCAATCCTGATGAAAAGAAAATATCTACCAGTTATGTAGAAAGGAATAATCTTACGATCCGCATGAGCAATAGGCGTTTTACTCGTTTAACAAACGCTTTTTCAAAGAAGGTCGAGAACCTTGAATATTCAATTGCCCTACATTTTATGTATTATAACTTTTGCAGGATTCACAAGAGCCTCGGTATTACTCCGGCAATGGCCGCTGGCGTTACCAATAAACTTTGGGAGGTTGAGGATATAGTCAGTTTGATAGATAAATAATTTTCAAACTGACCCACTACCCAAGTTTGCAATGCCAGTTAAAAAAGTAGAATTGCTACAAGCAATCGAAATTATTCCTTGCTCTGAAAAAGCAAAAAATAATATAGATGGAGTGAAAGAATGGAAAAAATAACCAATGACGGTTCCGGTGACGGTTCCGGTGACGGTTACGGTTACGGTTACGGTGGCGGTTCCGGTGACGGTTCAGGTTACGGTGACGGTGGCGGTTCCGGTGACGGTTCCGGTTAATTAAAATATAAAAATGAGGTTGTGAAAATGGCAATTAATGAAGGTTAGAAGACATTATAAAGAGATTAGAAATATAAGGGAGGTAATCGCCTATGGAATAAACCTAAAAGCCTACTGAAAATAGCAAACTCACATGGCTGTTTAATGAAAGGGAATCGGGGTTAATTAAATATAAGTGTCCTCGGTTCCCTTATTTTATTCTGTCACCAAACCAACTAGTAATATTCAATATTAAAGCCGCCCTGGTATTAGGGTCTAAACCCAAACTAATTTTAGTATCAAATGCAATCATTAAAAGCGAAAGGATAACACTAACTGGCCTTATTGCAGCCCGTAAGTCAACAACCCATGCTGATGGCTGACCAATTACATCACGGTTAAACCACTCAATCTTTGCCCTTAACCATTCAGTATTTGCTTGCATGAATGATGGTATAACATCAGGCTTGGTGGTAGCCAAGCTAGAAATAGTCGCTTCGGTTGTATCTTCACCCTTTTTCAGAAACTTCTTTTTAACAAAATCCGTTACAGGAGGGACAACCAATCCACATATAGCTAATATCGCTTCAATTCCCATCACTTAACCCTCCTTGCTGTGCATTTACATATCGGACAATCCGGCAAGTCACTTTCAAAAAAATACATACACTTTGGGCAATAATATTCACTCTGCATCACGTTCAGTCAATAACCTTAAATATTTGGTCTGCGCCTCGTTCGCGTCTTTTATTTCTTTTACAATGTCACGCATATCAGAATTTATCTGGGGGAGCTGTTGCATTATTCCCGGTATTTTTGCAATCTCTGCCATAACAAAGTCTTGGGTTGTATCAATTTCAATCTGCTTTTCCGCAACCCTGTCTATTTTAGCTTCCTGCGATAAATCACTACTTCTGGCTAAATATGCAGAACCCCCAACGGTTAGGGATGACAAAACCATTAAAGTCATCATAACATTTATCCTTGCTTTCATTATCATTAGCTCCTCTTTTGCACAGTCTTTGCATTTAGGAAACCTATCTAGCCTGTCAGGATCGCTCCTTTTTTGCTCTGCATATTCACCCATCCCATTTTAATCCTTTCCCCTAAAGATTAGTTTTATGCCCTTATTCTGTCCACCATGTAATCTGATTTAGATATTTGCCCCAATCAGTTGCCGATACCCCCGGCGGTCTCTGGCTTGAATCGTTAAAGTCTGTTTTTTCATTCCACATTGATATATAGTCAAATGTCTTTAAACCGTCAGGGTAGGTTGCTGCATCAACTAAACCCAATAAATCAGTACGAATGCTCTTTACCAGGTTATTAAACTGCATACCCATTGCAGCTTTATTTTTTACCCGTAATTGCCAATATTGATCGGCTGTTAATGACCCTGTTTCACCCTCAAAGTGTGCAGCCTCTTCCGCAAGTAAAGTCTCAAAACCACCGCCCCTCGCATACCATGCTTTATATATCTCCCTTATTTGGTTCCATCCTGCGGTTTCTACTTTGCTGTATTTTATAGGAGCTTTTGACCCGAATGGATTTGCTATCTGATTAAGGTAAAAATTACATATTTCATATATGCGAGTATAAAGAAAATCACGCATTTGATTCTCGTTATTATCGGCAACCTTCTTTGTTACTTCCTGGGTTGTTCCCGTTCCTGTCCATATGTATGTTGCAATTGCCTCTTCGAATCTAGGGTCTACGACAGGGTGTACCCATTTGTAATATCCAAGTCCGGTTAATATTTCATGGTCGCCGTTATTGTGGGTGCCGTCTGGCATTACGAAGTCATCGCCCATATAATACCAGTCGCCATCAATCGCGGCCTCGTTGTTGACATCTATTGGTAGAACTGGTTTTGCATATTTTGCCATGATTCTTCCTTATGTGTAAATACCTGATTTATACCCGCTTGGAACAGAATAAGCAAAGGCACTAGCACCAGCGTTTAGTGTTGCTACGTTGGTTGCCTTTTCAAGACTTACACCCGCATGTATATTCTGCCCTGACAATGCGCTTATATCTATTCCTCCTGATGGCGTACTGGGATCACTACCTCTCCACCCCCCTGAGTCTCGATAATATAATAAATGGTCATCTACGTTTACGGCAATGCCGATTGTTACCGTTGTAAAGCTTGCCATATTTTTAACAACGCCATTCTGATAATAACAATCACCATCAGAATTATACATCATAAAACCATCGACCCCGGTATCAGCTAACCAGAAATCATTAATCGGATCCGTATCGTTTGCTATACCAAAAGCAAAACCCTTGCCGCCAACAAGACTACTACCAGTTATTTCAAAATATGTTTTCCCTGTAATTGCCAAATCACTTCTTACATTCTTCCACCATGAAGTCGGTGAACCTGAAGTTGCCGTTGCAATAAGGTCAGAGCCAGATAGTGAAACATTAGTTGACTTGTCTGAAGCGTTCCATGTTGCATAGGTTGTCGAACCTCCAGCCATCAGCAATCTTCTTCTACCTGCCGCACCCATTAACTCACCTGCCCAACAAATACTTCATAAGATGTTCCACTATCGAAACTAACCACTTCAACCAGGTATGTCCCTGCTGCCATTGAACTTAAATTCTGCGCTGAATCACTTGCTATTGTTGCAGTCCCTGGAAGTGATATAGTCGGAGTCCCGCTCGATACAACTAGTTTTATTGACAACTCTGGCATTATGCTTGAAAACCCACTGAAAGACCATGTATGACTGCCTGCTGTTGTTATTGTATGATGGGTAACAGCTGCGTTAAAATCTTCTGTTCCGGTTGATACTGTTCCATGACCCTTTCTAGTTCGCATTGCTCCATTATCTAAAACAATGCTATCTCTTAGAAGTGGTTGGTATATCGGTCTACCGTACATATATCACCTGTAATCAAGGCTTGTTCTTGTAACCCATCGGTTATTGAATAGAGGTTTGCCGTCAGGGTGCAAGGTCTTTTCTACTAAGTTATCAGAGTTATAAGTGAACTTTAATATTTTCCACTTTTCTTCATTTTCTTCTGCCCCTGGTTCACTTAACCCTAAATACTCTAAAAGATTATCTGAGTTATAAGCATATCTTATTCCCGGTGTTGCTTCGTAAAAAGACATTTTAAAACCTCACTTCTAACCCTAATTGATAGTTGTTTGCTATTGCCCCTACCTGAATAGCAATTAAGCTCGTTTGATAGTATGGCAAATAATTTTCAGATAAATATCTATGTAATGCTGTATTAATTGCTATTGCTGACATAAAGTAGTTATCAACTCTTGATTTACTTGGGTTTTCACCTAGAAAAAAGTTGGTTTCCTGTATCTCTGTGTCATCTGGTATTTGCCTTGTTTGCGCCCAATCAGCAACCAACAGTGAATTAGTTGCAATCTCAATGGCTGAACATGAACAACACAGAAAAACTATAGAGATAAAAGGTAAAATTCTCATTACTTATAACTCCATACTTGCACAAACCCATCTGATCCAGCTCCTGATATTTGTGCTGCTGAAGTCCCTGAACCCTGTGCCGCCCCTTGCCCTCCGCCACCATAGCCAGTTGCATTTGAACCAGATAACCCATTTGATGCTAATGGGTATAAACTTTCAGCATTATCAACAGCATTTGAGTATTGGCATAATCCACCATGACCTTGCCTTATAAAGTTAGATGTAATAATTCCCGCTTGTCCGTAACCGCCATCTATTGTTAAGTCATGTGATCCAATAGCTGTAGACCCTCCTGACCCACCGGCACCGTCTATAAGACCGGTCAAGGATGCGTTACCAGAAGAGCCACCGTCACCAAAATCAGCTGAAGTATGAGAACCGAAAGAAGATGCTGTGCCATTATTACCATTACCCGCGCCAATTTTCGGAGCACCACCTTGTCCTATAATTACGACTTCTGTTGCCCCTAATCCTGAAGTTATATATCTAATAGTCATTGCTCCCGCGCCACCACCGCCCGCCGCCGCTGACGATGCGGAAACACCACCACCACTACCGCCACCGCCAACTGTTATGACAAGAGCCTTTGTGCAACCTGCTGGCTTAGTCCAGGTAGAATTTGAAGTATAGGTGTCTATCTGGATTAACGATCCTAATGATAAACCGCTAATAGCTCCAGTCACATCACCAGTCACATTACCAGTCACATTGCCAGTTGTGTTTGCTAACAAAGTTAGCTTAGTTGCACTTGAGGTATCTACAGTTCCACTCCCTGCAAAATATCCAGCATCATATGGCCACAAATCACCGTTTATGGTTAAGGTCTTTCCTGCTGATACGGTTAAAACCGCACCAACTACGGGAATTATTCCTATATTTGCAGGGATTGTTACATCATCTGTTATTGTCCAAGTGCCTGGGGTGAATAGTATTGCGGCATTATTTGAACCAATCGAACCCAAAGCAGCTGTCAAGGTTGCTAAGGTTCTTGCTGTACCGCCACCATAAACTGCTAGTATATCAACTGCCCCGGTTCCAGATGTTGGTTTGGTTAAAGTTTGTGTTCCACCTGTGCTAGTGTCACGAGTAAATGTTTTGTTAAGACCGTCATACTGTTTCTGATCTTCTACCGATATTTGGCCTTTGGTTAATGTGGTCATAAATTCACCTAATAAATAATTGCTGCATAATCTATATAAAGGTCATGTGAGGCATTGCCTCCTATAGGGTGGTAATATCTTATTTTAGATGTTCCTGAACTTATATAATCACTCACATTTGACGGATCTGGTAAATCAGAGAACCTATAGTTCTGGTCAAGTCCTGAACCAGTAAAATCCCACAACTGTTTCCATGTTGTATTTTGGTAATCATATATCTGTACTTGGCAATGATGACTTGATGATCCAGCATAATAAACCGCGCTGCCTATATACTTAATGTCAGTAACCCCGGTAAATTCTATTTCAACATCAAAGCCAGGAGAGCCAGTTACCTCACTAACATTAACTACATTGCCATCAGACCATGTTTGAGTATCAGTTATTGTCCCGCTTGTTAGTGTTCCTGTGTTGACTGTTAAGGTTGTCCCGGTTTTATGCGCTGGCCTTGCAAGGCTTAAAGTAACTGTCCCGTCAGTGTCGTCGGTTACTGTAATTTCATTTGCTGTCCCGGCTATCCATGCTGTCAAATCAGCAACACTTACTAGTTTCTTGTCTGTATCTGAAGAAACAAGCCTGTTTGCTGTTAAAGTAGTAATGGTCATATTGGAAACAGACAAATTATCAAAATCGGTAATCTCAGAAAAGTTAGCTATTTCGGTATTATCTGAAGTTACCCGCAATGCTTGGTCTGCTGATAAACTCTGACCCTTGTAAGTAAAATCCTGGCTCCAAAAGGTAGGGTCATCCCTTAAACCCTCTAAACGGTCAAATCTATCACCAATGCGTGAAAAAGCTTGGTTTAGTTCGCTAACTAACCCCTGGATGTCGGTAGATGTGATTATAAATGCGTCCCGTTGTTCTGCCATTAGAAAGTTAACTCCTCACCGCCCAACATCAAAGACGGCCTTGCAACTGTCTCTCTAAATACCTTCCCAGCACCTTTCAACATTTTACCCAATGCCTTTTTAGATGAATTACTCAACAAACCAAAAGAGGTCAAAGCACCGAATCCATTTGCCACTGCTGTTGCTGTCGGACTCCCACCTGCAAACAAAGCACCTTGAACACCTAACGGCACTGTAGCACGTTCAATTAATCCCTGTTGAGCCTTCTGAAACTCTGGCAACATACCTTTTGACAAATCAGCAAAATCTTGTATTTTTGTATATGCTCCTGGGAATACGCTTTGTAATGTTTCTTTGTTTGCTTCAACCACGTCAACAAAAGCACCTGGCTGGAAAACCCTTTCACCTGTTTTAGCTGTTGTTGTCGCTTGGTCTATAAGGTTGTTGATATATTTATACTCTAACCCTGCCCATGCCTCTTTTCCTGATATAGCACCTTCTATTGGCTGTTGTTTCAACAAGAAACCTTTTACATTAAGAAGTTCATCTGACGACCCTCTATTAATAAGCAGGTTTACCATATCTTCAGGTTGTGATTCAAAACGCATCTTACCAGGGCTATACCTTGCAGGGTCAGTAAATTGTCTCATTATCGGGGTTTTCTTTAATGCTTCGGTTGTTTCCCTAAAAACCGTATCCCCCGCTTCAATAGCCGCTTCTG
>JAAUYF010020114.1_pt1 | contig 16408 bp, 29 predicted proteins | sample 7278051 | NCBI WGS metagenome assembly JAAUYF01 (sample SAMN14350202, study PRJNA611818) | marine sediment metagenome | isolation source: surface marine sediment (0.6m) | place: French Polynesia: Moorea | collected 2018-08 | reverse complement strand
TTGAGAACGCCAACAAGAAATTCTCTGATAAAGACTTGGAGACAGCTATTAATGCTGATCCTCTGTCTGCAGAGAAGTTGGGTGAGTTCGATGAGCTGTTGCTGCTGCGTAAAGCAGGCGAAGCCTACCGTGATTACCTGGCTGGAGAGCCCAATCACAGCCTGTTTGGCCTGGATTTTACAAATTCGGGCTTAATGATGGCTGGGGTTAGCTTCCATTCGAAGGAAATGATGAAGGCAGCTAACTTGGGTGCGCTCAAGACGGTGCACGACTCACACACCGACTTTGGTAAGGCTTATGGCTTGCCGTTGGAGCGTGATGTCGTGAAAAAGATGCACACGGCTTTGTTGCATGGAGGCACGGAACGTGCGCTGAAAGCTGAAATCGAGGCAGCTACGGACCTCGAGATATCAACCAGGCAAATCAAGGAAGCCAACGAAGCGGCTTACGGTGACTGTGTGCGGAACATCACCACTATAGCTGACTGGGGTACCATGATTGTTGGCAACAATCAGAATATCTTGCGTTGGACGATGCCTGACGGTTGGAGAGCATCCAGTGAGGCAAGCATGGACAATGTCCCTGTGCGCATTACTGTGCCTTCAGCTCGACACAAGGAGCTGTATTCGACGTATGTTATTACAGCCAATATGCCGTTGAAACATGATCGCAACGGTGTGCCTATCTTTAGTCGTGAGACTGTTATGGATGGGAAGAAGTATAAGGTGAAGATCAAGACCAGGGGCTTGTATGCCAACATCACGCATAGCATTGATGCATTCGTACTGCGTACGATTGTTCAGGCATTGCACGATGCTAATGAGCCCTATTTGCTGAAGCATGACGATTTCATCGTGCGTCCAGGAGCACGGAGTATCGTTGTAGCAGCAGCTCAGGAGGCGTTTGATGTGCTTTATCATCGTAACGTCTACCAGGAGGCACTTGAGGAGATATCGGCTCACAGCCCTTATAAGCCTCTTGTGCCGTCTCTTTACACGGGTGATGCACGCAACACTGCGAGCAAGTCCGTTAACTTTTTGATGCCGTAACCGATTGGGGAGCGGTGCCGTATAGGTTTAAAAAGCTCATCTAATGGGTGAGGACCTGGCATTTGTGACCCCATAAATCGCTACGGCTTTTGCGGAGGTGTTTTACACCCCATGATACGACGTTTTTTGCGCTCGATTCCTCGCTTTCATGATTCTCAATATGAGAATTGTGCAAGTACGCAGCACATCGAATGCGTGCGCTTAACTGTTGGAGATAACTCAAATGGGTAAGAACCAGCAGGCTCTGGCATTGGCCTTCAGAAAATGCCGGGGTAAGTTGCTCAAGATCAAAGAGCTGGGTATCACTCCTGATATGAAGGAGAAAGATATCGAAGCTCTGATCGAGAAGCGTGCCGAAGAGAAAGTGGCCGATGATTCCACGATCGATATCAACGAGGCTGTAACCAATCAGCGTTGGTACGTGGAGATGCTGGTCAAGTTCTCGGGCATGACGACCGAAAAGCAGTTCGAAGCTGAATACGCCGATTCGTTCGCGGATACGGCGTCTGAGCCCGAAATGATTACGGTTCTCGACGAGATCAAAGCAGCGTAACCCCATGGCTTACTCCCTGCCGATGGGAGTGAGCTTTTATGAGCCGTCGTGACCCACAGCGATGCCATCGTAAATACTCCTCTGAAATGGGAATATTCGACGGCTCTTAAAAGCTCAGCTTGGCACGTAGTAGTGAATTGGGCTGTCAAAGGCACTGGCGTAACTACCACGCACTGGTTTGGTGTCCTTAGTAACTTCACCTTTGCGAAGTCTTGATCGGGGATGTGGTTCGAATCCACCACGTCAAGCGAGCTTTCTTGATTATCAACAAACCCCAAGGGGGTAACTATGGCTCGTAATCAAAGCCAACTTGCAAAAGAAGCGGTGAACCAGGTTGTGAACCAGGTGACTCGCAGTCTGCAGAATCTCGATAGTAACCGAATCGAATTCGCGCAGGATATCTACTGGGCTCGTGACGTGATCAATTGGCGTTTGAGTCATTTCAAATCCTTCAAGTTTTTTATTGAAGATGTTTTGAAAATGTATCCTACCACTGCCTATCGTTATATTCGCGCTGGTCGTTTGATCAAGAATTCCGGGTATAGCGACAAGGAATGCCAGGACATCGTTCGTGCAATTGGTTGGGTTCGCTTCGTTCGCGGCCTGGAGAAACAAAAGCGTAAATGCAGCGTGAAACAATTCATCATGAAATATAAAACGTTGCCATCTTCGCACGGTCATCCTGCTGATGAGCCTCGTGGCTGCTTTTTCCAGTTTTCGTTGCCAGAAACTGAAGCTGACATCTTTACCGCAGAACTTGAAGCATGTGGTATGCGGATCCTGGGCAGTGGAAAACGTGCCGGTGTTCGTGAAGCGATGACCCAGCTGGTTCAAAAACATTTCACGTAGGAAAGAAAATGAAAGAAAAAGATACAAAATCTGTACCGTTTGTTAACGGTAAGCAATACCGAATGATTGGTATGAATTCCAATGCGGTATACACATGTCATAATGGAAAGCTTTACTACAAAGGCCAAGGAATGAATCCTGAAGGATTAAAACGTTCTTCGTTTGCTGTGGTAAAAGACTGATACGGAAATATTTCAAATGAAATTGCTAAATCGGCTTCGGCTTGTTTTTTCTCATGGACCTGAAATTGATCAGGTCCTTGAGGAGAAACGTGAAGAAGAAGAAAAACGACAAAGAAAGCTACGAGCTGAGTTTGTTGATCTTTGTGCCAAGCACCAACCCAGACAACCTGGATCTTATTTCAGCGAAGAAGCCTGCGATGTTTGCAGGTTACTCGATTGGAATGAGCGCTTGGCTTTACATGCTGCCATTCTTAGCGCAGAAATTCGTGGTGAAATAGAAAATGACCATGCCAATGAATCTTGGCGGTCATTACCTGATAGAGTGCGATATCTTATCGAACAACAAGAACGAAAGATTAAATGTTTAGATCGGTGATAGAGCTCCATATCGGAGCCAGACCCAAGGTCCGATGTCAGTGACTACGTGATTACGATCCGACTGAAGGGTACCGTTAAAGCAGCCTGAGTAAGCTGTACCAAAACTGCTACGGGACCGCTCCAGTATGATTTGTATGGAGCCGTCCTCTCTATTCTTAAGGTCGAAAGGAGTATGCGTATTGTTTCGCAGAAACGAGTAAACCTGGCCGTCGGCGCGGGTTTGGCGCTTTCCCAACTGCCGACGGCCGAACTTAATTTAATTGGAGATCCACATGGATAAATTTGTTGTTGTTGGTGACCTTCATGGTCGCTATGAAATTGTTGAGCAAGTACTCAATGCTGATGAGTACAAAGTACTGTTCATCGGCGATTATCTGGACAGTTTTACCAGATCAATAACGGAACAATTACACACCATTAATTTGGTGCTTGGTGCAATCCGTAAAGAGCCTGAGCGTGTGTTTGGACTGAAGGGAAATCACGAACTTAGCTACGTGGATCCTCGCATGCGTTGCTCTGGGTATTCCTATGAATTGCAGAACAAAATTAATTACACCGTCGATATGGAGCCGTTACTCGATTACATGTGGGTTGGCGATTACCTTGTAAGCCATGCTGGTATATCCCAACGTTTGTTGGATGCTGAAAATCTCACTCTCGAGCAGTATCTCGAAGCTGGTGATTACAACCAGATCGGTAGAGCTCGAGGTGGACGTGACGCCATAGGTGGCCTTTACTGGTGCGACTGGTGGCAGGAGTTTGAGCCAATTGAAGATGTGCCACAAGTGGTAGGACACAGCAATTATCGGCCTGTACACGCTAATCTTGGTGTCACATTCAAAGGAAAATCATGCAATATTGATTGCCTAGAACGTGGCGAAAACGAAGTTCTGGTAATTACCAAGGATGGAGCTGAACCGTGTCCACTAGAAGATTTGTGATATCACTTCATGACTAAAGAGGTAGACTTAATGCGAAAAACTAATTCAAGTAAATTGCCGAAAATCATTTTGATTTTAGGAATACTTTTCATTGGTGTCTGGTTAATGCTGATGGCAGCTTTTGCCAAAGCAGCATTTCTTTGTCTATTTGGTGATCTCTGTGGATGAGTTTTTTGGTCATCCGATAGGCTACATAGCCATTTTGTTTTTTGGCCTATTTGCAGGTATTTACCTGGGATTGTCAACAAAAGAAGCTCAAGCTATTCGAGCTGGGCATGCTTATTACGACGCCAAAACTGCAAACTTTACATGGAGGAAATCTTGTGAAGCACAGATTAAATCATTATCGCAGTAGTTACGATATGTGGCGCCGTATGCTTGGCAAAGCAAATCAAAACCAAGCACCAAAACATGTACGTGCACAGATCATGCGTAACCTTAATCGTTCTCGTAAGCGATTGAAAGATGAGATGAATCGTGTGGCTTGGCTACTGTGGCCTGAAACTGGTCGTCCTTACATGGGAGAATGGCAGGTTACACGTCCCGGAAGCAGTAAGTTCATATTTCAAGGAAGTATGATAAGCTGCATAAACTTCATCAACAATTCTCGTTATGGACTCTTCTACAGAATCACAAAACCAATCAACCCTTAAAACAATGGGTTACAGCATTTTTCTTACGTTGGTTGCAAAAGATAGAGTTTTTAAAACATTTGGTCATGATGTAAAAAATTGGCCAGATAACAATTTTTGGGCTGTAATAAGTGCAGCACGAGCAGATATCAAATTTAAAGATATACCTGCATTGATGAAGACTTACGGCATTGGGCAATTGCTCGAAGTCCCACCTGAAATTGTACAGGAGCATCAAAATGAAACACCTGACTAATTACGTCGCTTTTATCTGCGGTTTAATCGCCGCATCTATTTTCTTTATCGCTTTATTGCAACCGGTTTCGGCTAATGAGCCGATCGATACTCGAGAAGGCGAATTGAGAACTCTTTGGATTACGCAACCTGACCAACGAGAGCAAACTGAAAAGCTTTACTGGGATGAAATGAAGCGCCAGGTTATTGAAGCTGAAAAAAGGTTGCCTATACAAATCAGTAAATATCAATTTACTTTTGAAATTTCTATGGAAGGTCGAACCATTACCTATAAGTATATGGTTCACCCCAATGCGCCTGAAATGAACCATGATGAATTTTATGAAATAGTTGGAGAGCGTATGTGTCAAAATTTAGGCTCTCAAACTTTTTTTGAAATGATGCGTGGTAGTAAAGTTTTTGCTTATTATCGTCCATCAGAACCTGTACCGTTTGATATTTACGCATTCGGGCCAGGTCTTTGTAAAACTAACGGAGTTTAGCTATGAAAAAATCCTCTTTTAAACGACTGTTGGACGTAATGTTTCGTCGGAGCAAACATGTCTCCAAATCAAAAGCATTTTCATATATTCGTCCCAACCCTGCGGGTAGCAAATTCCGTAAAAGATGTTTACCAACTGCAGGACGTCGTGTTGACGGTACTCTTCGTAGCGATTTTACCGCGCGACTAAGATCCTTCTGATGCAAAACGGTACCGCGGTAAAGTATTACGCCGGCATCGGTGCCAGAAAAGTTTCGGCTGATGTATTAGCTGAAATCGATAAACTGGCATTGCTATTTGCTGGAGCTCGATATGTACTGCGCTCTGGTGGTGCAGCTGGTTGTGATAGTGCTTGGCAGAATGGATCACAAAATAATTACACACTGTATTTAGCGGAACACGCAACTAATGCGGCTATCGAAATGGCATCCAGGTTCCATCCGAATTGGAAAGCTTGCAACAGTCATGTTTGCAAACTTCATGGCCGTAACATGATGATTTTGCTAGGACCGCAATTAAACGATCCCGTAGATTTCGTATGTTGCTGGACGCCTTCTGGTCGCGCTGTGGGAGGTACAGGCCAGGCCCTGCGAGCAGCTGAATTCTTCGGGATTCCTATTTTCAACCTTGGGCGTGGTGACGCACCAGATTTGCGCTCAATTAAGCAATGCTCAGATGAGATGTTTAAGTTAAAATCTCTCTGTAATACGACAATTAATCGGTCTAACATGAGATAAACAATCGATTGACTTAAATCCCATGCGCAATAAGTCGGGATGGGTCGCTCAGGGTCTGCTCCTGTAAGTGATTAAAGACTGTCGCTAAGCATCGACTCCGGAAAAGTAACCGGATTAACCTAATGACGCCGAACTGCCCGAGTGGGCCTATCTGGAGGTGAGTCCAATGGTGTAGGGTGACTTAATTGCAATCTAATCATCTAAAGACTTTGTATGAATAAATCCTGATTAAGCAATCAGGTCACAATAATGTGTTTTTTGGAATATACGCTGCTGGTAGCTCGGCTCCGGATGAGTAACCGGATATACGATAGATCAGAAAAGATTATCCAGCAGTGAGCATTCGCGAAGTTTAGTAATGTTAGGCTGACTCTGCTATTTATTATGGGAGAAAAAATGACTGGGAGGTTGCTGCCCCAGCATTGCTTTATTTTAACCATGTCATTTTATGAGATAGGAGGAGACTTATGTCCAACCACCCATTTCGGAGTTCAATACGAACTCATCACAACGAAGTAGAACGACAAGAAACACTTGATGATGTTGAGCGTGTACTGCCTAAACAACGTGAAGAAGTACTTGATCACACCAAAGTAAAACCCCGTAAATTGGACGCTTTGCGTCTTTTTGAAAAACTTCAAGAACGTCGACTATTAGCTTCGGAAATTGAATAATGGATCCTCGAATGGACTTGTTGCCGAAACCGCGGCCAGAAAGTCCTGTATTTTGTTCTCAGTGTAGATGGTTTGAATGGGAAAGTTACGATTTTGGTGGAATTGAAACCTGTCATGCTCCTATAAACTGTAAGCATAATTACAAATACCAGAACATTGAACGTATTTTAAAACCAGAAGAACGAAATAAACATAATCGTTGCAGTGCATTTGAACAGAAGCTTACTGTTTGGATGTTTTTAACTGCTTTGTATTACACCATCAAAGCACATGTATTAAAAAATTAGCCTGACCACAGTACGACAAACCCGTTAAATTGCTATGAGCTTAGCTCGTCAAATTGCTATGGGAGTCGTGGGTGAAACTGTGGTCGGGCGCCTTATTTGGAGAAACCAATGGCTGCACCTTTAAAAGTACGACTTGCACAAGCACATGGCATGAACGCCAGGCATTGTCATCAAGCCCTGGAAGAAATTAAACGGCTTGAAAAGATTGTAAAAAACTGTGCTGCAGCTGCAGAGTTTTACGAAAAGGTCTGTCGTTCAGATCCTGAAGAACGTATAGCTGTTGGGACTGACCATATCGACTGGGTAATCGACGCATGTCGTGATGCTCAAAAGGCAATGTCATGAGAATTTATATTCATGAAGGAAAAGGATATTTCATCGGATCTACAATTATCGTTCAAGCGGCAAGTAAAAAAGTTGCCTCTGGCATTATACGAAAAGAACTGGATCGTTGTGGTCTCAAAGATGAAGAACTTAAAGTTCGGTTGCACCCAAAAACCGAAAAAATCATTTACGTAGATAACGGAGATTACTAATGGATCAACATGAACCTGGTGCCAAACTCGATGATGGCAAAATTGATATGAGTTTACTCTCTTTTCTAGGAGAAGCTCTAATTGAAGTTTGTCGTGTCATGGATTATGGCCAAACCAAATATAGCCGCGGAGGATTCCTGGAAGTGCCTAATGGGCATACTCGCTATACAGCGGCTATGTGGCGCCATTGGTTGAAAGAAGCCCGTGAGAAATTTGACACTGGTGATCCGTTTTACGACACTGAAAAAGGTTTGCCATTTAAAGGAACCATTCGGCATGATGCTCAGGTAGCTACGAATGCTTTATTTCGTCTGCAAATACGACTCCTGGAAGAGATGGAAGACGAAGCGCTTGTAATGGCTGCCAATCAATTTCTCGAGCAGCAAGAATATGCTCGAACTGATAAACAGGAGGACATTCCTAATGTCAATCGTTAAATACGTGATGTGTATCATCGCCTGGGTGCTTCTAACCATTCGCCTGGTAATCAATAGTACCGGCACTGGTATTTACCAGCTTTATGCTATGTCAACAGCTCAATCACATCGTCTTTACTGGACTATTGAAAACGAATGGATTCAGTATCAAATGGATTGCGATGTCTGGAAAAATATCTGGAATTCCAATGTGTGAAAATGCTGACGTTCTCAGCGTCATGATTATGATGCTAGTTACACTTTGTGTCTGGTTTGGATACATTTGGGGGAAATATGGCGAATAAACCTAAATGGTATGATGCTTACGCTGAAATAGCCAGATTTGCTCATCCGATCATTGCCGAATTTGTTGATAAACAGCAAGGAGGAATTCCTGCTCCTCTTATCGAAAAATATAATGGTGACGGAGACGCAGCTCTTCGTGAGTGGGAAATGATCATCAACGATATTGAACACGGTTTATGTCAAGCCGCTAATCAAGATATAAATGAAGTAGATGAACGAGGTCTCCAAGGTTTGGAACTTTTCGGAAAATGGTTCATGCATCTGTGGGATTAAATTATGCGAAAACTTTATATTTGCGATATCGATGGAACGATATCTGATTTGACACATCGTTTACATTTTATTCGTTCAACATCATCGGATCATATTGAACAAATGGAATTCAAACCGGATTGGGAAGCCTTTCACCAACATGTCATTGATGATGCGCCTATTTGGCCAATTATTTATATCATCAAAGCTTTGAAACAACAAGCAATGGCTGATGTATGGTTTTTTACAGGTCGAATGGAAGATTGCCGAGAAGATACTACTCGATGGATTAATCACTACATGTGGAATGATCCTATTATCGAAATGCGTCCTTCAGGAGATTACCGTACTGATGTCGAGATCAAACAGGAAATGCTTGACAATATGCTCTATATCGATCGTAAACGTCTGGTAGCTGTATTTGACGATCGTGAGCGTATTGTTCAAATGTGGCGTTCAAATGGTATTCAATGTCTTCAGGTGAAAGATGGAGATTATTAAACGTTACGATTACGATTACGGAACTCGTCTTCGTTTACTGGCTGAATTGATGGAAGCCAGCCCTGATAAAAAAGTACGAGATCTACAGAGGGAAGCGTTGAAGTATTATCCGATTTACTCGACGGAGTCTATTCGTCACTGGATGTCGATTCGTACGGCATTCTTAGCCGCGGACATTTCTGTTCGTAAAATTTTAACTGAATTTGAGGCATACGCATGAGTTCTGATTTTAAAGGATTTGCTGATTTAGTTCGTACTATGACCGGAGAAGCAATTGATAATTACGCGATTACTGGACTACGATCTGAGCTGATTGATCAAGGCACTGTTCGTATGTTTACTCAACGTACTGCTCAAATGAATCTGATTACGCCTCACAGTCATCGTTACGATTTTGGTTGCCTGGTGTTATCAGGTAATGTCAAAAATATTCTCTGGAAAGAGGTGTTTGAAGATGAAGAAACTGATCGACCTGTTCATTGGATGGCAGTCTCAAAACAAGAATACTCCGGCGTTCCTGGCGAATATGAACTAACATATCAACGTCAAGCACGTTTTTCGACATATAATACTTTTCACAGGGAAAAAGAATTTTACTGGATGCCAGCAACAGATATTCATTCAATTGAATTCGAACAGGGTACCCAAGTATTATTTTTCCAAGGTCCTCAACAATTCGATTGCAGTGTCATTCTCGAACCAATGGACGATAATGATGTAATTCCTATTCACGATACCTTGCCCTGGATGTTCAAAAAAGTGTAGTATCTGGTTGTTTTTTGACCAACAGGGAATCGAATGAATAATACTTTACTGCTTAAACACATCCTGGATAACCATCGTCCTGCATTGACTGAAGCTCAAGAACGATATGTTTCAAGTTACCTCGAGACAGGCGAGTATAAACAAACTGCCACAGATCTCGGTGTCAATGAATCATCAGTAAGACGATCGATTAAAGGCGTCATCAAACACTTCAGCCCCAAGTTGAATATCGTCCCAGAAAATATGGACGAGCCAGTTCCTGAACCATTTACGGTTAAAGGCACAAGCACCATGTATGATAAAGACGGTAAACGTCGCATGCATTGGGTGAAAACAAAAGCTGATGAAGCTGCTGTTTACCAGGATCTGGTAGATTCGATGACTGACCTGGCCAAAGAATTACCACCTCAACCTGAATTACCCAGAGAAACCAATTATGTGGACCCTAACTTACTCACAGTCTATCCTCTTGGCGATCCTCACATTGGGTTGCTTACTTATACTCCAGAGGTAGGTGTCGATTGGGATCTCACAATCGCTGAGTCTGTTTTTCTTCCTCTGTTTCACAATTTGGTTACGGTGGCTCCAGCTTCCCGTGAATGCCTCATTGTAGATCTTGGAGACTTCTGGCATTACGATGGAATGGAACAACGGACGATGCGCTCCGGACATAAAGTCGACGCTGACGGACGACCAAGTAAAATGGTGCAAGTCGGATATCGAATCATGCTTCAAATGATTCGTAGTGCGCTACAAGTTCATGAGCATGTACGAGTAGTTATTCTTCCAGGTAACCACGATGACTTGGGATCTATTTTTCTACGAGTATCTCTTTTTCATATTTTTGAAAATAACCCGCGTGTAACGATTGAACTGTCACCAAATGTTTTTCAATATTTTTCCTGGGGCAAAAATCTGTTAGGTATGCATCATGGAGATAAATGTAAAATCGAACAACTACCTATGGTAATGGCTTCAGATCAACCAAAACTCTGGGGAAATAGTCGTTTTCGTAAATGGCTAATTGGTCATTTCCACAATGATACTCATCGAGTATGGCGTGGCAAAGAACTTCAAGGATGTACCGCGGAAACTTTCCGTACTATCGTAGCTAATGAAGGCTACGCTCATGAAGCGGGATATCGTTCAGACCAAGACGGTAAAGCCATTATCTTCCACAAAGATTTTGGGGAAGTCGAACGATATACTGTAAACATTTCACAAATCCGTTAGGAGATTTCAATGTATTACTCGGTTATGACATCTACTGGATTTCAAATGCGTGGGTCTGAGGCCGCTGTTTATACGAGTATTGAACAAGCTCAACAACATATGGCGCCTGGCGATCAGCTGGTGCCTTTGGACATTCGCGAACATGGCCACTGGCGTCATACTGCAGTCCCAATCAACAAAGAAAAACGATAGATGCTGGGTTTGCAGCCGGATGCTGAAACCTGACACCTATTGGGGGGATATTTGTAACCGATGTAGCGGTGCCGATCCTAATCGGGTACCATCGACTACTCTTATTTTATATCCTAAAGAGGAAAACAAATGAAAACATTTTTAGTAACACTTCTACTGGTATTTGCCGTAGATACGTTTTATTTCACCGAAGCATTTGCTGGTGACGATGGACACAAAGGCGGCCATGGACATGGCGGCGGTAACAGTGGCCAAGGAATTGGTAATTCTGGTCCTGGAAACCCTGGAAAAGGCAACGACAATGGGAAAGGTAATGCAGGCGGAGGTTCGCCAGGTGGTCAAGGTAACGGCAACTCTGGTGACGGCAATTCTAGTAATGGTAATGGTAACGGAAATGGCAATGGCGGATCATCCGCTGGGTCCGGAGGAGGATCCAACGGTTCCGGTGGTTCAGCTTCAGGAGGTGGCTCCGGTTCAAATTCAGGCGGATCTGGCTCCGGTTCCGGATCGGGTAATGGTTCTTCTGGTAGTGGATCTGGCGGAAATGGATCCGGTTCATCTGGTGGCGGTGCTGCTTCTGGTGATGGTGGGCGTGGCCATGGTAGTGATGGTCGTGATCCCGTGCGCAATGGATGTTTTGATTGGGAGAAGTATTGCTGATACAATCCAGAAAAACCCCTTTGAGGATTAGCTATGCCGGATCAATACAAAGAACCTGTGAAGTTTATGGATATCAAACGACAAGCCAATAAAGGTATTGTCGCTCTTACACCGTCGTCTTTAGCTTTTATGCTGGCTCCTGAGACACGAGGAATTCCAGATGTACCCGCAGGATTTGATCCAAGGCGTCTTCCTTTTGCAGATGTTCCTATTCTGCTTAGAGATCAACGTCAACACAGCCTGGCTAATCCACCTCAAAATAATCCTTTTAGTGTTTTTGGCGCAGAATCTCAACTGCGTCGAAATCGTAACAAGCAAAAATAGCCCTACGTCAGGGCGTGCACAGGTGCCGGCTGAACCTGACCATTAATCAGCCCTCGAATACCCTGTAAACTGAGCTACTTCCCTCGACTTCCCAACTCAGTTTATTTGCCCCGGCTTCGGTCGGGGCTTTTTTATTATGGCCTGGTCGTCTAATTGGTAAGACTCCTGCTGGAAAAGCAGTACAATGGAGGGTTCGAATCCCCCTCAGGCCACCTTTCTTTTTGGAGATATAATGACCTACGAACGAGTATTGCCTCGAGATGCATTTAATGAAGCAAACTTCTTGAAATGTCTAGGGCAATTGACGTTGATTCATTTAAATTATGGATTACCTAAAGGTTTTGAAATTCATTTCGACGGTAATGCATTTGACCTGGATCAAACTTGTGATGGTGAACTCATGTGTTGGAACTTTGATTTATACCTGAGCAGTTTTCGAGTTGAATTAACACGACCATTGAACTCCAGAGATCCTTGGCCTTTATATGCCAGTGTTCATGGCGTTAATGACTATTTACATCAAGTTCCAGTATTCAATGAAGAAGGACAATTCTCTGAAGAATTTTTAACAAAAGCAAAACGCTTTAGGAAAAATCACAAATGACAATGACAATTTACACCCCGGAACAGCATGATGTGCTGGATTGGATGGCTGAACGTAAAGGCATTCTCCTAGTTGGAGCTGGTGCTGGTACTGGCAAATCATTTATGGCGAAGGAAGTTGTAAAACTCCTGGAGCCAAATACTTGTCTATATACCGCGTTCAATAAAGCCATCGTAAAAGAGGGTGTAGCTCGTTTCCGCGGTTATAACGTAGAGTGTCGTACCATGCATTCACTCGCCTGGAACTTTGTGAAGCCGACCAGGGAAATCAACGATATAAGTTACAAGTGTATCGAAGAAAATATGCCGTATAAAGCAAAGCGTAGAATCATCGATGCAATCAACGATTTCTTCGTATCAGATTCAGTCGACATGTATCAGTACATGGAAGAAGTTTTCGACGATCCACGCGAGCAGAAATATGCTCCGATTGCGGTAAAGTATATCGAAATGATGATCAACCAGGAACTCGATCCGACATTTAATTTTCTTTTGAAATATTTTCATCTGTGCCTGGCTCAAGGTACAGCGAAATGTCATTACGACCTGGTCATTCTGGACGAGATTAACGATACGACTGCGGTTGTACTCGAAATTTTCAAATTGATTCAAGCACCGAAAAAACTTGGACTTGGAGAAACTCACCAGGCAATTTATGATTTTCTGAATCTGGTAGATGGTTTTGAACTTTTAGAAGATGAAGCAGATGTTCTTCGACTGACACAGTCATTTCGGTGTAGCGAAAAGATTGCTCACAAAATTCAAAAATTTTACCAAAAAGATGTTACAGATGAATTTAAATTCGTTGGTACGGATGAGCCTATCCGAAATGGAAAAACGTTGTATTGCACATCTACGAATGCAGCAATTATCAAAGAGATTCACCAACGTATCGCCTCGAACAAAGGATTCCATTTACTCCGTGACCTTAAGGAGATATTTGCTTATCCCATGGCAATCATTACCGCAGGTCGTGGTAAAGAAGTTTACCAAAAAAAGTACCGTTTCTTAGAAGACGAATACAAAGAATTCCAAAAAACTGAACGTCGAGGTGAAAGCTGGCTGCAGTATTTGGTCAATTTTGTCGATGATCAGGAAACTAAAAGTGCTGTCAGTTTACTGACTGGGCTCAATCGAAAAGGTGTTAACCTGTTCGAACTTTATAAACAAGCTCAAAATGCTGAAGATGACTTTGATTACACTATTGCAACTGTGTATACTTCGAAAGGCCTGGAATTCGAGACTGTTTACATCGCCGATGATCTTAACGCTAGAATAAAAAAGATCAGAGACGATGGAGGAATTCAAACTCATGATGATCTGGTAGCTTATCGTTGCTACTATGTCGCCTGTTCACGTTGTGGCGTTGATTTACAAAACGCCTTAGCGTTGTAATCTGACGTTCTCACGGATTACGTTTATTGATGTTGAGAGCAAAACTTAAGAGGAAACATAGCTATGTCTCTGACCAAAATCCTTTCCGAAAAGGATGCCGATCCGGCCGAACAGCTGGAAGCGGTTTCGGAAGTCGTATCTGTTGCTCGTAAAAATTACGGTAATTCAGATGCCGAAATCGAGTCTCCGATGTGTGAAACCACTGAAGGTCGTATGAGCTTCGTTCATCTCGAAGACGCCGGTAAGGTTGCAATTCTGCGAAGGCAGGTTGGCCTGATTAAAGCCGCGGCTGTCGAATACGTCGAGAACACTCCGGGTGCTTCGATGACTCGGAAGATCGAAGAACTTCTGGCCACCAACGGCTATTTCGCCAACGCTGGTTCCGGCACCGACTTCGAATACATCTAAATCACCAGGTGTGAAGTCATGAAGAGCCCCTCCATGTGAGGGGCTTTTTTGTTATGGATGAGGAAAAAAGTAAAAAAGCGCTTGAAGAATGGCGTAAAGAGGTAAGTAAGTCTTTATCTGAAACAGAAAACTACTTTACGAAACAGTTTTCTAAAAACATGAGTCCAGAAGAATTTCGTAAAAACTATTATGGGGAGTTTAAAAACGACGTTCAAAATTATACGTCTCAACATGCACAACAAGAGAATTTTGCTCGAGCGAATTACGATCGATTAAAAGCTCATCAGGAGTTATTAGAAGTATTACAAGAAAGAATGACTCCAGAAAATTTTTTGCTTCTTAAAACAGGCGAAGCACAACTTTTAACGCATAAAGATATTAGTAATCGTTCTGTTAATGTAAATGTTAGAACTGCAGACAAAGTACTTTTTCATGCCCGCATTCCAGAATTCGATTTAACAAATCGATATGGAGCTAATTGGGATACAACAAAATCTAAACGCAAGGCCTCAAAAGATATGTCGAATAAATTTTTACCTTTTATTGTGGAGAGTTCTACTCCTCTAAATATTTTCAAAACGCTAATTACTCGCAGCAAGGGTATGAATCGCATTCTCCTGGCTTCAATTTTCAACGCTACTCTGCAAGTAGATATTAAAAAATTGAGAGCTCATGCAAAAGAACTGCCTGAAATGTCGCTGGAAAAGCTCTATGAAGAAATTATGTCCAAATGGGACAAATACCGAATTTCTGGCTGGCAGTTACGAATGTTCGAACACTGGCTTGCCTGGATAGATAAAGATTCCTATCGGAATGAAAATATGAAGGAGTTTAGTTCTAAAGATGTAATGTTATTTTTTTGCGTAATGTCCCATGCCGGCAAAGATTTGAGTGATTATACTCATATCAAATGGCAAGAGGGTTTGAAAACTGATGTGTTACTGAATCTTCCTAAACATATTTCATTAGGAGACAACGGGAAAGAAATTGTTGTATCTAATGAACAAGAACTGCAGTCATTTTTACTTTATACAATTCATATTCGTCCTCAATTCAAAGACGAAGATGACAAAACTCCGACATACAGAATTAAAATGAAAGGAGAAAATTAATTATGCGCATGCACGCCAAATATGACGAAGTGAAACGTCTTATCGATGCTAATATCGCAGTTTTACTGACTGGCGATGCTGGCTCTGGTAAGACAACGTTGCCAAAACAAATTGCCGAAGAAATGAAATTACGATTCTTTGGAATGTCTCTGACCAGACAAACAACTTTGTCGCATATCATGGGCTTCATTTCGATCAACGGAGATTATATTCCATCGTTATTTAGACAAGCTTTTGAGTTCGGTGGATTGATGTTATTCGATGAAATTGACGCTGGTGACCCGAATGTGCTGTTGTCTTTGAATACAATCGAAAACGGTTATGTATCTTTTCCAGATGGTTTGATAAACTGCCATCCTGACTTCAGGTTAGTGGCAACATCAAACCCGCAAGATCAGCATGATTTTTATACTGGGAGGTCAAAACTCGACGGAGCAACATTAGATCGATTTGATATCGTGGATATCGATCGAGATGATGCTTTGGAGCGTGAACTTGTCGACTACGATACGCATCAGCGTATGCAATTGCTTCGCAAAATTATGAAAGGTCACAACGCATCGAAAAAAGTATCGATGAGGGATTCTATTCGTTATCAAAACCGCAAAGATTTAAATTTGCTGAGCGATTCATTCATTCTCCGCCTTACGGGTAAAAGTGATCTTATATACGAACAATATATGACTG
>JAAUYF010027706.1_pt1 | contig 16564 bp, 11 predicted proteins | sample 7278051 | NCBI WGS metagenome assembly JAAUYF01 (sample SAMN14350202, study PRJNA611818) | marine sediment metagenome | isolation source: surface marine sediment (0.6m) | place: French Polynesia: Moorea | collected 2018-08 | reverse complement strand
GCTGTTCGAATTAAAGACTATGAAGCGAATCTACGCGCGGTAACCCGGCCTACTCGGCCATTACTTTTTCGAGGACTTCCGGGTCACGCCAGCGGCCGTACCTGAGGCGCATCGCATAGACGACCGCGATCGCGAGAATCATGATGACGAAAGCGACCCACGAGACTTTCGGGCTGAGCTCAAACACCTGGATGATGAAGAACTGGGCTACGAGCATCGCCCAGTGCAGCGTGACCGATGCGATCATTAGCCAGCGAGTGTCTCCGGCGCCACGCAGGATACCGCCGGACACGAGTATTACCGCGTCAGCCAGCACGTAACTGGATAACCCGATCATCATCCATGCCGAAAGTGCCCTGATCGCCGAGAAGTCACCCGTCGGTGGCGCGAAGACCTCGACCAGCGGGAATCGATACGCAATGTAAAGCGTTGCGAGCATCACGCCGTAAGCCAGTGCCACCACGAACGCCGCGGTCATGACTTCGTTGACGCGAGCCATGTCGCGCGCGCCGACGAATCGTCCGACCATGCTGATGACGCCGATGTGCAGACCGATCATCGGCACGAAAGAAAGAATGTCCCAGTTAAAAACGATGGCCGCGGCGGCGCCCTCGGCGACGCCATATGACTGGAACATCAGCAGGAACAGGTTGAACGCAGCGACATTCAGGAACAGCTCCAGCCCACCCGGAAAGCCGAGGCGCCAGAAGCGGCGCATGATCTTCACGTCGAGTTTGAATGAGCGCAGGACCGCGAATTTCTCGCGGTGCTCCCTGGCCAGGTAGAACCCGACAAACAGGAGCAGCGCGAGAATCGACGCAATGACCGTGGTGATGCCGGCCCCGACGATGCCGAGCGCCGGCAGGCCGAACTTGCCGAACACCAGTGCGTAGCTGAGCGGCACGTTGATGAGCATGCCAAAGACGTCGCAGATCATGACCACGTGCGTCCGCCCGATGCCGGCGAAGTATGACGCGAGACAGGTTTTCGCGAGTGTAAAGAGAACGCCCGACATCAGGATCAGGTAGTAGGTGCGCTCGAGTTCGACCTGCTCGGGCGCGTGACCCATGGTTTCGAAGATGCCCGCGACCAGGAACGTAATGAGCGTGAGAAAGGGTGCGCTCATCAGCGTCATGATCAGGCCCTGCGTGAGGACTTTCGGGCATTTCTCGGGCTCGCCGGCGCCCAGGTACTGGGCAGCCATCGCATTCGCGTAAGCCAGTAATCCAACGAAGAAACAGAACGAGAAAAACGACGCCACGCCACCGCCGAGCGCGGCCGCCATGTGCACGGGGTCGATCTGCGACATGAAGTAGCGGTCGGTGAAGATCATCACCGCGAACGTGCCCTGGGATACGACCATGGGCAAAGCAAGCCGCAACAACTCGGCCAGGGCTTTTCTGCTGAAATGTCGTTGTACCAGCCGCATCGTCCGTTCGCCCAGGAACAGGAAGGCCGGCAAGTCTACGCACTGCATGCACTGAACGAAAGCCGCGGTTCACGCTCAACCCGGGAGCTGCGTCGCTTAATACGTTCGTAGAGCTCACGCGGACAAATGTATCGACACCCGATATCATCCTCCTGGCTGGTACCTGCGAGTTCTAACGGCACCACCAGAATGGCGACCGGGCACCAGCAAATACCTGGGGGCTAGTGGATTCAAGAACCCTGTTGCCGCCCCCTGACTGATTGTCAATCGGGTTGAAAACCCGACGGGAGGACCGAGTCGAAATGAAACTGCCGCGCTTGCGCACGATACTCCTCGTGCCCGTTGTCCTGTTTGCGTTCGTATATGTTGCCGGTGTGATCATGCTGGCCATGGATGATCGCGAAGTCGCCACGCTGTCAGAGTCTCCCGCAACCTATCCGACCGTCGCAATCTTCGGCGCCAGCGGCACCGCGGGTGACGGCATATTAAAGGCCGCGCTGGCCGACCCGGACATCGAGACCATCCACGTCATCACGCGCCGGGCAACACCACGCATCGAAGAGGGCGTGGCGGCCGGCAAGGTGCAGATGACCCAGCACATGGACTACCTCGACTACTCCGCGATACGCGATCAGATCGCCGACGCGGATGCCGTGTACTGGGCGATCGGTACGAGCTCGCTCGGCGTCGACGAAGAGACCTACGCCATGATCCACGTCGATTTTCCGATGCGCTTCGTCGAGGAGTGGATCGACGCGAGCAGCCAGCCTGACATCTCGTTCCACTACATCAGCTCGAGCGACATCTCGGAGGACTCGAGCGCCATGTGGGCCCGGGAAAAGGTGCGTGCCGAGAATACGCTGTTCGCGTTCGCCGACGGAACAAAACTGCGGGTGATTGCTTACCGGCCCGATTACATCGGACCTACCGACGAGGAAGCGCATCTCGGTCAGCGAGCGCTTTTCTGGTTTTTCCGTCCCGTTGGCGCGGCCGTGCGAGCGACCGAGATTGGCCGGGCAATGCTCGAAGTCACCGCGAGGGGCGGCGAGTTCGAAAACGGCGACAGGCTGGGCACCCGCGGTATCTTGAGGCACAGCGACGCCTATGACCGCCGCGTCGCGGCAGACTAGCCGACTGTCAACACAACCTCGGCGCCAGCGCCGCAGCCTGGCGGCGGGCTCGCCGCGGCAATTCCTGACCACGTTCCTGGGCCGCCAGCCCCGTGAACATGCGGCCAACGATTTTGCCGCCAACCGTCTTCGCAGCAACCTTGAGCGACTGGTTGGTGCCATAGGTCAGTTTGCCCAGCAAGCCGGGCGCAGCGCAGGACGAGATGATGATCGCCGGCTTTTTCTGTCCCCCGGCCTTGCGAAGTACCGGCGCCATAGCGCCCCACGGCCAGTAGCCGTAGACCGACAGCCGCTCCATGAACCGCTTGAAGAGCGCCGTTACAGCCGAGTAATTCGTTGGCGCGGCGAACACGAGGCTGTCGGCCTGCTCGATTTTCTGAACGAGTCCGGCCATGTCGTCACCGAGCACGCACCGGCCGGGATCGTCCCCGGGCTGCTGCATGCACTCGCGGCAGTTTCGGCAAAACTCGATGGGGTAATCCCGCAGGTGTATGTGTTCGACGTCGGCGCCGAGCTTGCCGGCTTCGGCAAGCAGCAGGTCGACGGCCTGGTCGGTGATGCCATCGCGGCGATAGGACCCGTTGATTGCAAGGATGCGTTTGCTGCTCATCGTGCACACCTCCGCATCATTGATATCCCCCGAAGCCCCGCAGGTAAATCGTGGATCGCCGCAGCGAGCGGTGTACGGCCGCAAACCGTCAGACGTTCTCTTCTCGAGAATCCTTCCCGGAACTGACGGCCCGCTGGCTAACCCGTCGGTCGGATAACGCGAAGGGCAGGTAAAGCAGCGAGAACAGGATGACGGCAAGCACCTCGGCGGTCAGCAGGTACCATGGCCACGGGCCCATGACGTCGAACAGGCTGGCCGTATGCGGCTTTTGCAGCGTGAACATGTAGTTGCTGCCCAGTGCGTAATTGATCGCCGTAACCACGACGAGGTACACGTTCAGTGCCAGCATGGTCTTCCACAGTGACATCCAGGTCGGGCGCTGGCCTTCTATCGTCGTGACGAACACCATCGCAATCACAAGCATGCCGTGGGAAATCAGGGTCTGGAAGGCGCGAAAGTGGGGCAGGCCGTACTCCCCGGCGCTGGGTGTAATCACGGCCTGGGCTGCTCCGCCGAGGCCAACGAAGAAGATGATCTGGTACAGGCGGTAGTCGCGGGTATACAGCATGTAGATCGCGCTCCAGATGCTGATGCCGCAGAGGTGCAGGGGCAGGTTAACGCGGACGCTCCAGGCGCCGGTTCCGATGTTCCAGGCATGCCAGGCGATCTCGTTCAGCAGCATGACCGTTGCGATAAACAGCCGCACCCGGTTTCTCGACCTGTCGTCCGGCCCCTTCCAGCCCCAGATCAGGAACAGGATGACGGCGGCGAGCATGGCGAGGTACACGAGGTGTCCGGTACCGAACAGCTCGAATGCCGCCCCGTCATATTCGTAAGCAAAATACCGCTGCATGCAGCGGATTGTATCGTGGCGCTCTAATCCGCTCGAGACAGCAGCTTCTTGACGCGCGCCTCAACGTCCCTGGCACGCTCTCCGATGCCGTCGGTAACGTCTTTTAACGTCTCGTGCTCGTCGACAAACTTCGCCAGCTTCGTGCGCAGTTCGGCGTTCTCTTCCTTCAGTTTCGCCATTACCTTGTCGTAACGGCGCTTCTGGATGGCCAGCTCCTTATCGGCATACTTGCGCATCTTCGGCAGCTGTTCGTCGAGTTCCTTCTCGGCATAGTCCTTCAGGTCCTTGAGCTGCCTGCTCAACTGGTCAACACGCTTCTCCAGCGTCCTCTGGATACTTGCTGCTGTCGCGGCCGCCTTTTTCTTGACCTTGGTCTTCCTGCGCGCGGTTTTCTTGCGGGCCGGCTTTTTGGCCGTTTTCTTCTTTGCGGCTTTCTTGCGCGCTGGTTTTTTCGCCGCTTTCTTCTTCGTGGCTTTCTTTGCGGCGGGTTTCCTGGCTACTTTCTTCTTGGCAGCTTTCTTTCTGGCGACCTTTTTACGGGCGGGCGCCCTGCGTGCTGTCTTCTTTGCGGCCTTCTTCCTGGCCGTCTTTTTTGCTGTTTTCCTGCTTGCGGTTTTCTTCGCTGTGTTAGCCACGTCGTCCTCCATTCGGGCCCTGCGTACGCGACCAATAACGATACGTGGCCAACGTGACAGCGGCCCTGGGGGTCAATATAGGGCCGCCGTCACGCGATCAACATACGTAGAAGTGCGTGGCCGCGATCGGCCGAGAGGGGTGTAAATGCCCGATAAGATTCGTAAATCTGCGATATCGGTCTATATAATGATCAAGGCGGCATAGCAGAAGAATAAGAAAGACCGCCGCAGCACGCCTAGAATACGAATAAACAACAATATCCGAGGATTGGTACAGGCCTCGGGGAAACGGAATTCCAGTCGGAGGGATGTAGTTATGTCAAGTCCAAGCAGGATTGCCATCGTCATCTGCGCAGTTGCATGGGCATTTGTCTCAGTTACCGCCAGCGCGCAGTCGTCGTTTGTCGAGCGTAACCGCAACGCGCAGGGCGTGACGCCACCCGGCGAGTACCAGGGCATACGCAACATGCAGGACAATGAGACCACCTGCGCCGTCAACCCACTGCTCGCGCGCAACATTCTCTGCGCCTGGAATTCGAGCGCAGGCTCCGACGACCTGATCGGCGATACCTGGATTCGCTGGTCGGAATCCACGGACGGCGGCTACTCGTTCGTCAACCAGTTCGTCAACGGCAGCGGGATTGATCCCGCAACGAGCATCGGCCAGGACTTTGCGGCGGATCCGATCATGATGTGCTGGCCCGGCGGCTGTGGCGCCATCATCATTGCCAGCACGCGCGCCGAGCTGGGCGGCGCCGGTGGCGGCATCTACTTCCAGGTAGCCCCCGACCTGAACCGCGACGCTGGGTTCCGCCACCCGTTGTCGACCACACTCGACCCCGTATTTCTGAGCGGACCAACGCAGTTCGCCGACAAACCCTACGCCGTGTACCTGCTCGACGAGGAGAATCCCGGCACGGTCGAGGTCACTTATACCGTAGAGACGAATGACGGCGGCACCGAAACGATTACGCGCAATTGGCCGAAGGCGCGCATCGTCGTGGCGTTTGCGTTGGGTGATCCCGATGCCGACGCCATCCGGCTGCTGTCTACCTACAGCGACGACTATGGCAAGACCTGGAGCGCGCCGCTCGAGTTGTCGAATCGCGGCTACTGGATCGACTCGGTCCGCGTCCCGAACAAGTGCAAGAAGAACCCTGGCAATGACGAGTGCAAGGAGCTGTTGCCGCAGGGACTGAACCAGGGCGTCAACATATCGGCTATCGGCAACGAACTGTTGTACGTATTCCGCGTCTTCGAGAACGACGATCTGCCGAGCTCGATTCAGGGCGTCTACTCGCCGGATCTCGGCCAGTCCGCTGAGACGCCGTTCGACATCGTCTCGCCTTTCTGCGCCTACGACGTGCCGACGTTACCCAATGCGTCGAACACGACGACGGCAGCCGCGCGCACGAACGCGTTCCCCTGGATCAGCAACAACGGCATGAAGCACCTGCTGGTTTATGCGGAACGCCAGCTGAGCTCCGACGGCGGCTGTTTCACGACCTTTGATGCGCCCACGGATTCGCGCGTCAAGGCGATGACCTTGTCGCCCAACGGCCAGATGCAAAGCGCCGCGGTCGAAATTGCGCCGAACCTTGCGCACGGCTTCCAGTTCCAGCCGGTCACGGACTGCTCGCTGGGCGACTGCCAGGTCGCGTTCTGGGACAGCCGCTTCGACTCGGAGCGCGTCACCAACTACCTGCAAAACGTAAGCACCAGCCCGCTGCGACTGGAGGCGCTCGACTTCTTCCTCAACTTCCCGGTGCTCGGCGATTTCAATTACGCAACGGGGGAGAACACCGTCATCCAGTTCCGCCGCACGGCGCGCATGGTGACGACAAAAGTCGATATCAATGGCAGCGTGCCTGTTGCCCTCGACACGCCGCCAGTCGTCGTATCGAAGTATCGCGAAGCACTGGTCGACGGATCCGTTCGCGAGATCGAACGTGACGGCTGGAATATCAAGGCCTACAAGACGAGCACGGTGCCGTTCATGGGCGATTACGGCTGGTTGACGTCGATACTGCACCGGCTGGTGTTCGATCCCGCCGACCCGGGCGCCGCGCCGCGCTGGGAAAGCAACCGCACGATCGACCCGGCCAACCCGGACAAGATCCCGCAGTTCTGGGCGTCCTTCGTAACGTCACGTAACGTTCGTGGCGATATCTACACGGCCCGAATATCCGAGCCGGTTCCGTTTGATGCGACGCCGGGTTCGACCACGGCTCGCCAGGAGCGTGAGACAGATACCGACGACGTTGGTTTCGGCGACGACAAACCGCGTTACGCGAATGCGGTGGAAGACTTCAACCCGGGCGCCGGCTTCTGCGCGCCGTCCGGAAATCCAGGGCCGGGCGTCATCTTCGACGCGCTCAACAATCGTACCAAGGACTTCGACATCTACGGCGCGATGATCGAGGGTCAGGCAACGGCTTTCTCGTTGAACCCCACGAAAACGTTCAATGTCCAGCGAGCGCATGCCATCGTTGTCGAGAACGCGAGCACGGAGCCCAAGTCGTTCCGACTCTTCATCGCCAACCAGCCCGTCGGCGCGCCCGACACGGCGCGAGCATCCTGGGACCAGCTGCCGTTCGATCCTGCGGATCCCGATTTTGCGATAGCGCCGGACCCCAATGAGTTCATCGACGTTGCCGCGCAGTCGAGTGAATCGACGGGCGTGTTCATTGTATCGAATGCGCTGATAAACCCGGTGAACATCGAGGTTTACGAAGTGCTGGAAGGCGGCGGCGAGCAGCTGATCAACACGCTCACGGTAAACGGTGTCGCCGAAGACGGTCAGTTCCTGAACGAGGATGGCACCGTCAACGATTTCGAGATTCACGACCCGTTCGTGTATTTCCCGACCGTGTTTACGCCGGACGAATTCAATCCGGACGAGTTCAACCCGGACGAGTTCAATCCCGACCTGTACACGCCCGACGAATTCAATCCCGACGAATTCAATCCGGACGAGTTCAACCCGGACGAGTTTAATCCGGACGAGTTCAACCCCGATGAATTCAATCCCGACGAATTCAATCCGGACGAGTTCAACCCGGATGAATTCAACCCCGACGAGTTCAACGCGCCGCTGATTGGTTCCGGCGACCTCGACAATCCCGAGATTCCGAAGGCCAATCTCGAGCCGGGCGTGGGCCTGGTGGCGAAGGCTGACTTCAACTTCGGCGTCCAAAACACGGGCAACACGACCACAGCCTATGTCGTGGATTTCGCGTACAGCGATCCGGAGACGATCGCGCTGTTCGAAGACCGAATCCTCGTCGCGCAGATCATTGCCTGGCAGGACGGCAAGATCGACGATGCGCAGTTCTGCGAGCCGCGGGAAATCAGCATTAACAGCGTACTGGCGGTCAGGAATGACCCGGACCTGTCGACCCTGCAGATTCCCACCATCGAAGACAATCGGATCGGTGCGCTCACACTGTGGATCTCGCCCGGCGACGTCATCCAGGTGACGCTGCGTATTACCGGCCCGAAGCACGTCCTGGTGGCAAACGCCGACAAGCTCAGCACGGTAAACCTGTCGTCGGTGTTCTCGTCACAGTTCGCCAACACGGGGGCCCTCGAACTCGTGACCAACGAGACCCAGATTATCGACAATCGCAAACCACCGGACTTTAACTTCCTGCCCATCGACTCGACGACGTTCGAGGCCACCGGGCCTGGTGGTGTCCTCCTGCCGGCAGACTTCGTGCAGGCACAGCGGGACGGTGAGAACGTGCCTGACGTTGTCTGTACCCCGTCGCTGCCGCGCCAGGTCGGCCTCGATATCTTCAACAATCCGCCTGGCCCGACCGATTTCGCCTGCACGGCGACGACGGACAACGGGGTGACGGCAGATCTTGCGCTGTCGGTGTTCGTGCTCGATACGACGCCGCCTGCGTTCGACCTGAGCACGGTGCCTGCCGATTTCACGATCGAGGCGGATCCGGCAGGTACGGTTGTGAATTACACGCCCCCGAGCGCGGCTGACTTCCCGGTTGCCACCCCGGTTGACCCGGACGTCGACGTGTCATGCAGCCCGGCGTCGGGTTCGGTCTTCCCGTTCACTTCGCCGCAGTTAACGACGACGGTAACGTGCACGGCGACCGACGACAGCACACTGACCGACACGGTGACGTTCGATGTCACGGTGCAGGACACGTCCGCACCGGAATTCGGAAACTTCGATCCGCCGGACTTCGAGCCGCCGCTGATCGACCGGTTCGAGCTTGGTCCCAACGACAGCACATTCAAGCTCTTCTGGGGGCCGTTCGAAGTCATCGATGCAGGCGCGGTGCCGACCGTAACCTGCAACGTCGGCACGCTCGACGAGTCGCGGACAGACAGGTCGCTCGGCCTGTATACGTTCGTGCACGACTTCCCGGTCGGGTTGACGACCGTGTCATGCACGGCGACAGACGCGTTGGGCCAGTCCACAACGGCGAGCTTCCCCGTCGAGATATTCGATGTGACGGGCCCCGAAATCACGTTGCTGGGCGGCGCCGAAGTCACGGTCTACATCGGCGAGGCGTATACCGATCCCGGCGTAACGGTCACCGACAACACGACGGCGAGCGGCGACATTGTCGTCGATATCGATACGAGTGCAGTCGACACCAACACGATCGGGACATACACGGTCAATATCACGGCAACTGATGCGTCCGACAACATAACGACGGCGACGCGCACGGTCAGCGTCGAATACGAGCCCTACCCGGGTTCGACGGGCATCATCCCGGCCAAGCTCGAAATTAACAGGGGTAGTTCCAACGCGCTGCGCTGGGGCTGGCTCGACGAGTTCGGTAACCTGATCGACGTACGCGGCGATACGCAGATCATGCGTATCAGGGAAGGCAGCTGCGGTGGCCCTGTTGTGCTGGAAATGGCGGGCGACCCGGGCTCGAGCGATTTCCGCTTCAAGAACAACAACGAGATCCAGTTCAACTGGCAGGCGGACGTCATGAAGAATCGCGACTACTGCGCGGAAGTCGAGAGCAGCAGGACCGGCCAGAAGCAGTACTCGCCGCTGATCCGGGTCAAGTAATGGTCACAGGCCGAGCCCGCTCTGGGCTCGGCCGAGCCATTCGGGCAGATCGGCCATGTAGCGATAGGTGGGCAGGTCGTCGAGGAACACGGCGGTCGCTTCGCCCCGGCGATCCATGCATGCGGTGAACTCGTCCATGGCCTCGGTCGCGAAACCGGCCTCGAGATAAGCCCGGCCGCGGTAATAGCGAATCAGCCAGAGGTCGGCGAGATTCAAAGCGGCTGTCAGCTTGTCGATGGCCAGTACCGGCTCACCTTCCTCGAGCAGCAACAACGCGTCAATCATCATGCCGTAGGCCCGGCTGGTCGGTTGTAGCTGTGCCCCGAGCGTCGCGGCAATCTCCCGGGCCCGGTCGAGTTCGCCGGCTTCAATGTACAGCAACGCCGCCGGGACGTTCTGCGCATCACGCGCTGACATCTCGAGCCCCTGCGACAGCGCATGCAAAGCGGCCGCCATGTCGCCAGTAGCAAACTCGGCCTGCGCGAGCGCGATGTACTTGGTCGCCGCATAGTAGCGACTGCCAGCGGCCTCATCCGCAGCGATCCCTTCGAGCAGCAATGCCATGGCTGCGTCAAAGTCGCCTTCGAACATCGCCGCATCGGCGCGGCCGAGGCTGGCCGTCGATGCGCCGCGAGCGCCAAGACCCGACATCTGGTCGTAGGCCTGCGCTGCCGTAGCCGTGTCATTGTCCGCCAGTGCTTTCATTGCAACCGGCAGCCACGCCTTGAAATAGTCCGGGTCGAGCTCGCGGACTTTCTCCGCCTCGGTAACAGCCGTCTCGAAATCGCTCGCGTACATGGCGTAAAGAGCGTAGTTCGAGCGGCCCATGACGCTGCTCGGGTAGATCTCGAGGAGCTTGCCGCCGGCCTCGAGCGCGGCGTCGAAGTTGAGCGTATAGAAGTGCTGGATAGCGAGGCCGTTGTGCGCGGCATCGTCTGCCGGGTACTTCTCGATCAGCGCCGTGTAACTCTCGATCGCTTTCTCACGGTTGCGCGTCACGCGCGAGTAATAAAGCCCAAGAGTCCGCAGGCGCTCACGCTCGGTCATCGAACCGAGGTTCTGCAGCGCCAGCTTCCAGGTTGCGTCGGCTTCGCCGTTGCGCCCGAGGCTGCCCAATGACAGCGCGAGCCCGGAGTAAGCGCGGCCGAAGTGCTCGTCCTCCTCGATTGCCGCGCGATAGAACTCGACCGATTCCTCGTACTTGCCGTTGTACTGCAGGGACTGCGCTTTCGAGTAAGCCTGGGCGGCCTCGAGGCTTTTTGCTGTAAACGTTTCGGAAATGCGCAGCTTTTCGCGATCCAGCGAGTCGTCGCCGAGCTCCTCGCGCAGGTCGCCGGACAATTCACCGACCGCGGCGAGCACGTCGAGCTTGTCTTTGGCATCGACCTCCGCGGACGTCAGGATCTCGCCGCCCTTCGGGTCGATCGCGCGTACGTAAAGCGTGTAACGGCCGTTGTCCTCCATGATCGAACCGGCCATGACGAGTTTGACGCCTTCGCGCACCGCGACCAGCCGCGCGGCGGACTCGTCGAGCGCGACGACCGGCGCCAGCGTGGCGGCCAGTTGCAGGGCGGCGTCACGGCGATAGCCTGTTACAAACGGTGCGCTCTCGATGCCGATCTGCAGGGCCTGTTCGAGGGTGCCATCGAACAGCTCGTCGCCCGTCTCATTGACGAAGTCGGCAATCAGCACGGAGACGGGCTCGTGGCTCTGGACCTCATCGGGTCCGCTGGTGACGTTCAGGTAAACCGAGAAGACCAGGGCAACCGAGAGGACGCCGATGACGATGAAGTCCGTCTTGCGGCCGCCGAACGGGACGACCACCGTGTCCGTCGGGTCGGCCTGGACCTCGATGCCCTTGTCGGTGACATCGTAAATCCACGCCAGCACGAGCATGATCGGGAACCCGACGATGGCCGCGATGATCAGTGCGCGCAGGACCCAGTCAGGCGCCTCGAACGCAGGTAACAGGACGCTGGCGCCCTCAATGGCGATCCAGGCTATGCCAACATAGAGGCCCGCGGTGCGGAACACCTCTCGCCGGCGCAACTCCCTGATGAAGCGCTGCATTTCGATGCCATCAAATATGTGGGCGGATACTCAAAAGTCTAGCACGCAGACTGTGCTGGAATCATGAGAACAGGGCTGTCGTCAGTCCTCTTCGTCGACCTCGCCGTCCCAGTAATCGACGGCATCTTCCTTGCGTGCGAACACGACGAAGTTACCCGGCGACTTCAGGTCTTTCCAGTCGCCGTGCCAGACGCCGTACTTGCCGGAGTCCGGGTAGAGGAACACGTCCGTATTGTCCTGGCTGCTCAGGGCAATGTACGTCAGCTCCTCGTCCGACGTGTTGATGATCTGGTGCGGTTGTTCCGGGTCGGCGGGGGCACAAATGAAATCGCCGGCGCCGATCGGATATTCCTCGCCGGCGTGCCGCAAGGTACCCGCCCCGGAGAGCACGTAGAACATCTCCTCGATGACGTAATGCGCGTGATAGGGCCAGGCGCGCTTGCCCGGCTGCAACCGGATGACCGCGTAGCCGAGCTTGCTGGCGCCGATCAGCGGTGCGACGGGCGCGCGTTCTGCCTCGAACTTGTCGCCTTTGCCGAAAGTCGTGAACTCGAGATCCTGGAGGTTGACAATGGGTTTCGGCATGGCGGCTCCTTTCGCACCTCCCTCATGTTCTTATCACCCGTCCTGGCGCGGGCTTATTCTTATCGTGACCGCTTCTTTATACGCCTGCCCGGCAAGCCGGCGCAATTCTCAGCGCCGTGACAGGCGTCGTTCATTCACGAGCAGCAGCAGTTCGGCTGCCGCCTCGGCGTCGCACAGCGCACGGTGATGCTGCTGCAGCGAGATGTCGAACTGGCGGCTGAGCGCGGCCAGGCTGTACGAGCCGAGTCCCGGGTATAGCCTGCGCATGGAGGCGCAGGTGCAGAGCTTGGCGTGCCGAAATGACCGTCCCAGGCGGGCGTACTCACGGCTGACGAAGCCGTAGTCGAAATCCACGTTGTGCGCGACGAATATCGCGTCGCCCATGAAGTCTTCGAACTGGTCGGCCACGTCCGCAAAGTAGGGGGCGTCCTCTACCATCGCCGGAGTGATGCCGGTCAGCCTGGAGATACCGGGGGGAATCGTGCGTTGCGGGTTCAGCAAGGTCTGAAAGCTGTCGACGATCTCGCCGCCGCGCACCTTGACCGCGCCGATCTCGGTTACACGGTGGTGCTCGCCCTTGCCGCCGGTTGTTTCGACGTCGACAACGACATAGTCCTGGTTGGGGTCGAGAATCCACCTGACACGCACAACATCGGCCCGAAACCCGGCGTCGCGGAGTTGTCGGATGCGCAGCACCTGGTTGCGCCGCAGCTGATCACCCTCGGTCTTCACCTCGATGAAGCGCAGGCCGTCCGTATCGACAACCAGCAGGTCCGGGTAACCGTAGCGGTGTTGCTCATAGTCCCGGGCCATCTGCTCGAGGATGCGCGCGATAGACGCCGGCGGTGCGTGCTCGAGCAGAGCGAGGACGGCGTCGTTCATCGTTTCGCGCCAACGAAATACGCCATTCGCCTTGCCATAGTGACGCGTGCTCGTCATCAGCACCGCCCGCCTGGCCGCGGCCGGCTCATCGAGTAATGCAAGCTTCGCCCGGATGGCGCCGGCATGCTGCTCGTGGAACTTGCCACTGGCCAGCGCTGCGGGAACAAAGTCGAACGGCGATGACATCGCCGCATCCTCGTCGCCGAACAGCTCATCCCAGAACAACAGGCCGAACAGCGTCCTCCACAACAGGTTCTCGCTGCGAAATGCCCTGCATCCGAGGTTTTCGAAATACTCGACGACGGCGCGCTCGGGTGCGCCGCTGCGTGATTCGTCGATCTCGATGATGTCGCCGGCGCGCAGCAGGTCGGTAGAGTGCGACGTACGTTTCTTGCGGAACTTGCGCTCATAGAGGTCCCGCGCAATGAGCCACTCTTCGTCGCTGCGTGGATCGTCGAGGCACCGTTCAAGGTATTGCTGCGCCTCGCTGCGGCGGTCGGTCGCCAACAGCAGTCGCACGACGCGCTCACTGCACTGCGCCGATTCGCCGGCTTCGTAGAGGCGCAGCGCCGTAGCGGTATCGCCGGTTTTTTCCAGCGCCCGGCCTGCCCGATAGGCCAGCTCGTCCCGCAGCCGCGAGCTGCTCGAAAAGTTGGGTTCGGGCCAATCGTCGGCGTCCTCGACGCGGAACCGCTTCAGGTTGTGCAGGCGCGCGGCGTAGAAGAAGTTCTCCTGCGCCTCCGCACGATCATCAAACCGTGGTTCGTAGGCGTCGCCAAGACTTTGTGTTCGAACGAGGCCGAGGTCCCGCATCGTGAACTGCGACAGGCCGTTCCTGATTCGACCGAAGTAGAGGAACAGCAGGTAACTGACTTCGTCGGCGCGACCCTGCACGAGGACCCGGTCGGCATCGACTGCCCCCATGAACTCGGCAGCCGGCATGTTCTCGCGGGCGAATGCGACCAGTTGCGCCTTCTTCATCGACCGTGGCAGGCCGGCGAAACGCGGCAGCAGCACCCCGTAGAGATCGTCGCGGGTCAGGAATCCGAGCATTTCGTCAAAGTGTTCCGCGCCCGGCGCGACGATCCAGCCGCCGGACTGCAGCGCCTCGAGCAGCGGCGGGAGCTCGCCGAGCTCGGGGTAACTTAGCCGATTACGGGAGAACACCTGCCCTTTGCGATTGACCAGCCGCACGTAAAGGCACTGGGCGTCTCTGGGCAGCGCGCGGAAATCCTCCACGAATGCCGCGTGCCCAGTATCAAAGGCATGGGCGTAGTGCGCAGCGACGAACTCGAGCATTTCGATGAAATGCTCGTGGTAATAGAAGGTCGGCAGAGGACCTCGGCGTTGCACGGGAACCCAATGGGTCTGGTCGTAGGTCACCGGGACAATGTAACAAAGTCAGCGCTGGCGAATCGCCTCGGCCACGAGCCGCGCCCACTCTGCGTAGATTTTCGGGCCGGGGTGGAAGCCATCGCTCGACATCATGGTCATGTCGTCCGAGAAACGCAGGTCAATGAAGCGGGCATCCGGCTCGGCAGCCACGTCGCCGGCAAGCGCCTGGTGAAGCTGCGTCGCCCTCGAGCCGACGTGCCAGCGCAGCGGTTGGGGCAGGGCAGGAAACCCATGCACCGGCGGCAGCCCCGAGACAATGAGGGTGCGCACGCTGAACTTCTCGCGCAGCAGCTGGCGAAGCTCTGCCTGGCGGCGGCGCCAGTCCCGCAGGCGAACCATCGAGATAGTGTCGTTGACGCCCAGTGACGTGACCGCGACATCGAATTCCTGTTGCGGCAGATTCTCGAGGCGCTCGAGAGTCTGCGTCGTGGTGTGGCCGCTCGTGGCCTGCAGATTCCACGTCACCGAAAAGTCGGTCGCCAGGTCGGCGACCAGGCAGCCAAGCAGGGCTTCGTCCTGGCTGGGCGCGCCCACGCCAGCTGCAGCGGAGTCTCCGGCAATCAACACACGGAGCGGCTGTCCCGTCCCCGCAGAACCCTCCCGGTCTCCGGGTGGTTCTGGCAGCACCGGAACGTTGCGGCGGGTGTACTTGCCCTGTGCGAACAGGATGGGTGCGAGAATCGCAGATCGCAGGTAGAAGGTCATGTAGAAGGGGGTCAGAACTCGATGGGTTGGCCATCCCAGGCGAAGAAACCGCCGCTATCCGCCGCATCGAGGTGGTCCAGCACGTCGAGCATGCGTTCTACGGCGTACGTCGGCGTGAACAGCTTGCCCTCCGGTACGCGTTTCTGAAACGGCGATGATAGCCGAGTGTCGACCGTGCCGGGATGCAATCCGACGACGATTGACTGGGGCCAACGTCGTTTGTGTTCGATCGCGGCGGTGCGCAGGAGCATGTTGAGCGCAGCTTTTGACGCACGGTAGGACGCCCAGCCGCCGAGACGATTGTCCGAGATGCTACCGACACGGGCAGAGAGCGCGGCGAACAGTGTCCTGGCGTCGCGGCGCAGCAACGGCAGGAAGTGCCTGGCGAGCAGCACAGGCCCGATCGCGTTGATGCGAAAGACCTCGAGCATCGCATCGGCGTCGATGCTTGCAAGGCTCTTCTCGGGCTGGATCGCTCCGTCATGCAGCAGGCCGGTCGCCGCAATCACGGCGTCGACGGGCCCGTTCGCTGCCACAACCTCGGCTGCCGCACGAATACTGCCCTCGTCGGTGATGTCGCAGGTGAGGTGCTCAACGCCGGACTGGGTTGATGGCGGCGGCTGCCGGTGTAACGCAAAAACTCGACCAATCTGCTGACTGGACGAGAGCTGGCGGACGAATTCGGAACCGATTCCGCCACTGGCGCCAACAACGACGACCGTGGCGTTTGCACTGAGCGAATGGAGTGGCATGAAAGAAATGGCGGCACGTCCCTGTGCCGCCTGGTCTTGCGTTACGAGCTCGGCAGAATGACCGTGTCGATAACGTGGATTACGCCGTTGCTCGCCTCGATGTCCGTGGCGACGACGTTAGCGTCATTGATCTGTACGCCGTTGTCGGCGACCTGGATAGCGACTGACTGGCCGTTAACCGTCTTGGCCTTATCCAGCTTGACGACGTCGGCAGCGCGAACGTCACCCGGGACGACGTGGTAGGTCAGGATTGCGACGAGCTGATCGCGGTTCTCGGGCTTCAGCAGGCTCTCAACGGTGCCTTCCGGCAGCTTTGCGAACGCCTCGTCGGTCGGCGCGAAGACCGTGAACGGGCCGTCGCCCTTCAGCGTGTCAACAAGATCGGCAGCGCCCAGCGCGGCGGCGAGCGTCTCGAACTGACCGGCAGCAACAGCCGTGTCGACGATGTCGGCCTTGGCCTTCTTC
>JAAUYF010129103.1_pt1 | contig 16585 bp, 24 predicted proteins | sample 7278051 | NCBI WGS metagenome assembly JAAUYF01 (sample SAMN14350202, study PRJNA611818) | marine sediment metagenome | isolation source: surface marine sediment (0.6m) | place: French Polynesia: Moorea | collected 2018-08 | reverse complement strand
CACGCATATACGCAAATGTATTTAGAGGTTGATTAATGTCTGGTGGTAAATCAAGAAGTAGTAGTAGGCAACAATCGGGTAGTTTTATTGATCCGGCGCAAGCGCCTTTTTTGGATTTTTTGCGGACACAAGGGCAAGGATTGGCGCAAGGGATGCTTGGCGGCGGCTCGGGGTTTCAACAGGGCGTAGTTAATCCGGCAATGCAAGCATTCGGGGATATTGTAGCAGGCCCGCAGCAAAACCCGTTTTTAATGGGACAAATCGAGCAAGGTCAACAAGCCATTAATCGCAATCTTACCGAAAACATTTTGCCCGAGCTTACATCGAGCGCGATCGGCGCCGGCCAGCTCGGCGGCTCGCGCGGCGGCATAGCCGCCGGTATTGCCGGCCGCGGCGCGATAGAGGAACAAGCGAACCTGGCGCAAAACTTGCTTGCACAAGATTACCAGGCGCAGCAACAGCGACAATTGCAAGGGCTTGCGCTTGCGCCGATGATTGCCGGGTTGCAGTTTGCGCCGTTAACAAATCTGGCGCAACTAATCGGCCGGCCAACAGTTTTAAATCAGGCTAGCGGCCGGTCTGGCTCGCAATCAAAGCAAATGGGCTTTAGTCCATTCGCGGGCGCTAATATATTTTCGGGCGGCGGGGGATAAAACATGGCGGGCGGTTTAGGTTTATTAGGTAGCCTTGCGTTAGGTCAAATCGGCACGAATTACCTCGCCGACAGGCGCCAGGCGCAGCGCAACGAGCTATTGCAACAGGGGATACAAAGCGCGCTCGGCACGGCGCCGAGCGCATTTGATGCGGATTTGTTTCCAGGCGAGCAACCCATACCGGGTTTATATAACGAGGGTACGGGGTTGCGCGCCGATCCGAACGACATCGGTAATCAGCTTGATTTTGCCGCCAACATATTCGGCTTGCCTGGGGGGCAAGAGTTTGCCGGCGATATCTTTCAAAACGCGCTTGGGTACGCGCAACAGCGATACGATCGCGATCGCATTACCGAAGCGGGATTCGAAGAGCAGCGCCGGCAAATGATGCAACAGCAGCAGCAATTTGACGAAGGGCAACGATGGGATAATTTCTGGAATCTTGCCAAACTGCAACAGGATCAATATGAGTTTGAGCAAGGGCGCGTTGACGACGCCGCGGCGGCGGCGCTAAAGCCGCCGACGGGATATCAGCGCGCATTGGATCAAGGCGTCGAAGTTTTTGACGATACCGGTCAACCGCTTTGGGTGCCGCAGCAAAATTCGACAATGTGGAATAACGCGAAGCAATCGCAAGACGCTTATGAAGAAAGCATTACGGTTTTGGATCAGTTAACGGGTTTTGTCGAGGATAAGGGAACCGAGCAATTGCCTGGCGAGCTTAAAGGGCGGATGCAAGCGCTTTCGACAATGCTTACATTTGCCGGCAAAGAGATATTCGGAACCGGCGTTTTATCCGATGAGGACGTAAGGCTAATTCAGCAAGCCGCGGCCGATCCAACAAAACTGTTATCGTCGCAAAACCGAAGCCAGATACTAGGCGCATATAGTGAGCTACTCGGCAAATTGCAACGCGGTTTGCGCCGGCATAACCAGAATACCGCCTATTGGCCCGGTTTAGGCTCTGATCTAGATAAGATGACGCCGCGTCAAATCCAGCGACAAGCCGAAATCGCGCGCGCACAAGAGCAAGCGCAGGGCATGGGCCTAGTCGATCAACCGCCGCCGGCCGCGCCTGGAATCCCGCCAGGCGTCGGAGGGCCGGCGCGCGCCGGTATTAATGCTGGCGGCGCCGGCCGGCCATTGCAGCCGATGGGCGTCGGCGGCTTTGGAGGGCGCCGGTAATGGCGAGCTTGCAAGAGGAGGTCGGTATCAAGTATGACGACGCCGGCCGCGCGTATAAGTACAGCAACGGCAAATGGCGCATTGTCGAGGATCGCAGCATCGGCGAAAATATCTTGCTTGGCGCCGGCCAAACTTTTAGAAGTTTGCAGCTTGGCGCGATGCAACAATTCGGCTCGCCGGCGACGCAAGAGCGCGCCCGGCAGTTATTCGAATCCGAGCGCGGCGCCAGGGAATATTTAGCCGAGGACGCGCCGATAGCATCGGCGGTGGGACGCGCCTTGCCTTATGCGGCGACGGCGCCGCTATCGGGCGGCACGGCGGCGGGCGTTGCGGGGATAACGGCGATCGACGCGGGGATAGGTGGGCTAGAGTATGCCGAGAGTGCGGGCGAGCGCTTGCAAAATATGTTGCTTGCCGGCGGTGGTACGCTGGCGGGCTTTGGGATTGGTTCGATGGCGAACCGGGTTGCGAGCAATATTAGCCAGTCGGCGCGCACGATCAGCAATCGGGCTATACCGCCGCAGCCAGGCGCCGCCTTGCCGCCGGATGCCTTGCCGCCGGGCATTGGACGCGAATCCGTCGGCGCCGCGGCGACCGGCGAGCCGGTTGAGCGCGCTGGCATCTTCGACGACGACGCGTTAGATGTGCTGGTGGGTGAGGGGTCGCGCTCTGGATTGGAGCAACGCGCGACGCTGGAAGCGCTCGACGACGCCGAAGCGCTCGGTTATGTGGTGCCGCCAGGCGCCGTAACAGGGCGCCGCGGCGAAGGGATTATATTCGATACCGCGCGGACTGATCCGTTTACTGCCGAAGTAGTCGAATCGTCGGTATTCGCGCCGAACCGTGATTTGTTTGAAGCGGATTTTTTGCGCGCGCTCGGCGCGACGTCGCGCGAAGCCGCCGAAGGGTTTAACCGCAATACATTGTCGCGCGTCGAGCAACGCATCGACAATCAATTGTCGGCGGTTTATCAGCGTAATCCGACGCTATCGACCACAAAGACGTTTGCCCACGGCAACGCCGCCGGCGGTCTCGACAATGTAACGATCGATCAGGCGTTAGAGCGCGTCGAGCAATCGCATCGGCGGCTCGGTCGATATCGAGGCGCAGAAGATCCGGTAGTATTGAATCTTCAAAATATGCGGCAATTGATCGACGAGGGAGGCGACACAATTTCGACGGAAGCATACGCCGGCTATCGTTCGACGCTGCGAAACTTCCAGCGCCAAGCCAACGCCGCCGGCGACGCTAACAGCGCTGAAACCCTAGCCGACGCCGTTAATGCGCTTGATGATTGGTTTGCGGGCAATGTGAACAAGGCCGACAAAGAGCTTTTTCACGATACATTGCAAACATTCCGATTGATGAATGCAATTGACACCCCAAATATACTGCGCCCGGATGGCACTATTAGCGCCAATGCGATTGACCGCAGTTTGCGCCGGAATTTTAAAACCGAGTACGCGCGAAACAACCGCTTTTTCCGTGATGGTAAAAACGTTGTCGGTAAGGATTTATCGCCGGAAATGGATCGATTCTTTCGCGGCGTGCGCGTTATGAATGCTTTCCCCGCGGTGATCGGGGATAGTGGTACATCGAGTCGGCAAATTGTTTCTTCGCTTATGCGCGGCGACCTGGCGGCGGCTTCGTCGTCGTTGACGCGGCCGTTTATCCAGCCGTGGATTGCGCGCCGGCAGCCGTCGCGGGCGCAGCTCGAAGAAGCCTGGCGCCGGGTTGGCGGTTCCGGTGATTTTACGAGCTTTAGCGGCGGCGGTTAGTCTCGCGCTCGCGAGTTGCACTAATATTAGCGTTATCGGTAGCGATAACGAGCTAATCTATTTCCCATCGGTCAAGACTGGAACCGACGAAACGACGCAAACAGATAAAAAAGAGTCGCAATCAGATAAAAAGAAATAAAAAGAAATACTATAATAATAACTGTGAGGCGGGCATTCCGCCCACAATTTACAAAACAAAGGGTTAGAAAATGAATAGACAAATACAATATGATTGCCCGAATTGCGGGTTTACGAATAAGCGCTGGATCGATATCGAAGGAGATAATCGGCGCCTGGTTTCATGCGACGAAGAAGAAGGCGGTTGCGGAATGCCGGTTGTGCTGGAGCTTCACATTGCGGTATTAGCGCAAGCGTTCGGGCTTGTCTGCGGCGATAGCGGCATGGCATATCAAGAGTACTACGACATGCTTCGGGGTTCGAACGATAGGAAGTCCGACAAGATGAAAAGTCGTGATAACGACGAAAGGCGCGAGGCGTCTGCGCCGATGCTTGCCGGAGGGTTAGATCGATGAAATATATCATTCCTGCAATCGGCTTTTGCATAATCGCCGCGATCGTTGGCGGCGCCTATGCGCTCGGCGGCGGTCTCGGGGTTGTGATTTTGGTCGCCGCGTGGATGGTTGCCAATTCAAACCGTCAACGGGTTTAAAAATGAAAGACTTAGAATTACCCGCCAGGCCGCGACGGCTGGCCGGGCGCCCGATGATGATTTATGTTACGAACGAAATGCGTAAATCCATCGAGCAAAAAGCGAACCGCGAAGACAAAAGCTTGTCGCAAGCGGTAAGAGAATTAATCAACAAAGGGTTAGACAATGAAAGTAAAAGTAACAATTGAATTTGATCCGGCCGATCGGCACGCGATCGCGCGCGAGGTTTACAAGCGCGCCAACCTGGCGAGCTATGCCGAGTGCCAAAATTGGATCGAGGACACGTTAGTTAACGCGCTTCGCGATATTTCTTTTAATCAAATGTATTGCGACGAAGCACAAATTGACGCATTCGAACCGAAAGCGGGGTCTAAGTAAATGAATACAGTTTTAAAAATATTGCTTGCAATTTGTTTGTTGCCGTTTGCGTTCAGCGCGCTATGGCTTGTGATATTAGCGTTTAGCGGGGGACACTAAAATGAGCATTCACAAGTGTTATCTATCCGAGTTCCAACGCGCTTATTTGCTCGACAAGATAGCAGAGGATATCAGAGCATTGCTACGATGGGATTATTTAGAGGGCGCCGACGCTGATGAAATTACAAACAGTTGGAAGCGCGATAAATACGAGAGGCTAATAGCATTTAGTCATCAGATTCGCGAGCATTCGATTAAACTCGACGAAATCGACGACGAGAGGTATACGGGGTAATGGCTAAAATACACAACATAAACGAGAAAATGTATGCCGCTGATTATGAGGAATTTCAAAAAATTATGGATAAAATTCAGGAAAGTTTACAGGGGCATCAACTTCATGTTATTAGCGCTGCGATATGCTGTATTGCGGCTGATATTACTGTGCAAATCGGAGAGAAAACCGGCGATACTGGTGGCGATTTTATTTTCTTTATAAAGGAATTTACAGCCAGGTATATAAAATTAATGGCCCCGGAATACGATGGAGATTGAGAGTATCAGGCTGGCTCCACAATCATAGCGACACTACGCCGCCGGCACTTTGCCGGCGGCACTTCATGCACGCAACCCGGCGGCAAATAAATCATCATACCGGCTTTGGGATGCACTAAAACGGGGTCGCAATCGTGCGGATAATACAAAATCGTATGCTCGGGGTGCTGATGTTCGGCGACCGCTTCGCCGCTATCCAGATCAACTAAAATCATTTTCTGAAAGTTGACGCCAGGCATCGGCACGGCTTCTCGCATGATCGAAGCAAGTTTGCAATTACAGTTTAGGCGGTGATTCATCTATCGGCTTTTCACGCCGCGGGCATTGATGTGGCTGCGTCGTTTCCAATTCCGCAAAATAAACGCGACCGCTATGAGCCTGCCGCCAGGTACACGAACGATAACAGCGCTTGCAAGGTGCATATCCGATTATTTTGTTATTGGCTGGTTTAGATGGCATAAGAAAAAAGCGCCGGCGGTAAATGGAAGAAAACCGCCGGCGCTGTCGGCGATCGGCTGTTGGTTTCGCCTACTCGATAGAGGCGGGTTAGTACCTCTATCGCATAAACGCAAGAATAACGAAATTTTCGCGAGGGCGCAACAACCACCCTTTCCTCGGTAGGTAGCAGATATCTACAACCTGGCCGAGTAATCGGTTCCCCTATCCTCGTTCCTTCGCGCGGCTGCCGACAGTGCGTGGTGTGGTCGTATCTATTGCAGCCGATCTTTTAGACGCTCTTTACTGGCAACCCCGAAGCGACGGCGGTCAAATCTTAACGGCGTGCCTGGCCGACTTCCGAAGTTACCATAGAATAAATCAATGATCGATAGAGCCAGATGGACGCGGTAATGGTGCCAGATATATCAATGGTGCCAGATGGCTTGACCGATGGTGCCAGATTGGATTAAAGTAAAAACAAGATCAGAATAAACGGTTTCGTGCAATGCCTGGTAGACAACTCGGCTCGGCTAATCTTCGAACGATCGAATTTATCCGAGCATACGATGCGCTTTTAAAGAAATATCCGAATCCGCTTGAAGTTTGTTTTCGTTTGTTGAAATCGCGCAAGCAAACAATCCAGATTCAAGCCGCAACGCAATTGTTGCAATACCGCTATCCGAAGTTAGCCGCGGTTAAGCTCGAAGGCGAGCAACCCGCGCAAATGATGCTGGGTTGGGATGATGACTCGAGCACGATCGACGCCAGGCCGGCGAATGAAGTAATCGAACAAATAGAGGCGATATCAAATGGCGAGTGAAGAAGCCGAGGCGACTTGGCAAATCTGCGCCAATTGCAAACACTCCGAACCAAAAAATGGTTATCAGGGCTTGTTCAATTGCCACAATCCCATCAGGACAACGATATTTCGCGATGGCTTACTAGTCGAATGGTTGGATAGTTGTGACATCTTCGAACATCGAAACAACGGCGCAGCATGAGCCGCAAAAGGTAAAGATTCCGTATTCCCCTCGATGGTATCAAAGGGAAATGCACGCGAATCTAAAGCGGTTTAATGTCGTCTGTTGGCATCGACGCGCCGGGAAAACGGTTGCCGCGATTAACGAGCTGATTAAGCAATGCCTGATTGAGACGTTACCGAATCCGCAATGCCATTACGTCGCGCCGACGTATTCCCAGGCAAAGCGAATTGCGTATAAGTATCTCATCGAGTACACCCGCGATATACCCGGCGTCGAGTACAACCAAAGCGAGCTTAAAACGATATTCCCGAATGGCGGCGAAATTCAGTTACTTGGCGCCGAGAAATACGATAGCCATCGCGGGATATATAGCGACTATGCCATATTCGATGAACCGGCTTTGATGCCGCCTGGCGTATTCGGCGAAGTATTCCGGCCAGCGCTCGCCGATCGCCAGGGCGGCGCGATCTGGATCGGCACGCCGGCCGGCAAAATGAACGAGTTTTACCGACGCTGGATCGAATCGCAACAGCTTGATAACTGGTACAACGATACTCGCAAGATAACTGATACCGGCGCATTACCATTGCCAGAACTAAAGGCGATGCGCCGCGAAATGTCGGAGAGGGAATGGCGGCAAGAGATGCTATGCGATTTCAGCGCCGGCGTGCGGGGTAGTTACTACCAGGCGGAAATAGATTTTTTGGAAAAGCACGATCGGATACAAGATGTGCCGCACGATCCAGCGCTCCCCGTTTATACCAGTTGGGATTTGGGCCTCGACGATCAAACCGTGGTTATTTACTGGCAACAAGGCGGCGTCGAGTATCGGTGTATCGAGGCGAAAGCGTATCGCAATACTGGCCTCGGCGAAATCATTAAAGAGGTAATGAACAAGCCTTATCAATACGAAGAGCACTATGCGCCGCATGATATCCGGCAACGCGATTACACGACGGCGCAATCCAGGGTTGATTTTGCAAGCGGTTTAGGCTTAGACTACACGCCAGCGCCGAACCATTCAGTCGAGGACGGAATACAGGCGACGCGCGCGGGATTACGCAAGTGCGTTATAGATCGATCCCATTGTTTCGAGCTGATCGAGGCGCTACGAATATACCGGGCAGAGTACGACGACCGCCGCGGGGTATTCCGAAACAAGCCGTTTCATGGGCCAGAATCAGATTGGGCGGATGCTGCAAGAATATTCTTTGTGACGCATCTGGAAAAGCGGCAAGGTTCGCTATTCGGTAATCGCCTGGATTACCGGCAAGAAAACAGGGCTACGATCTAATGCTGAAAGAATCGCAAATCGCGAGCATAATCGAAACCGAAATCAACAGTGCCGACGGTGGCGAGTCTTCACAAGCCGCAACCGAGCGCGCTCAAGCCCTCAATTACTACTTCAATAAACCCCGCGGTGATGAAATCGAGGGGCGCAGCGCCGTACAATCGTCTGACGTTAACGATATGATAGAGGCGGTAATGGCGCAGATGGTGCCAATGCTGACAAAGGAAACGCTAATCAAATTTGAGGCGGGCGGCGAAGAAGACGAAGCCGCGGCCGAAGAAGAAACCGAATTTGTTAGATATTTGATCGGCGCCGCGTCGGAAAATTACCTCGAAGTAACAAGCGCAATGAAAGATTCGCTAATGCTGCGGCTTGGGTGGATTCGGGTATGCGTTGAATCAGAGGATCGAACCGAGCGCTATACTAAATCGAATATCGCGGAGTTTCAGATCAACCAGGAGACCGAGCAAAGCGACAACGAGCAAACCATTATTGTGGAAGAGATCAAAGACGCCGACGAAGGCGGCTTTGATGTGAAGTTTACGCGCCAGATACACAAGCGCACGTTAACGATTCGTTCCGTCGCGCCCGAGAATATGATCTGGTCTAGTGGCCATGATCGCCAGGATTTAGAAGGCATACGCTTTCTTGCCGAGCGCAAGTATCTGACGAAATCAGAGCTTCGCAAGATGGATTACTCTAAAGCCGTCGTCGATAAACTTCGAACCGTGGGCGCCGACTTCAAAGAAGACGCCGCGGCCAGGCGCAAGCGCAATCAAGCATACAACCTTAACGCGGCCGACGAATCGCAAGAATACGTCGAAACCTGGGAAGTTCATGCTCAAATGGATATCGACGAAACCGGCATAGCCAAGCTCTGGCATATTCACTATGCCGATCATGTCGTTTTGATGAAAGAGGAAGTAGACTGGATTCCGTATGCCGTGGGTTGTCCGTTTCCGATTCCGCATCGGCTCGACGGGCAATCGATATATGACAAGCTCAAACAAAATCAAGATATGTCGACGGGCATTTATCGGCTTTTCATGGATAACGTTGCACTAATGAACCGCCCGCGAATTGTTTACGATCCGCGGCAAACCGAAGAAAGCGACGTATTAACGGCGCGCCCTGGCGGCGGCATTCGAAGTAAAAACCCCGATGGTGTCCAGCAGCTTGTAACAAACGATATGGGGCAACCGCTAATCCAGGCGATGCAATGGTTGGATACCAAACGAACCGAGCGCGCGGGCGCCTCGCTTGATTTGGGTAGTGCTGATTTTCAGTTAGCCGGCCATAACATCGGCACGCAAGGCGCCGAGCGCCAGATAAGTCTAAAGGAAATGCTTGCCGGCTATATGACCAACAACCTGGCGAACACGTTATTTAAAAATATGTTTTTGCTGGTGCATAAAACCGTGCGCGAGTACATGCCCGGCGAGTTAAACGCGAAGATTAGCGGCAAATGGTTACAAACCGACGCGACGCAATGGCAAGAGCGAAAGAAAGTGATTGTCGCGACCGGATTAACGCAAGCCGAGAAAAGCCAGCGCGTGGCGGCGTTAACGCAAGTAATCGCATTCGGACAGCAAATGATCGAGGCCGGCGAAGATGGCATTATGGCCGATCGGCCAGGGCTTTATAACGCGCTTCTTGATTGGTGCCGAACGAGCAACCTATCTAACCCCGAGCAATACTGGGTTGATCCGCAAAGCGAGCAAGCGCAACAGGCGCAACAGCAACGCGCCGAGCAACAGCAACAGCAAGCGCAAATGGCGCAACAAATGCAACAAGCGCAAATGGATATTTTCCATTTGCAACAGCAACTAGAAAAGTACAAACACGATACCGAGCTATTGCAAAAGTATCAAAGCGACGCATTGAAAGCCGAAATCGAAGAAGCGAAGATTGTCGGCCAGGCGACGCTAGACCTGGAGCGCGAGCAAGCCGCGAACAAAGCCGCCGCCGCCGCGCAAGCCGCCGCCGCGGCGCCGACGAATGGTGCCGGCAATGCCTAACATCGAGGATTATCGGCGCCTGGCCGATAGCGGCGTGATCGAAGAAGTGCGCGACGAATTGATGCAAGAGTGTTTTGACGCCTGGCGGTTGACGGAATCAGCCGACGATCGCGAGCGCGTCTTTTTCCGGCAGATGGCAATCGATGACATTGCCGACGCCATAATCGCAAAAGCAAAAGCAAAAGCAAGGCTAGAGGTAGCATAGTGCAAGAACCTGCAACGCGAGAAAATACCGCCGCAATCGCTGATTTATTAATCGGCAAGGCCGCGGAATATCACGGCAAGACGCCACCAGAGCAAGAGGGCGCAAGCCGCGCCGACGAGACCATAGCAGAGCAAGCGCAAGACGCGCCACAATCCGAAGAAGTCGAAACCGACGAAGCGCAAGGCGCGCCAGGGGAAGACGAAACGGAACAAAGCGACGAAGTGTCGCTAAAAGACCTGGCTGAAATGCTCGACGTACCCGAGAAAGAGCTTTACAGCGTAAAGTTACCTCTCGGTAACAATGAGTTTACGACGCTAGGCCAATTCAAAGATACGTTTAAACGATTGCAGAAAATCGACGACGAGCAAGCCGCATTTGCCGAGCATCGGCGCAAGCAGGAAAATGAAATTCTGGTTGCGCGTCGGCAAACCGAAGCGCTTGTAAATATGCTCGTTCAAACCGGCCAGGTAACGCCAGATCGGCTCGCCGCGGTCGAAAATGAGCATCGCGCCACAATGATACGCGAAAACAAATCAGCGCAAGCCGTTATGCCGCATTGGAGTGATCCGGCGGCGCGCGAGCGCGATTTCGATGCGTTTGTGGAATTGGGCGCCGAATATGGCTTTTCCGACGTCGAGATTCGAAATATACCCGATCATCGCATTTTAAAAATGCTTTACGATTTCAGCGCGGCAAAGCGCCATGCAAAGGAATCGAAAAACGGCAAGACGCCGCCCAAGACGATCGGCGGGCAATCAAAGGTTAAGCAAAAGTCTTCGACATTGGCCGAACGAAAACGCCAGGCAAAACGGCACGGCGGTGCTGTGAAAAATCAGCTTATCGCCGACATGATTACAGGCAAACAACCTTTGGATTAATGTTATGGCAACAAATAATTTAGACGCCGCCGATCTGCGTGCGGTGGTCTTTGGCGGAACGATCGCCGAGGACGTATTACGCGGAATTTACGATCTTTCCCCCGTCGATCGCATTTTGATTGATGCCGTGGGATCGGATTCAGTCGGAAACAAAACGACTTCATGGATTGAAGACGAGCTGCGCGCGTCGAACAAGGATAATGCCGTCGTTGACGGCTCGACAAAAACCGCCGACGCATCGAGCAAGGGAAGCCGTTTGCAGAACTATACGCAAATCGCACAAGAAACCGTCGCGGTGTCGGTATCGGCGCAAGAGGCGAATACGCTCGATTACGCAAACGAGCTTGCCGGCCAGGTCGAGAAATCGATGAAACAAGTCTGGAAAGATACCGAAGCGACGGTATGTTCGCTCAATGGCTCGGTCGAGGATGACGGACAAACGGTTGCCGGCAAATGCGCCGGTCTCGAAGCCTGGCTCGAATCGCCGAATACAAAGCGCGGCGCGCTCGGCGCCGACGGCGGCTTTGGCACGACGACGCCGGGCATTGTCGATTCGGCGACGCCTGGAACCGCGGCGGCGCTATCTGAAGCGGGCCTAAAAGATATTCTGCAAGCGATCTATGACGCCGGCGGCGATCCGACTATCGGTATTATGCGCCCGGCGGTAAAGCGTCGCATTAGCGAATATTTCGTTAACGTCGGCGCGACGGGTAAAATCGTGCCGATGCGCGCCGAGCAAGGCCAATCGCCGGATGGGCAAGTCGCTAAAGGTAATGTCGAGGTTTGGCAAACCGATTTCGGTATGATCGAGCTGCATATGAATCGGTCTATGGTCGATACCGCGGCAAATGCTTCGACGCTGTTGATCGCCGATCCGGAATATCTGCGAATGGGGTATCTCTACGGGATGCGCGGCACGCCGCAAGGCGTTAACGGTTTGAGCAACGAAACGCAAATTCACCACGAGTTTACGTTGAAGGTGCTAAACCGTAAGACGCATGGCGCCTATGCCGATATCGATCACACAGCCGCAATGGTTGCCTAGACAGGCGGGCGCCGGCAACGGCGCCCGTTTACCGATGACGACAAAAAAGAAATCGAGCCGCAAGCCGAAGCCGAAGCCGCAAACGAACCCCGGCAAGGTTGCAGTGATGAATATTTCGACGCGCAATGTATTCACCGAGTTTGAGTGCTTAAAGCCTGGCGATTCGGGGGAATGCTCGCGCGAAGTCGCTGATTCGTTGATTGCCAAGGGTTTAGCCGATGAAATCGGATAGCCATATTACGGACAGCCGTTTGGCGACGTTTGCTAATCGTAATGAAGCGATGACTTTTCTAAAGGAATTGCGGCGCAACCCGCAAGCGCTCCGATCGACTCAAGATGGTGCGCTTGCGCTATCGATACCGCCGGCCGATATGCTGATATTGCAAGCGAAATATCCGGTTTTGAAGGTTGGCGGATCATATGAAAAGAAGCGTTTTTGGGCGTGGTTTTTGAAGCAATCCGAATCTTTGCCTTATAGGGTGCGCGGATGAATTACGGCGAGTTAAAAACCTTAGTCGAGTTTTACTTGCATCGAACCGACTTTGTTACCATCTGGAATCAAATTTTCGATCAAGTAACAGAGCGCGTCAGCAAAGACGCGCGCTTATTGGCTATGGAATCGAAAGCCGTGCTCACGTTAATTGACAATGCTGCGAGCTTGCCGGCCGATTTCGTCGAGGCGCGAAGCGTTATGCAAGCGGCGACGTTTGGCAAAGAAGCATTGCAATACCTCGACCGCCAGGCATTTGAAAACCGCGCGCGGCAATATACGGGTGGCTTTAGCGCTTACACGATCGACGGATTTACCATCGAGGCGGGCAAGAATGCGGACATCGATTTGTATTATTTCGCACGCCCGGCATCACTTGTAAACGACGGCGACACAAACACGATTTTAACGGCATATCCGAATCTATACGTTTTTGGCGGTTTGATGTACGCACATAATGCCGTGCAAGATTACGAAAGCGAGCAAGTCGCGACCGATCGTTATATATCCGAATTACAGGCGGCGAATGACGCCGACGAGAAGGCGCGCCGATCTGGCGACGCGCCGGCAATGATTGCGAGGTGATGCAATGCCATTAGAAATTGGAACATGGATAGAAGACCTAGTGCCGACGAATCCCGTTGGCTCCGATCCAGTCGCCGCCGGCGATGATCATATACGATTGGTCAAATCCGTTTTGCAAAACCAGTTTCCGAGCCTGGGCGCCGAAGCGGTTGACGCGACCGCGGCGGCGATCAATCAGGTTTGCGAGAATCCGCCCGCATTCCAGGGGCCAATTGCATTAACGGCCAATGATCAATTGATAACCTTGCCGACGTGGGCGAACCGGCATATTTTGACGTTTGAGGGGATTGTGACCGCTGCTAATAGCGGGGTTGCACAAGTTCGAATCGGGACGGGTAACGTGCTCGATACCTCGGCAACCTATGATGGCTCGGTTTCTGACATACGAAGTACAGCCGTGACGAGCGAAGAAACGCCCGAATTTTTCGGTTTAGCGCGGGAATTGTTAACGACGGGGCTAGGGCTGAATGGAAAAATTGAGCTTGAAAAACAGCCGACGACAAACACTTGGCATTACACATTGCAAGCCAACTATCAGGCGCGCAATCAGCATGTTTTGGCTAGCGGCTGGAAATCACTGTCTGGCCCGCTCGATGTTGTCGCGCTTAGTAGTTTTTCGAGCACCATTTCAGGCGGTAACGTTTACGTCAGGTCAGAGGCGTGACAGGACAGCGAATCCAAACACTAAAACTCAACCCGCGCGGTGTCAATCAGGATATACCGCCCGGGCAGTTAGACCCTAATCTATTATCGGGCGCGCTCAATGCGGAATCGTTCGACATCGGTATTCAGCGCTCGGGCGGTTTGACCGAAGCATTCCAGGGTACGCTATTTCCGCCAGAGCATATCGCGTTTAACAAAGACGCGAATTTGTTTTATTGGCTTTATGCTTCTAGCGCGGGCGTCGGCGTGACTGATGGCACAACCCATTTCGATTTGTCGCCGACGCCGCCGGTGTCTAGTATTTGGCCGACGCAATGGACGAGCGCATACCTGAATACATTGATTGCAATCAATAATGGGGTTGATGCGCCGTGGTACTGGGATGGCAATACAGGCAATCCGATTGCGGCTTTGCCGGATTGGCCGGCCGGCGTTACCTGTAACGCGCTTCGCGCGTATAAAAACAATTTGATCGCGCTCGGCATCTATGGCGGCGGCGGCGATTTGATTGATCAATTGCTTTGGTCGAATAGTGCGGCGCCGGGCCAGATTCCGCAAGAGTGGACGCCGGCGCCGACGAACGACGCAGGCGACAATGTATTAGCCGATACGATCGGCGCGCTGTTAGATGGCACGGCGTTTCGCGATTCTATGATGTTATTCAAAGAACATTCGACCTATTTAATGAATTTTATTGGCGGCAATTTCGTTTTTAATTTCCGCAAGCTATTCGACACGAGCGGCATTTTGAGCCAAAATTGTTCGGCCGAATATCTCGGTAATGTGGTCGTATTGACCGACGGCGATTTGATTCGGAGTGATGGGGTTGCAGCGCAATCGCTGATTGATAAGCGTATGCGCTCGTTTATTTTCAATAACATCGATTCGGATAATTACCGCCAGGCATTTGTAACGGGATTTCATACGGCCAACCAGGTTTGGTGCTGTTTTCCTGAAGTCGGCGAAACCGAATGCACATTGGCCTTGGTTTGGGATGCCACGGACAACAGTTTTGGGATTCGCGAGTTAAACCCGAAAACTCCGCATATAGCGCGCGGCCAGGTTGGCAATGTCACTGGGATTATCGATTGGGATAGCCAGGTTACAACATGGGATTCCAACTCGATTAATTGGAATAGCTCTTTATTCAATCCGACCGAAGATTCGTTACTACAAGCCGATAGGCTAAATACAAAGCTCTATGCGGTAAACGAGGGAAATACTTTTGTTGGGCAAAATATCACATCGAGGATCGAGCGCGTTGCGCTTGACTTTGGCGACGCTGAGCGCATTAAGCTCGTTAAATCGGTCGTCTTGCGGTTAAACGCCGCGGCGGGCACAACATTTACAGTCCGCATCGGCGCGAGTGATTCGCCGCGTGATCCAGTACAATACTCGCCGCCGGTTAACTGGGTTGCCGGCCAGGACGAGCCGCGGATATCGACGTTTGCCCAGGGTCGATATATTAGTTACCTGATTGAGAACGAACAAGATGCTTTGCCGTGGTATTTATTCGGGTTGGATTTTGATTATGATATACAAGGGCGCTATTGATGTCGGTTTTCGATTCAACCGGCAAGGTTAATCTAAAGCCTATCGGGCATAGTGTTATCGCGCCGGATGCGGAAGTTCGGCCGATGGCGGCGAGTTCGACTTACGATATATTTCCGGTTGTGCCGTACGAGCCATTGACGCCGCCTGAGGACTGGCAAGCCGCGCGCCAATGGATCGATGACGAATTGCAGCGCCTGGCCGCGGCTTTGCGGAATCAAATCATCGATACAGCGAGCTGGATATTATACGGGGTTGCCGATCCGATCAATCCGCTTGATCCGACGGAAAAGCCGATTGTTAATTATCCGTTTTCGGGGTTTTTCAATGGCGGGCAACCGAGCCAGGTTGATCGGGCAAATGGAACGATCACGATCCCGAATCAAGGTTTATATCAGATATTCGGATTGGTAACGGGCAATCATTCAGTATCGCAAAATAACGAGACTATCGCGCTATCGATCGACGTTGACGGGGTAGACGCGGCGATCGATGTACGCGACGCGGCAACCCCGCAAACACAATCGCGGGCCTTTAGCGGCGGCGTGGTACGCGGTTTTAACGGTGGCGAAGTGATACGGCTAGAGATGGAAGCAACCGCGAATTTCGGCACGTTTACAATCGTATCGAGTTCGTTCGAGGTTCGGCGCGTCGGGGATATGCCCTAATGGATGGCGGCGCCGAGAAAAGCTTTCGGTTTGCGGCGATCGGGCCGGAGTCGGTTTTGCACGTTTGGGATAAAGCCGAGCCGATTATAAAGCGCGCCCTTTGCTATGATTACGACGGGATGACGACCAATCAAATCCTGGCCCGCATTCTGTTAGGCGATTTGGAATTGTTGCTTGTCGAGCGCGGCGGCGCGATAATCGCGGTAATGACGCTCGAATATGTGCAACGCCAGGAAAGGATTTGCCATTGTATGACGTTTAGCGGCGACGATATGGCCGAATGGGTCGATGAATTTATCGAAACGTGGAAGCGCATTGCAAAGGAAACTGGTTGCCGGTATTTATCGATTAAAGGCCGGCCAGGCTGGCAACGCTACGCCGCGCGGCGGTATGGATTCGAACACGCATATACGCAAATGTATTTAGAGGTTGATTAATGTCTGGTGGTAAATCAAGAAGTAGTAGTAGGCAACAATCGGGTAGTTTTATTGATCCGGCGCAAGCGCCTTTTT
>JAAUYF010034649.1_pt1 | contig 16907 bp, 16 predicted proteins | sample 7278051 | NCBI WGS metagenome assembly JAAUYF01 (sample SAMN14350202, study PRJNA611818) | marine sediment metagenome | isolation source: surface marine sediment (0.6m) | place: French Polynesia: Moorea | collected 2018-08 | reverse complement strand
GCACTCCCTGCAATTCATCGCCGAAGACGGCACCAAACGTTTTCTAAGTGGCGGGCGGATTTCCGGCGGTTATTTCAGCATTGGCACCATACAGGGGGCGGACGCCTTGTGTATTGCCGAAGGCTTCGCCACGGGCGCGACGATTCACCAGGCAACGGGCTACCCCGTCGCTGTGGCGTTCAATGCGGGCAATCTGGAGCCGGTGGCCCATGCCATGCGGGAAAAGCTGCCCAGCCTGACCTTGATCATTTGTGCCGACGATGACGCGGACACCGAAGATAATCCCGGTATCACCAAGGCAAACCATGCCGCGCTGGCTGTCGGTGCGAGGGTTACCGTTCCGAGCTTCGGAGAGCAGCGCACTGCTGGTGTGACCGACTTTAACGACATGGCGGCATTGTTTGGGCTTGAGGCGGTCGCCAAGGCCATTCATGGGGCAATCGTGCCAAACGAAACCGACCATGACGGCTGGTCCGATCCGCTTCCCCTGACGGCCAAGATTGACCCTGAAACCTACCCCCTGGATGCCCTGCCGGAGACGATACGCGCTGCTGTGGAGGAAATCCACGCCTTCACCAAGGCACCGATACCACTTGTGGCATCCAGCGCCCTGGCGGCCCTGTCGCTGGCTGTGCAGGCCCATGCCGACGTGAAGCGGGCGGAAAAGTTGCAAGGGCCTACCGGGCTTTTTCTGCTGGCCATCGCCGATTCCGGAGAGCGCAAATCCACCTGCGATGGTTTCTTCATGCAGGCAATCCGGGACTATGAAGCCAAGCAGGCGGAAGCCGCCAAGCCGCTGATCAAGGATCACAAGGCGGCAATGGAAGCCTGGGAGGCAAAGCGCGGCGGCATCAAGGAGAAAATCCGCCAACTTTCCAAGGCGGGAAAGCCTGCCCGTGAACAGGAAGCCGCGCTGCGCGATCTTGAGCATGACAAACCGGAAGCGCCACGAGTGCCACGCTTGATCTATGCGGATGCGACCCCGGAAGCCTTGAAATGGAATCTAGCTAAAGGCTGGCCGTCCGGTGGCGTGGTATCGAGTGAAGCCGGGCTGGTGTTTGGTGCGCATGGCATGGGCAAGGATTCGGTCATGCGGAATCTGGCGACCCTGAACCAGCTTTGGGACGGCGTGGACATTGCCACCGAGCGGCGCACCACGGAATCCTTCACGGTGCGCGGCGCACGGTTGACCATCGCCTTGCAGGTACAGCAAGCCACCCTGCGCAGTTTCTTCGACCGATCCGGTGGGCTGGCAAGGGGTACGGGATTCCTCGCCCGTTTTCTTCTGGCCTGGCCTGAATCAACGCAAGGCTATCGGCCATTTTCCGACCCGCCGGAGTCCTGGCCCGCTTTAGCGCGATTCAACCAACGCATTGCGGCGATTCTGGAACAGGCAGTGCCCATTGGCGTAGACGGGGCGCTTTCGCCCCCGGTGTTTCCCCTGGCGGTGGATACCAAGGCCGCATGGGTCGCGTTTCACGACGCTATCGAAAGCGAACTGCGATCCGGCGGCGAACTCTACGATGTACGCGACGTTGCCAGCAAGACCGCCGACAACGCGGTCCGGATCGCCACCCTGTTTCAGATATTCGAGCATGGCAGTGGCGGTGCTATCGGATTGGCAGCCTTTGAAGGCGCTTCACGCATTGCCGCATGGCACCTGCACGAAGCCCGGCGTTTCTATGGCGAACTGGCATTACCGCAAGAACAGGCCGACGTAGCGCGACTGGACAACTGGTTGCTCGAATACTGCCGAAGGGAGAAGACCAACATCGTTCCCCGCCGGGAAGTGCAACGTAACGTGACACCTGGACACCTTCGCCGGAAAGCCGCGCTGGATACTGCCCTGGATGAATTGGTGGAAGCAGGCAGGGTGCAACTGGTTCAAGACGGCAGGCGCAAGGAGATACACATCAACCCGACCTTGCTGGAAAGGGTCAAGCAATGACCCTTTCCGCGCTGATAAAAAAAGGCGGGCTCACTGGCGCTATGACAGCGACACCCGCGACACCTGCGACACAAGAAGCCAATATCCCGACAACTGTCGCACCAGTCGCAACTGTCGCTGTCGCAGAGAAACCGGAACCACTCCCCAAACTGTCACCGGATGAGGAAGCAATCATCCGGGCTTGGCTGGCGCACATAGAAGAGACAGACCCCGTCACTATCGCCGAGGTATTGAACAAGTGCCGTAGTGACCTGGATGCCCGGCGGTACTTCCTGAAACGGTCGGAGGAAGTGCCGGACTCAGTCACGGTTAATCACCCTGTTATCTGCGGCGACTGCATTCACTTCGAGCGGATAGACCACCCGCACCTCGGCCACTGCGCCAAAGGCGAACCCGAAGCCATCGCCGGATTGTGGGACACGGACCGGCGATATTGCGAACGTTTTTTACCAAGGCCACAGCAAACCAACAACGGCTAATCAAGGCCCGCAAGGGCCGAAACAAAGAGGTGAATTTCCCAAATGATTTCGGTTAAAAAAACTGGAGGCGAACATGGGCGGCACGGGTAGCGGACGGCACTGGTACTGGGGTGCGAAAGACACCACCGATGATTACCGATCCATCGACGTGCGGCGCTGGAAGCGGGATGGCCTGCTTTCCCCGCATCAATCCTTCGGCTGGCAATGGTCGCGCCTTGGCGAAGTAGTTGCATGGATCCGCGTGCGCACTGAAGAGGGCGGAGTAATCCTCACCTACCGCCACCGCAGTGGTGGCGAGGATTGGAAGGATGAGAGCTATCCCGTCTATCTTGACTGGACCGCCTGCAATCTCGGTGGACAACGCCCCTGGTTTCTATGTCCTGCCCGTGGTTGTGGTAGGCGTGTGGCGATCCTCTACGGCGGCGGTATCTTCGCCTGTCGGCACTGCTACCAGTTGGCTTACCCCAGCCAGCGGGAAACCTGGGATGGCCGGGCCGCACGGCGGGCGGATCGAATCCGGGACAAGCTGGGATGGGAGCCGAGCATCCTCAATGGCAACGGCTGGAAGCCCAAGGGAATGCACTGGAACACCTTTGAGCGGTTGACCGCGCAGCACGATGCCTTCGTGCAGATGTCTCTGGCCGGGATGGTGGCGAGGCTGAACTTGCTGGGGGAATCGTTGGACGACTGGGCGTAAGATGATTTCATCAGGTGGTAGTGACACGCAATGTTCTGGGGTAACTATCGGGGTAACTGAGATATTCTGAAAAGCATTTAGCATTAAATATCAATTGGTTACTAACGCTTTTCGGTAGTCGCCGCCTCCACCAATTCGATTCCCAACAACATCCTAGAAAGTCCATCAAGCCCGCATAAAAGCGCGCTTTTTTGTTGCCTGCTTGTCCGATGGCGTCTAAAGTTACCCCATAGAATCCGGAATATACTAGGGGTAACTATTGGGGTTACCCCAAGACTGGCGGAGCAGTTACCCCAAATGCAGCTTACAGATGCCGCAATCAAGAAAGCCAAGCCCGAGGCCAAACAGCGCAAACTCTATGACGAACGGGGCCTGTTCCTGCTGATCAGCCCCAAAGGGGGCAAGTGGTGGCGATTCAAATATCTGTTCGACGGCAAGGAAAAATCGCTGTCCCTTGGCACCTACCCCGACGTAAGCCTGAAAGACGCCCGAGACCGGCGCGATGAAGCCCGCAAACAGGTTGCGGCGGGCATCGATCCCGGCGAACACCGCAAGGCAAAGAAAACGGCAAAGGTAGCGAAACAGGCCAACAGCTTTGAAGTGGTGGCACGGGAGTGGTACGCCAAACACTCCCCCAACTGGACAGCCAACCATGGCGACCGGATTATCCGCCGCCTGGAGCGGGACATCTTCCCCTGGCTCGGTGGTTCCCCTGTAGCCGACATTACCGCCCCGCAACTGCTGGAAGTGATTCGGCGGATCGAACAACGGGGAGCCCTGGAAACCGCCCACCGCGCCTTGGGCAACTGCGGTCAGGTCTTCCGTTATGCAGTGGCTACCGGACGGGCTGAACGTGATCCCACCGGCGACCTGAAAGGCGCGCTCCCGCCAGTGAAAGGCACTCACTTTGCCGCAGTGACGGACCCGAAAAAAGTTGGCGGGGTACTAAGGGCAATAGACGCCTACGAAGGCACCCTGATTGTGCGCTGCGCCCTCCGTCTCGCACCACTGGTCTTTGTGCGCCCCGGCGAACTGCGCCATGCCGAATGGTCGGACATCAACCTGGATGCCGCAGAATGGCGCTACACGGTCTCCAAAACGAATACCCAGCACATCGTTCCCCTCTCCCGCCAGGCTGTGGAGATATTGCAGGAGATTCAGCCGCTCACCGGCAGGGGGCGATATGTTTTCCCCAGCGCGAGGAATCCTAAAGGCGACCGCCCGATGAGTGACAACGCCATCCTTTCCGCTATGCGGCGCATGGGCGTTGAGAAAGATGAAATGAGTGGCCACGGTTTCCGAGCGATGGCGCGCACCATCCTCGATGAAGTGTTGGGCTTTCGCCCCGATTACATCGAACACCAGCTTGCTCACACAGTACGCGACCCTAACGGACGCGCCTACAATCGCACCGCACACCTGCCGGAACGGCACAAGATGATGCAGGACTGGGCGGATTACCTCGACAAGCTGAAAGCTGGCGCGGAGATTATAGACATACATCACTCTTCCGCCTCATAACCACCCTGGTTTATTACTTTCTGTGCGTTGTTTTCGCGTCCCACAGGACCGTGAGTTCTCCAGATTCTGAAAGAAAGTAGAAATCCACAGATTCTACTAACTGTCCATAGCGGATTAACCACTCTTTCGGTACTCGGTCATCATGCCCAAAGACCAAGAATTTCTGCCGCGCTCTGGTTTTTTCCAAAATCCAGACGTACTCGGCAATCACCGAAAACTTAGCAGGTGGGATACGTTCGCCCGCGACCATTGTGTAGTACTTGGCATCTCCAACAATTGAACGGTCGTCGGACACCAGGTCAAATTGCTTCGGCACTCCATCCAATTTCCCAGGACGAAGTGGTTTTCCTAATCGTTGGGACATCACCTCCCCGGCGTACTTTTCGAAATGTGTAGGCGTCAATATTATGTTTGTGTCAATTCGCTTTTCTGTAGGTTCATAATCTTTCTTTACGGAAGACGGCACGGTAGGAGCTTCGTTAGCCAGTTTCCCTTCGACCCAAAACTCCCATTCACCACCTCGCCTGGCACCCCGGATCTGACCTGAGTTCATCAGCCGTTGCGTGATCTGGAATACCTGTTGATGTGGTCGAACAACTACATGGGCCTTGATCTCCGAATTAGTAACCCGTTTTGGCGCTTGAGCCGCTAAGAAGGCGAGTATCTTTTTCGTATTTGTCATTCCGTAATTCCCCAAGCCGATCAATCGCTTGACACTCTGGCCACTTCCTCAGCCAGCAAGTGAAATGCTTCCAGCACGGCGCTTGCCGCTTAGCTTGCAAGTGGCGTGACGGACGGTCAGACTGAATTACGCGGCCCAGCTATCGGCCAGCAACTCCGCCTGCTTCAATATCGTCTCAGTAGCGGACGCCTGCTTGTCTGGTGGGTAGCCATACTTTCGCAGAATCCTTTTCACAATCCCCTTCAGCTTGGATCGCACGCTCTCCTTTACCGTCCAGTCGATGGTGGCGTTTTTCTTTACCTTTTCCACCAACTCCCTGGCAATCTCCCGCAATTGCTTGTCACCGAGCACCTGCACGGCACTGTCGTTCACTTCCAGGGCGTCATAAAAGGCCAGCTCATCTTCTGTTAGTCCTAAGTTCTCTCCGCGCTGGTCCGCCGCCTTGATCTCCTTGGCCAGTTCTATCAGCTCTTCAATGATTTCAACCGCTGACAACAGGTTGTTTTGGTAACGCTTGATGGCATTCTCCAACATCTCGGAAAGCGCCCGACTCTGTACCAGATTTTTCCGGGATCGAGTGCGTATTTCGTCGTTAAGGATCTTTTTTAACAGTTCCAGGGCAAGATTCCGGCGCTGCATCCCCTGAATCTCTTCCATGAATTCATCTGAGAGGATTGATATATCCGGCTTCTTGATCCCCGCCGCATCGAAGATGTCCACCACCTGGTCGGAGACAACCGCCTCATCCACCAACTGACGGATTGCGGAATCCATCTCCTCCTTGCTCTTGCCCTCTCCGCGCTCAAACTTGGCCAGTCGCGCCTTCACAGCCTGGAAGAAGGCCAGTTCGTCCTTGATATCCATGGCGCGTTCATCCGGCACACAAAGTGCAAACGCCTTGGCAAGTAAGCCAACCTCCTTAGTGAACCGCGCTTTTCCATCTTCCAGACCCAGCACAAACTCCTCACCCTCGAGGATGATCGTAAGCTTGCCCGAGGTATCGGCGTCAAAGTAGCGTCGATAGTCGAAGCCCGTCAACATCTGATCGACCACCTCGAACTTCTCGCGCATGGCGTGGACAGCCTTTTCAATGTCCAGTGTGGGCTCTCCCTTACCGCCACTCTCGGTATAGGTCGCCAGCGCCTTCTTCAGGTCGGATGCGATGCCGATATAGTCCACCACCAGACCGCCTGGCTTATCCTTGTAGACCCGGTTCACGCGGGCGATGGCCTGCATCAGGTTATGCCCCTTCATAGGCTTGTCCACATAGAGGGTATGCAGACAAGGGGCATCGAATCCGGTCAGCCACATATCCCGAACAATTACCAGCTTCAGAGGATCGTCCGGGTCTTTCAGCCGTTCACCGATCGCCTTGCGTGCCTCCTTGCTGCGAATATGCGACTGCATCACCTGAGGGTCCGCACTTGAGCCGGTCATAACCACCTTGATTGCACCCTTGGCATCATCCTCGTCATGCCATTCGGGACGCAAAGCGACAATGGCATCGTAAAGTTCGACGCAGATGCGCCGACTCATGGCCACGATCAAGCCTTTACCGTCGAAAATCTTCTGCCGTTCTTCGAAGTGAGCCACTAGGTCCTGGGCCACGTTCTCTACCCGCTGGCGGTTGCCTACGATGGCCTCCAACCGCGTCCACTTCGCTTTGGCCTTCTCGCTCATTTCGTCCTCATCCCCGAATCCCGTTTCGTAGTCGGTGGCATCCTCCATCACCTTGTCGAAACCCTGATCCAGCTCTTCCTTCTCTTCCTCTTTCAGGCGCACCTTGGCCAAGCGGCTTTCGTAGTAGATGCGCACAGTCGCGCCATCCTCCACCGCCTGGGCAATGTCGTAGACATCGACATAATCGCCGAACACCGCCGGAGTGTTCTTGTCGTCCAACTCAACAGGCGTACCGGTAAAACCGATGAAGGTGGCGTTGGGCAGGGCATCGCGCAGGTACTTGGCGAAACCGTAGGCCGTCTTCTTGCCGACGATGTTGCCCGACTCGTCCTTGATATCCACCTCCTTGGCCTTGAATCCATACTGACTTCGGTGAGCTTCATCGGCAATCACCACGATATTGCGGCGGTCGGAGAGCAACGGATATATCGCCTCGCCATCCTTGGGCGAGAATTTCTGCATGGTGGTGAAGATAATCCCGCCGGAAGCCACCTTCAGCTTGTCGCGCAGATCGTCCCGGTTCTCCGCCTGCACCGGGTCCTGGCGCAACAACTGGCGGCTGGCAGCGAAGGTATCGAAGAGTTGGTCATCCAGATCATTGCGGTCGGTCAGCACGACGATGGTAGGATTATCCAGGGCCAACACCAGCTTGCCCGCGTAAAACACCATGGAGAGCGACTTGCCGCTACCCTGTGTATGCCACACCACGCCCCCCTTGCGACTGCCCTCCGCATCCGTGGCGTACAGCGTCGATTCCACCGCCTTCTTCACCGCATAGAACTGGTGATAGGCTGTAATCTTCTTGACCGTCTCCACCGTTGTCAGACCGGATTTCGGGTCTTCCCTGCGGGTCTTCTCGAACACCGTGAAATGGCGAATCAATTCCAACAGCGTGGCGGGCGACAATACGCCACGAATCAGCGTCTCTAACTGGCTGACCAGAGGAGAGGCTTCCTGCTTCCCGTCCGCCGTCTTCCACGCCATGAACCGCGTGTAACCGGCAGAGAGTGATCCCATCCTCGCCTCCAGCCCATCAGAAGCCACCAACAGGCCATTGGCGACAAACAGGCTCGGGATGGTGTTCTTGTAGGTTTGAAGCTGCTCATAAGCGGAACGCACCGTGGCGTTCTCGCTGGCGGCATTTTTCAGCTCAATCACTACCAGCGGCAGGCCGTTGATGAACAGGATCAGGTCAGGCCGTTTGTTGATGTGGTTCTCGGTGATGGTGAGCTGATTCACCACCAGGCAGTCGTTACCATCCGGACGATCAAAATCCACCAGCCAAACCGTATCGCCCTTCGTCCGCCCTTCGTGCTGGTACTCCACCTCCACACCATTGGTCAGCAGCTTGTGGAAGCCCTCGTTGGCCGCCAATAGTTCAAGAGGTGAGATACGCAAGACTTCTTTAACTGCCTGCTCCTGCGCATCCAGCGGAATCGACGGGTTCAGCCGCGCCACCGCAGTGCGCAGCCTGCCTTCCAGAAATACCTCACTGAAGGAAGCGCGTTCAGGGTTTGCCGCGTCCGGAGCCAGTTCGGCACCGTAGGTGTAGCTGTATCCCTGCTTGGCCAGCAGCTCGATAGCCAGGTTCTCTATGGCTGATTCCGTCAATTTATCCGACACCATAACTCCTTGTTATTGATATACTATTCTCCACACACAAACTTACACTGTGCAAAATATTGCAGAAATGACGCCATTGGACGATAATTATGAACAGTCTCATCCACCATGCGTGGAAGGAGCATCCGGAGCCCTGTAGCAGCAATGTTACGGGGCTTCAGCCTTACTGGGCCGCCCAAAACGCTCTCCTCTCTTTCTCAAAAGACGCCCGCCGGTGCGGCTTGATCCCCGCATAGGCGGTTTTCAACACGTAGTAATCGCGACGTTTCGCCAACACCACGGCAAAGTCATATGCTTGCGCCCAAATAACCACATGCGTGTTGCCCTTCCGTTGGTTTTCCCACCATGGAAATCCGTCCTTGCCCGCGCTATCGATCACCCACCTAATCCATCGAATACGTTCACATCGTCGAAGGTCGGGGATACGGTCATCCTCATTCCGGTTGTTCCGGTCTGGTGCTTCAGAAATCGTATGCCAGAAACTGAAGCCTTTGCCCCGCGTTTCTGGCCGGTATTGTGCGCTGACCCTCCAACCCTGGAACTCGACGCCCGGCCTCACGAACGAATCGAGGAACGCCTCATAGATCAAGTCTTCGTAAGCCGTCCAGTCCGCACGAAACGGCAGTAGCTCGGGCGGCTGACTCATAGAACAGCCTGCGGACGCCAAACCAGCAGATTGAACTTATTGACTCGCGGTGGAGTTGAACGCAGCAGGTTATGTCCACTACGAAATCTGATCCGTTCTATCGTCGTCTGCTTAGCGGTTGAGCCATCCAGCCCCCGGTGAAGATGGGATAGCGCACCGATCAGCAGATCAGCCATTTGCAACAGCGACACATGGTGAGAATGGACGAGTTCCACGTCAGTAATCACATCCCTGTTGAAGTCGTAATGCTTGTTACACAACACCTCATGCAGCTTATCGACCTTTGCACTGCCTTGGGTGTCCTTAATATCCAGGAACACTCTGAACCGATGTTCATCGTCCACCAGATGCGTCAACAGCAGATACCACATCTTGTAATAGAACTCGTCGTGCGTCTGGCCGAACGCGCCATGCTCCAGCGCCTCCTTATCCGGCACCACAACAGATCGAAAATTGAGCAATGATTCATCGAAGAATAGATCGACCAAGGCCAGGTAGAAATCCACCATTCCTGGTGACACCTTGGTCCACTTAATCTCGAACCCGGCGGGCAACCCATACTGCTTTCGGAGTGCCTTAACTTTTCGGCCCAAGGCCGCCCGGTGCGACGCGGGGCACCATACCGCTCCCAAAACCATCGCCCGCTGGTGATCGTGTTCCAAATGGCAGGATTCGTCACAATAGATGTGGATGCAGTCGTTATTAAACGTCATTTTGTAGCGCCCCCTCTATCGCATCCCTGATATCCTGAAACTGACCTCCGTCCAGGTCGAACTCTCCGACCGGAGTTCCCACCCGTTCGAACCGGAACGAGTTAGCATTATTCTTTTTCTTGTAGAAACAGAGATAAGTCTGGTGGTTTTCGTCAACAACATGCGCAAATGGCGAGACGCAAAAGATGTCTTCACGCAGTTCTGCATAAAGTCGGTTAGCCGTGAGGTTAGCACCAATGCTCGCAAACTGCGCTTCACCCAGACATAAGTCGTAATTCATTCGCCCAAGGGTATGACCATCGAACTTCCGACATTTCAAATCTCTTGGTGTAGGTTCACTTTTACGGTACTGGATAAACGAAACGTTCCGTAATTCACGTAATTCGTATAGGACTGCCTTTACATCGGGCAGCAACTGCTCGAATCGCTCTTGTGACTCTGAAGCGTTGAGCGCAGCAAGGTGCTGAATGGAGTTGCGTTCCTGGTTGAGCTGCCGTAATCCCTCTATGGCATCGGCGCTGACGATCTCGGACATCACCAACTGGCCAGTATCCGCATCATTGTTTACCACCGCTTCGACAAAACCCAGTTTGATTGCCAGGCTTTCAGACATCATGCGATTCAGCGATAACGCCTGCCCCCCAAGCTGAATGCGGGAAAGGCCAATATCTCGATACAGCACTTCACCTACGGCAAGGCTGTACAGCGTGAAGATCACCGATTCCCAGGTGGATCTGAGCAACTGCAATCGATGGTTGGCGTCATCGTAACCGTACTGGGTTTGGTGCAAATAGTGGGCGATAGGCGCGGGGAATTCGCTAACGACAACCTCAGGGAACTCCTCGATCTGTTGATCCTTCCAAGCATCCAATTGGTCAATGTAAGCATCTCGATCCATCTCGAAAAGCACCACACTAGGCGCTTCGGAGAACCCTCCAATCTCAATTCTCGGATAACTTCCATCCAGCCAGTCGTTGAATTCAGGGTTATCGTTGAAGTCCATATCACGCCACCCGTAATTCACCCGACATCAGCTTAGGCAACAAGGTATCCCGCAGCTTACCAAACACAGCCATTTCCCGGCTGTTATGCAGCAGTTTCGAGAACAGCGGTTCGATCACTTCGTCGAACTGTTCCAACACACTTTCATCCATAAACAAGAAATCCAACTCTTTGACATCAGTGGAATTGATGCCGGGGATGGCCGCCTTGGCCCCTCGGTGACGTAACTCTTCAAGAACGGCGTAACTACTGAACCAGAGATAGAGATAATTCTGATAGACCGGCTTCTTGGCTTGCAGACGGAACACATGCTCATTGAGGCAGGCCGTCTTATAGGGGAAGCCGGCACCAAACATACTGATTCGGGCATCGAAGCGGCCAGGCGTCCCACCGTCTTTGTAAATCAGCACGTCTCGATCTTTGATCGTCCCGCGTCGCATGTTCTTGAAGTACTCCTCGGGCACGTACTTGGTCTTGCCGAAGTCATATTCACCAATGCGGGTGATGTTTTCCGCGCCGATACTAGGAATACCATCCGTGAAATGCCCAACTCCACCTTTCGGACGGCTACCTGTCTCTAGCTCGCCAATCAGCTCATCGAGCCTACCAATGCGCCACCCCACCGGAATCTCCCCCAGCTCGGAGGCCTGCATAGTGCCGCCGCTGGATTTGTAGGCACGGCCCTTTTCGTCGGGGAATTCGAACTCCATAAACCAGCGTTTGAACAGCGCCTGGGCGATGTCCTCCAGGGTGCGGTTCTGCTTGCGGTTAAGTTCGATTTTACCGTCGAGGGAGGAGAGAATTTCGGTGATTGCTTCTTGCTCGTTCTCTGGAGGTATTGGTAGCTCAAAGTCAAGTATTTCCCTGCATTTCAAACTATCAAATACAGCCCCAACATTCAGAAATTGTTGAACCTGTTCCCACCATGCTGGTCCCCGAACAAGCCAACGTAAAAACTTTGATTGAACCTTTCCTCCATTAGCACGCAGCAATACTAGATTTTGCCCGAGCGCGAATTCCAACCCCTCTGGTACATATGCAGTCTCTCCTGGATTGCAGCGACGACTCAATACAACATCATCTGCCTGTGGATTTGCTTTCCTTGTCCATTGCACAAAATCCTTCTCAGAAATAAGCCGTGCTCCATCAAGTTCTATACGTCCGTCCTTGATTTGAGGAATCCCTACATATGGCCTTCCATGAGTAACAGCTGCAGGCGTCTTGTGATCACAGTCGATCAATTGAACACCAGCACTGTTCAAAGTAAGTGTTTCCCACTCACTCATATGCCATACCCCACCTTTGCCAGACCCGCCCGAATCCGTGTATCCAGCGCCTCGCCCTGCGTCATCTGCTTGGCCAGTTCTGCAGAGAGATTAGCCATCTTCTCCTCGAACGGTACGCCATCGTCCTCTTCGTCGGGTATGCCCACGTAGCGCCCTGGCGTCAGCACATGCTTATGCTTACGTACATCATCAAGGCTGGCGGCCTTACAAAAACCCTTTTCGTCTTCATAACCCCCGTCCTCATTGCGCCACGAATGGTAGGTATCGGCAATGCGAGCGATGTCATTAACGTCGTCGAGTTCACGGTTGCGGCGGTTTATCATCTCGCCGAGATTGCGAGCGTCGATGAAGAGGATCTCATCTTCCCGGTTGCGGAAGTTGTTATTCCTTCGGTCGCGGGAGATAAACCAAAGGCAGGCAGGGATGCCGGTGTTGTAGAACAGCTTGTCCGGCAGGGCGACGACACAATCCACCAGTTTGGCCTCTACGATGGCCTTGCGGATCTCGCCTTCGCCGCCGCTGTTGGATGAGAGGGAGCCGTTAGCCAGCACCAGCCCCAGGGTGCCGTTGGGGGTGAGGTGGTAGATCATGTGCTGCATCCAGGCGAAGTTAGCGTTGCCCACAGGGGGTACGCCGTATTGCCAGCGCGGGTCGTCGCGAAGTAGCTCGCCGGACCAATCGGAGTCGTTGAAGGGCGGGTTGGCGATGATGAACTCGGCCTTCATGTCCTTGTGGGCGTCGTTGAGGAAACTGCCCTCGCCGTTCCAGCGCACGTTGGAGCCGTCGATACCGCGAATCGCTAAATTCATCCGGCAGAGGCGATAGGTAGTCTGGTTGGACTCCTGGCCGTAGATAGAGATGTCGTCGATGCGCCCCTGGTGGGCCTCGACCAGCTTCTCCGCCTGCACAAACATTCCACCGGAGCCGCAGCAGGGGTCATAGACCCGCCCCTTGTAGGGCTCCAGCATGTTAACCAGCAGCTTGACGATGCTGGCGGGGGTATAGAACTGACCGCCCTTCTTGCCCTCGGCAGCGGCGAACTCGCCGAGAAAGTATTCATAGACCCGGCCAAGCACGTCCTGCGCCTGAGCCTTGGCGTCTCCGAGGCCAATGGTGGCAACCAGGTCGATCAGCGCCCCCAGGCTCGCCTTGTCCAGATTTTGGCGGGCGTATTGCTTGGGCAGAACCCCTTTCAAGGTTGGGTTCTCCTTCTCGATGTCCTCCATCGCCTCGTCCACATCCTTACCAATCTCCGGCAACTTGGCGCGGGCCTGGAGATAGGGCCAACGGGCATTCGCGGGGACGAAGAAGACATTTTCCGCCCGGTACTCGTCGGCATCCTCCGGATCGGCTCCTTCAAACTCACCCTCACCGGCGGCCAGTTTTGCGTGCAGTTCCTCGAAAGCGTCGGAGATGTACTTGAGGAAGATCAACCCGAGCACGATGTGCTTGTACTCGGCGGCGTCCATGTTCTTGCGCAGCTTATCGGCGCTCTTCCAAAGGGTCTTTTCCAGGGGTTCCTGCTCTTTTGTCTTTTTGGCGGTTCTGGCCATGCTTTATCGGTTCCTTGCTGTTTGCCGGTTAGCGAGCGGCGGTCTTCTCTTCTAGGGTAACCCCGGCGCGGCTGCAATAATCGCGAATCATCACCTCGATCATGTTAGCCAGGCTACGGCGTTCTTTTTCGGCAACGGCCCGCAAGCCCTCCTTCACTTCTGGGTGGACTCGAACGGTCAGGGTCGTCGATTTGTTTTCGGCCATTAGTAACCTCAGTTTTAAGTGGCTTTCGCATGTACTGCGGATATACTACATCGGATGTCTTTGGATGAGAATAGATTTGATTCACTCCGAAAAGAGAAAAGGTAGACAGCGACATGACTCAGCCCTGGGAAACCGACAGTTGTGCAGCCATGAAGGCCCATTACGAGGTTTATTCGATACCGAAAGCAGCAGCTCTTTGGTGTGGTGTCCCTGAAAATATGCTCGGCAAAATTGTTCAGGAAGCTACACAGCTATCCCAATCAGGCTTGGGAAGGAGCATTTGGATACACCCTGCCGTTCCATGTCTTGAGCCCCGAAGCAGAGCGATTGCCGAAGCCATTGAAGATGGCTCGCTACCCCATGGGCGTGAAGATGGCCAACCTGTTACTGATGGTGAGCATGTCAGATATGAACGGAGACACTTTTTTGGGCGAGACCTCAGGAAATGGATGGAGAAGGCATTCCCCAATGAAAAGCCCGCATTCCTGTTTGATGATATAGAACGCAGCTCACACACAGCTATCAGCGCAGATGCCTACCGCGCCTTAAAAGCAGAGCACGACAAACTGGAAAAGCACCTGGAGAATGCCAAAACCAAATTCAAGAAATTGCGCGACGAGAAGGACGCTGTCGAATCGGAGCGGGATTCCTTAAAGGCCATGGTAGACAAAATAGGAGCGCCAGGAGAACGCGCTGAAACTACCTACCTGAACATCATTGGTGCAATGCTCGATTTGATGCTTGGCAAGTCGCCTGGAGGGCAAGCTCACTCGATATTTACTAACCAGTCCGCAGTCATCCAAGCCCTACTTGGTTATCACGAAGGCAAGCAGGGAATCGCTGCCCGGACTCTGGAAGAAAAATTCGCGGAAGCTAAGCGGAGCCTAAAAGCGGCAGAACGGTAAAACTGGAAGGATTGTTGATGTGAAAAAGCTCTACACACTCAAAAGCTGGTTTTCACTGCCGGATGCTGCTGAAAGATTAAGCGCAGGTCTCGGAGAGGGAGTTTCAGTAAATGATGTCCTGCAATTGGTGGTTGAAGAACTTCTTCCGCTATCTTGGTACATCCGCCATGTTCCAGCTCGTAGAGTTGCACCATACACTGCACTTCGAGGCAGAGGGTATTCGCCCGAATTCTCTCAGATGCAGAACTTTTTGTTCCCTGACAAAGAATTTCCCCAAGACCAGTTAATCATATTGGAGGCGTGGGAGTGCGTGGATGGAGAAGAGTCGATAGTTTATCTGGATGGGCCATACCGACTGGAATTGAAATACTGCGGAGCACTGATGGATTGGATTCATGCTCACTTAACCAACACAGGTGGAGAGCTTATAACTCTTGATGGTTTTTTCGTGTCCGATAACGAGGGAACCATGTGGCAAATCATGGAACATCAACCAAGTTCCCATTACAAAACGCCTGACGGTGAGGAAAAGGAAGTGGCGGCGTTTTATCACCCGAGCGGCGTTTTTCCTGAAGAAGCCGAACTAATTGTCCAGCGGCAACACATTGAATCTTTTGAAAAATCACTGTCTGAATCTTCAGACATCGAACCAACTCCTCTGCCACAACGAACTGAAACTAGCTATTTGAACATGATCGCGGCGTTGCTGGACGTGATTACAGAGGGAATCCCCAGCGTCGAGACGCCAAGCGGCCTGATCGGACCTGCTGTTGGATTCAAGAGCGAAGCAAAACTCATCACAGCCATTGCCCATCACTATCGCGGAATTGATGGATTGTCCAAAAGAAACCTTGAGCAGAAATTTCCTGCCGCTAAGCGCAACCTGAATACCTCATACTGAGTACCGCAACTGCGACAGTTACACCCGCAATTGCGGTGAGTATCTGAAGCCATGCCATAACAATCGGTAACCATGTTCAACAACGCCTATGGAGGCGCAAACATGGCCACCGCAATCCTGAGACTTCCCACCGTCAAGGCCCGCACCGGGCTTTCCCGTTCCACGATCTATCTTCGGATTTCCGAGGGTCGCTTTCCGAAACCTATCTCTCTCGGTAGCCGCGCCGTCGGGTGGATCGAAGCGGAAATCAATGACTGGCTGAACCAACAGATCGAGGCCAGCCGCAAGGCTGTGAATTGATAGGGAGGCTAAAGCAATGACCAGAAACAGAAAGGGCCGCGCTGGCTGGCACCAGGCGACCCCGAAGACTTCTAAAAGCACTTGTCATTTTACCGGCCTTACCGCCCGCATCAAAGCGGTAATCGTCACCCTGGCCCTATGGGGCCTCCTCCCTGTGGCGGTGGCGGACTGGCTCATTCACTGGGGAGAACCGTACGATGAATGATGCACTCTCCCAATTCCGCGATGCGATCCGGGCCGCTGGCCTGGAACCGCCCGATGTAATCGAACCCGGCAAGCTGCACCGCTTCCCCGGCGTGGGAAAACGAAACGGCAATACCGCAGGCTGGTGCAGACTGTTTGACGATGGCATGGGCGGCTGTTTCGGCGATTGGTCTTCGGGCTTTACCGAGAACTGGCAGGCCAATCGGGAAAAGCCCTTTTCTCAGGCAGAACGGGCGGCGTTTATGCGCCGTGTCGAAGAGACCCGGAAACGCGCCGAGACAGAGCGTCAACAACAATTTTCCGAAGCCGCCGCAAAGGCCGCATCGACCTGGAATGCAGCAGAACCCGCGAACGATGATCATCCCTATCTTGTGCGCAAGGGGATCAAGGCCAATGGGGCGCGGTTACACCAAGGCGCTGTGGTTGTCCCGGTGCGGTCGGGTGGTGAACTGCACTCCCTGCAATTCATCGCCGAAGACGGCACCAAACGTTTTCTAAGTGGCGGGCGGATTTCCGGCGGTTATTTCAGCATTGGCACCATACAGGGGGCGGACGCCTTGTG
>JAAUYF010171838.1_pt1 | contig 16949 bp, 7 predicted proteins | sample 7278051 | NCBI WGS metagenome assembly JAAUYF01 (sample SAMN14350202, study PRJNA611818) | marine sediment metagenome | isolation source: surface marine sediment (0.6m) | place: French Polynesia: Moorea | collected 2018-08 | reverse complement strand
ATTAATTTTCTTCGTGATAGTCCAGTTGCCTGTCAGTGTATCGCCAGCTTGTGCAGTATTGAACCACAGCCTTCCTGAGAATGGGAGGATGGTAACTTCGCCAGATGCAGGTGCTGTACGACCATCAGTGACATAAGTGAACTCAACAGGACCACTACCAGAATCATAATATAGCCTAAACGCATCTGTGCCAGCAAGGATGCTAGGAAGACAACGGAAGTTAACATCATCTGCACCAGTCGTACTGCCATTACCAACTTTCAGATAACGACGATCAATCGTATAATCCAGTGTAGCATCATATATGCCGCCACCAATCGCGCCTGCCGCACATGCGCCTACGCCATACTGAGCGTTAAATGGGCCGCTAGTGTGCGTGTAGAACTCAACGCCATTTACTGTCCAGTATAAATTGTCGCCTGTTGTGCCAACACGATGTAGACCAATCTCGTCACCACCAACATCACCTGCTGCTAGATTATCAGCACCAGGAATCAACGCAAAATTAACGCCAGTACCTGTACTTGCTGTTTGTACGATACAGTGGTCGATTGCAGCACTCGTTCCTGACTCTGTGGTGTTCAAGTTTTCTTCAGTGACGATGGTTGTCGTAGTTACAGACTGAATAGTGTATGCACCGTCGTTGGCTTCTGTTGTTGCACCATCGACTTGAATTTTCATACCAATCTTAAATCCATCTGTTACGAAGTCAGTTCCACCAGCAGTTCTAGTAATTACATTGCCTGTTGTATTAAAATCAATAGACGTAGCAGAACTAGACACAGCACCAATTTGAGTATTGCCACTGGTGCGTGTACTCTTTGTGGTAACAGTGAATTGCGTGACAGTTCCGTTGCCATCAACTGCATCGACAGTGATAGTACTGCCATCATCCATTGTTAGAACGTCTGATGCAGCGTGAGTGTCTGTCGCAGACTCAAAGCCGCCAATAAATGTGCCTTCTGTTCCTGGGCTTCCATCATAAGATGTTTCGTCTTGACCTGCAATCAATACAACGCGATTAGTGTTTTCTGTGTGCTGAACTGTGCCATTACCAGTATTACGAATTTCTATTGTGTACTGATCTAGAGAAGGATTATTAGGATAATCGTGAATAATACGAGCATTGTAATCTAATGTTGACAAAGATGGGTTGCCTGCTCCTGACACATCTGCATATGGAACTACACCAACGTCCATACGACGACTATCATCATTACCAGCAGCTTTGAATCTAAGTGAGAAATCGCTGCTTGCAGGGATCTGATGCTCGCCCAACATAATACTAGACGTTGGAGATGTGGATGGTGAGGAAACGACGCCTGGCTCACTATAATAATACATAATCCCACTAACATCACCAAGGAATGAGGATTTGTTTGCAGATGCAAACAATTCCGCAGTAACAGTTCCAACATCAGAGCTTGGAATTGTGGCAGATTCAAATGCTGTGCCAGTATCAGTAGCCATTTGTGGATGGTATGTCGTAACTGTTCCGTTTGTAGCGTTGTCTTTAATGATTCCATTATAGACATATACGTCATAATACTCATTTAGAACTAGTGGATTAGTCGCACCAGCATCATCAAATGATAGCGCCAGGCCGTCGATGATTGCACGATCACCAACAACTGTGGCAGTTGTGTCATCTGTATTTGTTGTTGCAGGTAATTTGTCTGGTGTTACAGTAAGAGTTGTACCAGAAAGAGTTTCAATTACATAGCTGCCGTTGTTATCTGCATCTTCTGCGGTTGCTATTGTAATAATATCGCCTGCTTCAAATCCATCACCTGCCCAATCTGTACTTGCAAATCCAGTGCCAACAATTGCACCAGTTGTTGCGTTAATGTTCAGTGAAGTTCCACTAAAGCTAGACTGCGCATGTGTGGTTCGTGCGCTTGCATTATCAAGCACCCATCGTGTGCCATCCCAACCAAAGTCTTGCCAGAAACCATATGGAAGATCGCCTTCAGTAGATTTAACGCCAGTGCCATTGCCAAGTGCTGTTATAAAACCGCCTTTTGGAACATCATTCAATCTTCTGCTTATACCCAATCCATGCCCTATATATGCGTGTAAGCCACCATTACTTCCAGCATATCTTCCTTGTGAGTACGTATTAGCAATTGCTGAGAATGGTGTATACATTAGAACAGAATCTTCAAGATCATCGTCACTAAAGTCTGTTGTGGTTCTGTTGCTCTTTAACCAGTTTTGATCGTCGTTGCCTCTGGCAATAACACCAACTTCAAAATTAGTCTTACATCTGTGTGGAAAATAGCGAGATTCCATCGCGCCTTGTGCAGTACCCTGTGTTGTTAATGTTGTTCCACCCCACGCCACATATAGTGAGTTGCGAAGATCAACCCCAGAAGCCGCCCAGTTTGTGCCGTCGCCAAACGGACCAATACATACTGTAGCCAATTGCTCAACTGGTGCAGCATCGCTGCTGGCATTAGCAGCAACACGAACTCGATCTGTTGTTCCTGCTGCTGTCGTGCCAGTCGAATTGGCAAAAGACCACCAATCCCACCCTCCATCTGTGTTAAGTGTCTGGTTCGTTGCACCCATATTTTCATGTTTGGTTGTCGGTGTCAGAATAGCAAATCTATCATCTGCGTGGTCTTGATCCATTACAAGACCAATAATGCCTGCGCCTTCTGTAGAGTTGGCTGTGTAATTGGTGATTGTAAAATCAGTTAACGTAGCCATTGTGCAAGAAACTGGGCCTTCTGCTGTTAATGCATCTTGGCTATCTAGTGTAATTACAGTAGCAGTTACGCCTGCAATGGTGTAAACTCCATTGTTGCTAACTGAGCCACTGATAACGATTTCCATGCCCTCTCTGAAGCCTTGCGTGATAAAGCTTGTTCCACTACCAGTAATTGTATCAGGATTAGCGTCAGCAAATGTTAGAGACTCTGTTGTAGTAATAGTCTCTCCCATTACCTCCCATTTCTCAGCAAAGATTTGAGCTTGCGTATCAGTGGCGTTCGTTGTCGTAATATTTTCTGTCACTGTGATAACTGTAGATGTCACTGTGCTGATCGTATAGCGACCTTCGTTCGCTGCTTCTTCTGCGGAACGAATAATCAATGCCTGCCCTGGACGGAAGCCATCTACCAAAAAGTCTGTACCACCAGTGCGAGTAATCGTGTCACCTGTCGTATCTAAGTTCAAGCTCGTATAATCATTGCTGCCAACGTGAGTCATGTGCGTCATATATACTGCACTGTCTGTCGCGTCGTTAAAGATCGCCCACATATCACCACCAGCACCAATTACAGGGTACAGTGATGCACCAACACCACTACCAGACGAAGCGTATGCTTGAATATGATCTTCAATATATCCGCTACCTTGGTTTGTTATAGCGATAGAAGTAATGCCACCATTTGCGTCAACTGTAGCAACATTTGCTGTAGCACTTGTTCCATTAACGCCAGCAATTGATATTGTGTCCCCTACTGCATAATTAGAGCCTGCACGATCAATCTTAATGTCTACAACTTTGCCTGGACCTCCCCAATATGTGCCGCCTTTGTGGAATACGCCACGACAAGAGTTTGTATTCGTAATGCCAGGCGGATTCAGTTTGGTAATTGTCCAATTGGACGTATTCATATCGCCAGCATCACGCTCAATTTTATATAGTCCTTGAGATGCGTCAGCTACATATATGTCTAGACCATCAGATGAGACTTGCATTATTTCAGTAAATGCTTGTGCTTGTGCAGAATTAGCGTCTAGATTTGTCCATTTATTAGTATCTAATGACAGTAATGTTAGTCCATCATAGTCAAAAGAAATAATCTCTGGATACACATAGCGCAGAGGAAGAGTTCCACCATCACCTGTTGCTGCGTAATTAAATTGCACATAATTTTGAAGATCACTAGCGGCGCGAGCATGTCCAACAGTTTGTCCATGCTTTCGCGTTGGTGCAGTTGTAGGATCTATATATTCTTCATCAACGAGATCGTTAATCAAATTGAAGTGGAACATTGGTATTCCATGAGGAATCCATCGTCCATCATTGTCTGCCCATCGTGTCCAGCGCCTTCGCTGTAGCTTATATGTGGCAGTACCCACGTTGCCACCAGTTTCAATGGTAATACGATAGTGGTATGGGATCATGTAACTGTCGGATCTATGCTCTAACCAATCTCCTTTGTCGATTACGTTAACATCTGCTGCTGAAGTCGCAATGATATTATTGTTCAAAAACGGTGTTCTATCAATCGCGCCTGTGTCTACTGCACGACCAAATGTATTTTGCACAGATGAATCAGTACCTTTGGACACTGTTGCCATATTGCTATAATAGCCTTGGTTGCCAACTGCTATGCCCTTGAGAGGATAGCCAGTAAGATTGCCAGGCGCTGTAGGTGAGTTGTTTCTTCCAAGTCGAAGAACTGTATCTATAGCTGCAAAACCTTGCGCTGGTTCTTCATAATCAAACTCAACGCGAAGCTGACTGTAATAATATTCTACATTGTTGGTCGATGATGTGAAAGTTCCTACATAATGACTGCCTGGTAGGCCTGTCCCCCACACCTCGCCGTCGTAAGTCAGCAAGTATCCAGTGCCATAACTATATGCAAGGTTTTGGCTTGAACCAACTACCCTGTTTTGAAAGTTGAATTCCGATACCACTGATGCGACTGAATCTTGTGCTGAAATCACTGATTGGTCATTGATTAGACGATAAGTAATCTGTAGAATTTCTGTAGTTGTCTGTGGACACGGACTTGCTAAATCAGCAATAGTGTAAGATTTGCTATCTGAGTTAGTAGCAGTCGTTGACATTATAATTGTGCGAATGTTTCTGTCAGCAGCAGGTGGGTTAATTGTACTTTGGAATTCCCAGTATGCATCAGCAGCGCCCGCAGGTGCAGTATAAGCACCAGTTACCGCGACTGATCCTTTCGTCCACTGTTGGGTATCATCTGCTACTGCTGCTAGTGCGCCTTTAAATATGCCATCACTGACACAAGCAACCCATTGTGTGTTATTACGAGAATCAGACTGGTCAGTAATTAATAGTGAATATATAGAAGCAGTAAATCTATTTGTACCTTCGATAGTGTCTACCAACTTGATAGGTACCCACTCGCCATCAACGAATTCTGCTTCGTATTTCTCTATTTTATATTTGCCTTTTACTGTCTGAGTGTCGATACTCATTGTTATTCTATATCTCCGATTCAGCTTTATCTATGTATTTATCACTATCCAATATTCGCGCCAGAACTTCTTGTTATTGACAAATTAACGTCTACGCCTGCTACGCCGCCTGCTGATGAAATCATAGCAGTCGTGTCTTGCTCACTACAGAGAAGTCCAGTATATTTACTCACTGTTGTTGTATCAGCACTCACTTGTAGACTGCCGCCTTCGTGATGCCCAGTACTCAAGAATTCTTCAGTTTTCGCAATCTTTCTAGGGTTCGTAATCGTTAGTGAGATACTGTTTTGTTGACCAAGTGTTGCCCAATTTATCAGATATCCTGTGCCCGAAGTGCCGCCTGCTGATGGGCTTCCTGGCGCACCAATTTTTGGAACTACAGTATTTGGCACAAGATACGTAACTTCTTTTGGTGGCTGGTTCCCTTGGCTATAGTCGCCACCTATGTGAACCACACCCTTGTCCCACACTGTAAATGCTCGATGCCTGCGCTCTTGCGTCATTATTGCAGATGAGTGTTCTGTTGGGAAATATCGGGGATTTGTCCATCCCAAAGTTGTTGGGTCTTGTTCTTCAACAATAACACCTTTGAATTTTAGATACTCTTCCTGACTTGATGTTTTATCAACTGGACGTTTCCAAGTAATAGCGTGTTCGTCTGTGGCAACGTCTAGCTGTGTTGCAAATCCACTTTTCACTGTCTGTGTTACGTCATTTTGTAACGTTGCAAGATTCAATCCAGTGGGAGTACCGATTGGATGCGCTTGCTGTGGTGGTTGGAAATCTTCTGTATAAAGAGTCTCACCAACTGTTACACGAACATCATCTAGCCATCCTTTGTGTGGATAATCATTCTGTGGAAATGCAATAATTCGCCCAACCACAAAATCAGCACCACTGTTGCCTGACGAATCTACTTCGACACCATTTGAAGATGTATTCTCATAAACTTTCTTACCGTTCGCAAACATTCTCAGAGTAGTATTTGCGTTATCATAACTGACTGCAATGTGATGCCAAACACCAATACTACCAACATTTGCGCCAGTAGAAGTAACTTGTGTTACGTTACCAACAGTACCATCAGTAGACCACTCGTATTGAATCTCGCCAGATGGAACAACTGCAATATTGAACTGACGTAGATTTGCTAACGATGCCCATGCGCCACATAACAAGTGCCCGCCTCGTGCGAACGTGCCTGTTTCGTGATACATCCATCCTTCACAACACCAATCATCACCGACCATAGTGTCGCTAATGCCGCCATTATCATTGGAAGTCCACGAATCGTTGTTGCCGTCAAAATACGTTGCTGTTGTGCCAAACTTTACTTGATCGTCAACTAGAGAACTACCAATGTTCGCTAGTGATCTTCCAACACTATCTACTGTAGTATATGAAGTTGCACCAGCAGTTCCATCAAAGTCAGCAAGATATACAACGTTAGCCCAGGATGGTTGTGGTGTGTTGCCAATCTCCCATATATTAACAAAGTCCCAATTCGTGTAGTTGCCTTGCACTTGTAGTTGTGCAGTTGTCCGCCCTCCAACCTCACTAGTTAATGCTGCATCGCCATCTGTGCCGAAACCATCTGTTGTCTTATCACTGTTCCAATAGTTGTTTACAATAACTCTTGTTGGCTCTGCTGGTGGAGTGAATGACGTTCCGCTTGGGTAACGACATACGCCCTTTGTAATGCGCACACCGTCAATCCAACCATCCATGTAGCGAGCAAGCCCAGAACCACTTGATAGAACACCAATTCTCAAATCTGTAACAGCGTCAAATATTGCTACAGCGTCAGTCTGCGTTCCTATCTGGGTTCCATCAACATAAACCCTATACACACCACCAGTATCTCGTACTGCGGCAACGTGATACCAAGTATTGCCAGATGGTGTCCATGCAGCCTGTATTTGGATAGATGCTCCAATACCGTTTGTGGTGTTTACAAATGTTAGTGTGTGACTCTCTAATCCAAAGCGCCACGCACGATCAGGTACGCCATCAGCATCCCAAAGACTTATAAAGGAGTAATCAGTAGTTGGCCCAGGCGTGTTTCTGAAACGAACAAAACACTCGACAGTAAAGACATTTGATCCAAAATCAAAGTCTGTCGAATTTGGTACAGTTAAGAAACCGTTGGTGCCGTCAAGAAATAGCGATGAATCTGCAAAAGTTTTATAGCTTGTATCAAGCTCCACAGAACCAGGGTTCACAAATGATATTGAATGACTTGAGTTTGATTCGTCTGTTACTGATGTTGCTCCATCGTTGCCATTGAAGTCTAGCAAAAGCGTGACCGAACTAAATGATGCATCTTCGCCAGGACCAAGTGGATTATCTGATTGGAAATTACCTGCCCAACCGCCAACAAATGCGCCGCCGCCTGGAACTGTAACATCAGAATACGTATTTTCATATATCGAACTAACGTTTGTGCCAGTATGTCCAATAAGGCCACCAGCAGACGTTAATGCTGGTGCTACAGAACCTTGTACGTAACAGTTTCTTATCGTAACAGCGCCGCCATCGTCTGTGCTTGGTCCTTGTGCGCTACCAGCGAGAATCGCAGAGTAAACATCCTCACTTACGTTGTCACCAATGAGAGCATTCGTGACTCCCACATTTTCGATAACTGCCCCATTGCCAATGCGCGAGAACAATCCAATATCAATTTTCTCATACTGAACAGCAGATTCTAACGGAAATGCAACAAGTGACTGGCTTCCAGTAACATTCGTATCTGACGTATTGTTGGTGGTAATTTGCATCGCTATGTCAACAGAATCGCCCACCGTCCAAGACTGCGGCTCAGAAAAGTGCAAGTACCCTTCTCTGTCACTATCTTCAAATACAGTTCGCTGCTGATATCCTAGCCCATTGTATCCGCCAACTATTATTGCCCCGTTTGCATTAACGTCTGCTGTGATAGACGTAGCTGGCGTTGGCACAGAGCCGTTGTTGTTTACGCTTATCGCTGCACTACCAATAATCATCCAACTTGCAGTAGTCGGCACACTAGGAATGTTCAATGTAACCAATGGCACTGGATTGGTCTGAGATGCAGCAGATGGGACTGTTACCATTGCTATATCACCTGTTGCACCATAAAAGTCTTTTATGTCAGCCGTTGGGATAGCTACCATTAGTGTATTGTCGATGACTATATCATTGTTTGTGTTCGGTGTTTTAGCTTTGAAGTTCACTGTACCACCAGCATAATTTTGCAAGTATATCATTGCAGCAGTAGTCTTATCATCATCTGCAGGAACGCCAATCTCCCATGTATTTGTTCCATCATCAAGTGCCACAGTGCTGTAAGCCCCTTGCGTCCAGCGAACTTTTGTCCAAGCAAAAACAACCCAATCGCCCGCGCCGAGTGTTACACCAGCGCCTGTTACTGTAACATATGTATCATTTGTGCTAATCGTCTGTACTGGTGATGCTTGAGTTTTCTTATAGTTTGTAAACTTCGATAGATTCAATGCAAATGCTCTGGCTCTATTTACAAATCCGTCTGTTAATAAATTTTGTAGACGATATGAAAACCCAGATGTGTTTGCTGTAATTACATCCATGAAGTGATATGAAACACCTTGTTCATCAGTACTACTAACGCCGCTTTGTGCGCGATAGTCCATCTGTGATGCACCATATACAGTACCATTTTGTGCAACTCTAACGCCACCTGTGCTGGTCGAGTTATTTCTGTTTGTTGCGTGACAATTGAAGTAAATGAGATATTCGTCGCCATTGTCGAGCACACTTTGGTCGATCTCGATATATGTTGTCGATGCAGAAGGATCTGGGACATCTGAAGCTGCAATAGGAGTTGAAATCAAGTTTATAGTGTACCCAGCACCACCATTGAGAACTGTAAGAGACTGTATAGTGCCACCAACAACTTCGTATTCAATGGTTGCTTCTACGCTTGGTGTGCCGCCACCTGACGCAGAAGTGATGTTAAACGTTCCAACATAATTTGCAACACCGCTGTTGCTATACCCTTTACCACCTTGGGTTATCTGCACAACATCTACTGCACCAGAACCGTCTGTCTCAAATCTCAAATCTGCTTCTAGATTTGCTGGTGTTGGTATATCTGTCCATGCTGTTGAGCCTTGTTGATCTGAGCCGCGATACATCAAATCAAATTCTGAAGTATCGACAGGGGCGCTTGCTATAATATCACGCTTTGGGTCCTCTAGAATACTCATATTTTCAATACTGAACCCATTGCCTTGTAATTCTCCGCTGAATGGTCGCTGTGGAGAGCCAAGTGGCTCCCATCTAAAGTCTGTCAAGTCAATATCATTCATTAGCCAGTAATTGCCATTCAAATTTCTGGATATTCTGGCTAAATCTTCTGCTTTATAGATCGGTGAGTACGTTGCATCTGGCGGATAGTTGTAGGAGTATGATGCAGCACGAAGATCAATGTCAACATCTTCGTTTCCGCTTCCAGCGACAAATGAGAACGCTGCTTTTTCTCCACCCTGAGACTGTCGTGGTTGTTGTTGTCTTGATACGCCACCTTGAATAGCGATGTTTGTGGCTGTAGATGTAGGTCTGCGCGTAATTAGTACTGTATCTGAGCTTTCATATGGCGTGTTTCTGTCCACATAGAATGTGAATTCAATATCAGTAGTTTGCGGATTGACAAATGATGGAGTTAGCGTGTTTGGGTTAATTAGTGTTACTGGTGTACCAAACGTCTGCTCCCACTCAAATGTGTGATTGGCAACATCATCACCAATTATTTCTCCTGTTAACTGAACAATAGAAGCACATAACACGGACTGGTCTGGACCCGCAAACGCTGCTGCTGCGATAGCATCAGGTGTTATTAGACTTACTACTCTTGCGCTTACTAGTGGCATATGACATTAAACAGTTATAGTTCCCGTAAGTGTTACTGCGATCTCATTCAGCGTTCCGCCTGGCGATGCTGGTCCGAATATCTCTAGTCGATCACCTTTTGTAAATGAAGTGCTTGCGCCAATCGTTACAGTACCAGTATTGGAACCAGCAGTAAATGTTATCGAGCCAAATGAAGTACCATTCTTCTGCAAATCATAGACTTCAGTATTGGATGGGTCTACTACTCTCGCGTATGCTTCTGATGCCACGCCTGATTCAAATGTGGCGTCTTGTGTAAACACATAGATGCCTTTGAAATCGTTTGCTGTCAAAACAATGCCTTCAATGTAAAACGCCACTTCAATTGGAATGGCTGTTGCGCCAGCATTAGTGCCACCAGTGATTTCGATGTTTAGATTGGTGTATACTAAGCCAGTAATTTCACCAGGAGTTGACGCATTTACTCTATTAATTAGCTCTACGACATTTCCAGCTTCCGTATGGTTATCAACAATTAGAGAGTTATTGGAGAATGTTCTATCAACGCCACCAGTATCATTACCATATGCCCAACCACCTGCTGTGTCTGTCGTTGTTAGCAGCGCAACAACAGCGGCATCTGCATTAGTTACAGCAGTTTTTACGTTTGCGATGGTATTGTTAGCATCAATGTTTGTGTCACCAGCAATGTGAACTGTGCTATCCCACAAATCAGTCGCATTGAGTGTCAAAACAGCGTCAGAGTTACCACCAGCAGGCGTAAGCGTGGTGCTGCCTGTCTGATAGTTTTGGCCGCCGCTGATAACTGTTACGCCCGTTATTGGCCCTGGTGACGTAGAGCATTGGATTGTTCCAATGAATCCTGATCCAGTGGAGCTTACTGCCGTTATTGCTGAACCATCTGTGTAGTTCGTTCCTGCGTTGGTGATTGTTACGCTAACAATTTGCCCTCTGCGAGTAGAATCCCAGAGAATGTCATTCTCAGTTACAGTGATAGAACCATCTGCAACTAGATTACTCTGTAATGTATTAAACAGCGTAGTTGTGAATCCTTCTCCAAAGCGCACTTCAGTAATGTTGTTGTCAATAATGGTTTGCGCAGTTGTTTCAAGTTTGTTAGAGTAAACATTGATGCTAGGCACAGCGAGGTCTGGGTCAAGCCCCATCCATGCTTGTGACGTATCAGATGTTACTGCAACTTCGCCAGGAAGTAGTGGCTGTGGAAGATTCTCGCGTCGTCCTCGTCTGTGCTGAATTCTTGATATTACAATATTAGCCATTTATTCTTCCTTAGAACGACTGCCAACGCTTGCGCACCACGCGCATTGTAGCATTAGCGTCAAATGTGTTAGTATACTGCAACTGAATTCTGTTTGGTGTTCCAGCCACATAGTTCGCTTGGAAATTTACATCGCCTGCGTATGGTGTTGGTGCTCCTTCAAATGGTGCAGTTGGGATCGTATACGTAGATGTTCCAGTATAACGCGCTGTACCAACAGTCATGCGAACATCGTCAATCCATCCATCGTGATAAGCTGATGCACTCAAGCTACCAATACGAATTGCTTGGTTTGGACCGCCCATATCAGCAGGGGCTGCGCCAAAGTCGCCTGTCTCGTAGTTTCCATTGAAGTATGCGCGAATGTTTCCGCCAGTTCTTGTTACTGCCCAATGATACCATGTAGCAGTTGAGATACCACCACTGATTGTTCCAACTTCTGCGAAACTGTCGCCAGTGACTCTAACCCTATAGCCAAAACCATCTTGAATAACAGCGTAAGTAAGCATATCACCACCAGCGTTTTGCATATCAAAGAAAACATAACCAGGTCCAGCAGAAGTTTCTAGTGGTGGCAGAGTATTAAATCGCACAAAACCTTCCACTGTCCAATCGCTTGTTCCAAAATCATATGCAGCAATGTCTGGAAATGTAACATTATCACTATTACCATCCAGCAGCAAAGATGCAGTACCACTATTAAACTGCGCCGTGTCTAGCTGTGCTGTGCCATTGAACGTTGCAACAGCAGCGTTTGGTGATTCTTCTGTAAACGATGTAGCTGCGTCTGCACCATCAAAGTCTGCAAGTAGTTGAACATTACTCCAAAGAGTATCTCCTGTTTCATCGCGAACTTCTACTTGGTTGTCTGTCAGAGTTGCAGTACCAGTACCAACATTGTTATTTCCAACAACAATCATCTGGCCGCCAGCAGTAAAGTTAGAGTCATTGGCAGTTGCACCAGATATGTTTAAACTGTAATCAAGAAAGATAATATCAGATTCGTTATCAATATCAAAGTTTAGATTGGTTATGTCTGTAAATGTGCTGGTGCTGGCAGTTAGCGTAAACTCGTTTGTTGGAATATCAGCAAACGTGTTTGTAATTCGGAAATAATCTTCTGTGGTATCAGCATCAATCGTGATACCTTCACCAGCAACAACACGCATTGTGTCTGTTACTGAGTCAGCAGAAATGGTCTGTGGCGTATCTGCTGAAACCCACGTTGCTGCAACTGGCAGATTTGCTTCGTTGTTGTACATGACCCAATTCAAGAATGTTGGAGAACCAACACCAATACCAGTAGTGGTTACTTGAAGGTTTGCTAGGGTTGTTACAAGCTGTGCGCCATGAATTCTATTGATAAGAGTTGCTGCGTTCGCCCCTTGCTCTGCGTTAGAACCAGCGATTGTAAATAGAAAGTCGCCGTCTGCTGGATCAAATGCAAACGTCGTGCTTGGGTCAACTGATGGATCATTTAGTGCGCCAAGTGCGTCAAATGCTTGTGCCACTTGTGCTGCGCCCACTGGCGAATTGCCAACTGCTGTTACAATATTATTAATCGTATTTGCTGCATCTACACTAGTGTCTGCTGCAATGAATACAGTGGTGCGCTCATCCCAAAGAATATCTTGATTAGTTAATACAACAGCAGGCGTTGGGGTTGCTGTCAAATAATCCACTAGCTGCTCAAAACCAGTTTGGTCTAGTGTAGTAAATTTTGCTGATACAACTTGATTATCAACTATATTTTCAGCAGCAGAAATGTCGCCCGCGCCAGAACCATAGGTTCTAACGCCAAAAGGAGGTTGGTTTGGATCAGTTCCGATCCAAAGCTCGCCTGTGTCAACTGTTAGCGCAAATTCACCTGGAAGTAGTGGCTGTGGGAGGTTCTCGCGTATACCACGACGGTTCTGAATTCGACTGATTACGATTTGGTTGTTCGCCATGCAATAAATTCCTGTGTAAGCTTACACAGTATTTATCACATTTTTGAATAATACTCCTCGACACGATGCGCCCATTCTGTTGCAGCTTGGTCGAAATCATCGCCTTCTACGATCCACTCTTGATAATGGCCGTCTTGCGTGGCGAGCATCACCACCCCACGCTTAATATCAGTACCATGCATTTCATTATGTGCCAAGGCATAGGCAACTACTTGGAGTTTGTAGTCTTGTACCCACTCATCTTTACGTAGACTACGTGCGTTTTTGAAGTCTATAATAGCTGGTGTGCCTTCGTGAATACCAACACCATCTGCTGTACCAGCATACAAGCCTTCTGCGTAAAGCTGTACTTCGCAGCCCCAAAATTCATCAACTTTCTTTAGACCATTCGCAATGATCTTCTTCGTCATGTGCTTGATGAAAACATTTCCTTCTGGCTCTTTGCCTTCCAGAATGAAATCTTCGAGGTTCTTGTGAACTGATGTACCCCAATTTGACGAACGCTGCGTAATCTCTTTAGCTCTGTGTTCGCCAATGCGTTCACGCCACTCTTTCAGGAAAGTCATGTCTTTAGTTCCTGAAAGAATTGTCGTTACAGAGGGGACTTTATTGCCAGCAGGCGTTAGATAGACTCTAGGGCCAGATGGATCAGTTTCGCTCGTTAGTTCTTTATATTTGTACTTATCAACTACGATCATTCGTGCAGTATAGCATAGTGATGAGAATTTGTCAACTATCTAACAGTGATGCTTTGAGATTGGATTATTCTTCCTGAACTATTGACTAGTTCAACTGTGACTGTTCCTTGATATGGAGTAATGGTTTTCTGCGACCATACGCGCCAACGTGCAGCGCCAACATCAAACGCCTTTTGATAGACAACATTGCCGTTATACACCCAACGATGTGTAATGCGCTCGCCAGTAAGATTGCGAAGTTCGCTAAAGAATATTAGCTGCTGCTGACTGCGATTCACTTCTGCGAGGTTGTCAAATGGTTCTCTGTTTACGATTCGTGTTGTAAATGCAACACGATTGCCGCCGCCTGTTGATGTTGCTTTTGCTTCTGCCAGTTTGTTTCGATAGTATTCTAACATGAACTCGTCACGTTCTGTACCAAGCCCTTGCTCAATAAGTTCTTCTAGAAGTTCAATGTTCTGCTCAATCTCAGTGATATACGTATCAGTGATTAGACCTTGTGCGAAAACTGACGATGTGAAAAGAAGTAGGGTTAGTAGTGCATATTTCATTCTTCCACCTGTGTGCCTGTAAGTATGTTCTCAACGCGGCCTGATGTTTGCTGTAGCTCAATAGCTGCATCTTCTAAACGTCCAAGTTTTTCACGGAGATCGTTAAGTCTATTGATTGTGTTTTGGTGCTTAACGCGATCCATTGGCGTTGCTTCACCAGATTCTACGAGAAACGTAAGCTCAACTAGGTCGTCTTCATATCCCATGATGGTCACAGAAACGATTTCAATAGCAAGGTCGTTTAACTGACGCGCAACTTCCACTCGCGTTGCAAGATTGGCTAGTTCTTCTTTGCGAGCAATATCTTGCTCCCACTGAAAGAATCCCCATAGCGAACCAAGAATGACAGCTAACGCACCGAGTAGTGCTGCCATCTTTCCTAGTGTGGTATCAAGTGCTGCGAGTAGCTTTTCCATTACCAGATGATCTGCCACTGTAGAGTGCTTCCAGTAGAAGGATTTACTTGGGCGCGAATGTTGTAGCCAAGCGCAGTAAAGTAATCTAGCACATACTGAATCTGGTCTGCGATAACTACGTCAGTTGCTTGACCAGATAGAACCAAGTAATAGTCTGTTGCGTCAGTTCCAAAACTGTTTGCATCAACAGTTAGTGTTGCTGTTGCGCCACTACCATCATCGCCAGTAACAGGGATAATCGTAATTGTGTCTGTGCTGGCATATCCAGTTCCACCAGCAATTACTTCGATATTGTCAACACTACCATCTGGTGTGCTAATCAAGTTAACACGAAAATCTGCGCCACTACCAGTTGCAGTACCAACTACTGCTGTTGGATATATTCTACCATAGAGTGCGCCACCATCTTGTACACTAACACTTGTAATTACGCCACCAGTTGTATTCACTGTGCCAACGAATCCAGTGCCAGTTGGATGATCCAATGCGACGAGTGCATTAGCAATCTCGTATCCGTCGCCGCCGCTTACTATTGTTATTCCTGTAACTGCACCAGGTCCACCAGTCATGCCGTTGTCAATGGAACTGACGTAAGCTGACGCGCCTGTGCCACTTGGATGCGAAAATACAATTGGCTCTTGGCCCAAATATGCTGTCCCGCCATTATTGATAACAACATTTGTAATTACACCATTGGTTACGATTGGCGTTAGTAGTGCGCCACTACCAGTTGTCACTGGCTGAACGTTATCTGTGTCAGGACTTAGTGTAAACCCAGTGCCGATACCAGTCGTGTTTGCTTGAGTAATCGTAGCAGGATATCTAAATGGAACTGCTCCCGCAGAGCCTATTGTGAACTGCGTAACAATACCAACTGCTGTTTCGTTATCAGTATCTAGTGTAAGAGTAAACCCTTGACCAGCGCCAGTGGTTGATGATTGAACCAGTGTTGTGCCAGATGCTACAGATACAATACTTATGGATTGAATGGTAAACTGAGTGACATCACCATTGCCGTCAACTGCATCGACTAGAACAACTGTGCCATCATTCAACGTGATAGTTTGACCAGCAATATAAGGGGTGAATGGATTGGTGTTGCCACCAACAAACGTGCCTTCCGATGTTGGCGTATTGTCGAAGCTTGTCTCGTCTTGTGCTGCAATTGTTACAACAGCCTGGGCGCTAATTGCATCAACTGTGGCAGTAGATGCCTCGCTAAGTGTAATTACTTCACCAACTGCATAGTCATCGCCACCAACAAATGTTCCTTCAGTGGTTGGTGAGTTGTCGTAGTTTGTTTCGTCTTGTGCATTAAGAAGATCATAAAGTACACCAACACTTGCAGCAGCACTAATTGGAGCATAACCAGTGCCACCACTATCTACAGTAACGCTGGTAACAACGTTACCAACGACTACTGGTGTGATTGCTGCACCAGTTCCGCCTGTGCCATTTGCAAATACACCATTGGTATATGTTGCGCCGTCATCTGGGTTAACGCCTGTTAAACCAGATGCATCAATGTAGTCATACAGTGTGCCACCATTAGTAACTGTCACAGCGGTAATCTCTCCTGATGCAGTAAATGGTGTTCCAGTTGAAACGATTGTGCTATACTGACCAGCGTCGATAGCTGCAAGAATCGCTTGTTGAACTTCACAAATCTCTGTCCAAATCAGCGTATCGTTGCGAGAACGAGTACGTGCGTCAGTTGCTTTTAAAAATGAACAGCTTGCCATTAGTCTAGTGCGTCCTTAGCTATTTTCTTATCTTGATCTTGCTTGCCTTTCACCCCTTTCATAGCTGTGCGAGTGGCAAGCTTCTCTGCATCAACTTCTTCATCTTCCCAATCTTCACCACCTTCATCGTCAACCATGTGATCGTTGAATGTGATTGTGTTAAGTGTTGCGTTTTTGATGAATTCGTGATCGTGTTCTTCTATAGCAGAAACGAGACTATCTGGCGTTACAGAATAGCCCATGTGGTTAAGCTGGGCTACT
>JAAUYF010083883.1_pt1 | contig 16997 bp, 22 predicted proteins | sample 7278051 | NCBI WGS metagenome assembly JAAUYF01 (sample SAMN14350202, study PRJNA611818) | marine sediment metagenome | isolation source: surface marine sediment (0.6m) | place: French Polynesia: Moorea | collected 2018-08 | reverse complement strand
TAAAAACGTGGCAACACAGTTTGGTTTCTATCTACAATATGAAGAAACATCGATATAACTATCTTTCTAGTACGAAAGGACCGAAGAATTAGCGATCCTCTTATTTTTTTGGTAAGTTACGATCGAAAAAAAACCAGGTTAATCACTGATTGCCTCTCAAGTGTGAAAAAAAAGTATATCGAAATTGTTTTTTTTAAAAAAAAATAAGTAAATGAAATCTACTGTTTATCACCCCTATCATTTAGTAGATCCTAGCCCTTGGCCCTACATAGGAGCTTGTGGAGCTTTTTTTATAACTGTGGGTAGTGTTGTGTACTTTCATTACAGTCAAGCTTGAATTTTAATGCTAGGAGCTTTTACCTTAAGTTTAACTATGATAGTCTGGTGGAGAGATGTTATTAGAGAGGCATCTTTTCAAGGCCTTCATACCATGGTTGTTAAACAAGGATTAAAGTACGGAATGCTTTTGTTCATTGCTTCAGAAGTGTTATTTTTCTTTTCTTTTTTTTGGGCTTTTTTTCATAGCAGCATAGCCCCGAACGTGGAATTAGGTGCAGTTTGGCCGCCACAAGGCATTCATCCATTAAATCCTTTTTCGGTACCCCTATTGAACACAGCTATTCTTTTGAGCTCAGGAGCTACTGTTACTTGGGCCCACCATGCTATAATTAGTGGGAAAAAACCAGAGGCCATCAGAGGTTTAACAGCCACTGTTATTTTGGGCGTCCTGTTCACGGCCTTACAAGCAATGGAATACTATGAGGCTCCATTTGCTATCTCAGACTCCGTTTATGGCTCGACTTTCTTTGTAGCTACTGGTTTTCATGGTTTACACGTTATAATCGGAACCACTTTTTTAGCTGTTTGTTTAGGAAGACTTGTGTCTCATCAGTTTACTCGTCACCACCACGTGGGTTTTGAAGCGGCTAGTTGGTATTGGCACTTTGTTGATGTGGTTTGGTTGTTCTTATACGTTTGCATATATTGGTGGGGTTCTTAAAAAAAATATAAAAAAAAGATGGAAATAAAATAGGCTCATTTTTTTATTAAAGACGTAGATGAGCTTATATGAAAAAAAAAAATAGATTTTTGACTAGAGTCAGCATATCATATAGGATTATTACTATCAGTATGTAGACCACATTTATAACGCTTTAAAAAAAAAGGCTTTCCTCTTTTTTTAAAAAAGAGGGGAAAAAAAAGTAAGAAAAAAAACTAAAAAAAAGGATGTCAAATAAATTTTTAACTCGTTGAATATTTTCTACTAATCACAAGGATATTGGAACATTATACCTAGTATTTGGAATAGGGTCCGGTATGATAGGTACAGCTTTAAGTATGTTAATAAGATTAGAGTTGTCTGCCCCTGGAACTATGTTGGGGGATGACCATCTCTATAACGTAATAGTTACGGCTCATGCCTTTATAATGATTTTCTTCTTAGTTATGCCCGTTATGATAGGAGGGTTTGGAAATTGGTTAGTGCCACTATACATTGGTGCCCCAGATATGGCCTTCCCACGACTTAACAATATTAGTTTTTGGCTTCTTCCCCCTTCTCTAATACTACTCTTGGGATCTGCTTTTGTTGAACAAGGAGTGGGAACAGGATGGACAGTGTATCCCCCGCTTTCTGGTATTCAAACACACTCGGGTGGAGCTGTAGATCTGGCTATTTTTAGCCTTCATTTAGCAGGAGCCTCTTCTATATTGGGGGCAATGAACTTTATTACAACTATCTTTAATATGAGAGCACCAGGGGTTACTATGGATAGACTTCCATTATTTGTTTGGTCTGTCTTAATTACTGCCTTCTTATTATTGCTCTCCCTACCAGTATTAGCAGGTGGTATAACAATGCTTTTAACAGATAGAAACTTTAATACAACTTTCTTTGATCCTGCTGGAGGTGGAGATCCTATTTTATTCCAACACTTGTTCTGGTTCTTTGGACACCCCGAGGTTTATATTTTAATCCTACCAGGCTTTGGAATGATTTCTCAAATAATTCCAACTTTTTCTGCTAAAAATCAGATTTTTGGATATTTAGGAATGGTATATGCCATGCTATCTATTGGAATATTAGGCTTTATTGTATGGGCACACCATATGTTCACGGTAGGAATGGACGTTGATACCAGAGCTTACTTTACTGCAGCCACTATGATAATAGCGGTTCCAACTGGAATAAAAGTGTTTAGTTGGTTAGCAACACTTTATGGTGGGGCCATTAGATTAGACACCCCTATGCTTTGGGCAATAGGGTTTGTATTCCTCTTTACAATCGGGGGATTAACAGGGGTTATATTAGCAAATAGCTCTTTAGATGTTGTTTTACACGACACTTATTATGTAGTAGCTCACTTTCACTATGTGCTATCCATGGGTGCTGTGTTTGCCATATTTGCTGGTTTTTACTATTGGTTTGGAAAAATTACCGGGTATTGCTATAATGAGCTCTATGGAAAGGTCCACTTCTGGATAATGTTCATTGGGGTTAATTTAACTTTCTTTCCACAGCACTTTTTAGGTTTAGCGGGTTTCCCAAGACGATACTCCGATTTTGTGGATGGATTTGCAGGCTGGAATCTGGTTAGTTCGTTGGGTTCAACAATATCTATTGTGGGAGTTGTGTGGTTTGTTTACATAGTGTACGATGCTTATGTTCGAGAAGTAAAATTCATTGGTTGGGTAGAAAATACCGGTTCGAGTTTACCTTCTCTGGAGTGGGTGCAGCTGTCTCCCCCTCTATCTCACACTTACAATGAGTTACCTTTCGTCTATGGCAGTTATTCTACAGCAAAGGTCTAGTAACTTAATGGGCCACCCTAAAAAGGGGTGGCCCATATACTGATGTATTACAAATATATGGTAGTAGCTATTTTATTGTTATTATTAGGGGTTCTAGGAATTGTACTAAACAGAGGACATCTTATAATAATGTTAATGTCTATAGAATTAATCTTGTTAGCCGCCTCCTTTCTGTTTTTAATTATTTCTATAGTGACGGATGTTTTAATTGAACAAGTTTTTACAATTCTAATTTTAACAGTGGCCGCGGCGGAGTCTTCTATTGGTTTGGCTATTATGGTAGCCTACTATAGGATTAAGGGGACAATCGCCATAAAATCTCTTAATTGACTTAGAGGTTAAAAAAAAATAAGGATGCCTCAACTAGAAACTGCTACTTATTTAACTCAATACAGGTGGACTTTAATTGCTTTATTTTTGTTATTCTCCTTTATGGTAGTCTCAATTTTACCCACTATTAAAACTAATTTTCTAATTCGAAAGTTATTTCTCGGAGGTTTGGCAAAGGCCCCTAAGATGTCTGATTTAAGCCAGAAACTAGCCTGGTTATGGAGCAAAGCTCTTATACACTATGAAAACAAACAGGCTGAAACACCAAAGGTTCTAAACAACATACAAGAAACGGACCCGACTAAAACTCAAAAAGGTTCAAAAAAAAATCAAAAAAAAAAGAAACAGACTAAAACACAAAAGGATATAAACAATTCACAAGAAAAATAAAAACAGGCTGAAAAAAAAACTCAAAAAAAAGTAAAAAACAATCCACAAAAAAAATATAATGCATCAAAATGATGGGCGCTGCTTATTTTGATCAATTTAAAGTAGTAGATGTGATCGCCGTTACTAACTCCTCAATGATGATGGTGCTAGCTGTGGTTGTAGCTATGATGCTATTAAGGGGTAATCGTTTAATCCCTAATAGATGGCAGATAATTATGGAAACAATTTATGATCATTTTCTCGGCGCCGTGAAGGATAATTTGGGGCCAGAGGGGATAAAATATTTTTCCTTTATCATCTCTCTTTTTGTGTTTATAGTTTTTTTAAATGTTTTAGGTTTATTTCCTTATGTGTTTACAGCAACAGTTCATATAGTTGTAACATTAGGGTTGTCGTTTTCAATTGTTATAGGCGTAACTTTAGGCGGATTTGTGAGATTTAAATGAAACTTTTTAAGTATTCTAATGCCGGCTGGAGCCCCGTTAGGCTTAGCCCCCCTTTTGGTATTAATCGAAACAGCAAGTTTTGTTTTCAGGGCAGTTTCATTAGGGGTTCGATTAGCTGCAAATTTATCGGCCGGACATCTATTGTTTGCCATTCTAGCGGGATTTGGTTTTAATATGATAACCACGGCAGGTATTTTAAACATATTCCCTGTAGCTATAATGGTCTTTATAAGTTTATTAGAGGCAGCAGTAGCGGTTATCCAAGCCTATGTTTTTTCTTTGCTTACAACTATTTATTTGGCCGATACTATAGCCCTACATTAATCTAATATGTACGTCTTAGTTGTGCTTATCCCCTTTTTGGGGGCCCTGGCTTCAGGTTTGTTTGGTAGAAAGATAGGAGAAAAGGGGGCTGGAATTTTAACTTCAGCTTGTCTAACTATATGTTTGTCATTATCCTTTGGAATCTTTTATGAAACTACATTGAATTCTTCAACAACGTATATAAAACTATGGAAGTGGTTAGACTCAGATTTAGTAACTGCTTACTTTGGTTTACAGTTTGATGCTCTAACTGCAACAATGTTACTTGTAGTAACAAGCATATCCACTTTAGTGCATATATTTTCCACTGCGTACATGGATGGTGATCCCCATGTTCCCAGGTTTATGTCTTACTTATCATTATTCACTTTCTTTATGATCCTACTAGTAACTAGCGATAATTATCCACAACTTTTTATTGGTTGGGAAGGTGTCGGGCTATGCTCCTATTTGTTAATAAATTTTTGAATTACCAGAATTGAAGCTAATAAGGCCGCCATTAAGGCTATGCTGGTAAATAGAGTAGGAGATATAGGATTTGTTTTAGCAATGTTAGCTATTTGGGACCAATTTGGAAGCTTGGATTTTGCTACCACTTTTAACACAGTGGCATTTTATCCCTCAAACAGTATCACTTTAATCTGTTTGTTTTTATTTATAGGAGCAGTTGGAAAGTCTGCACAATTGGGGCTACACACTTGGTTGCCGGATGCGATGGAAGGTTGGCGTTGGGCCGTCTTGTCTAAGTAATTAGCCTAGATATAATACACTATATGCTGGAAAGACCTAAAAAGGTCTATCAGCCGGTAGCAAAGCTGGAGAAAAAAAAAAAAAATAAGTTAATGGCTGGTCTTCGCTGTTGGTACCTCCGAGACTTTATGTGAATCCACTCTACGAGGAAAAGTCTCTAGATGATTTTTGAAATAATTCACCTAATCTTAAAGATTTTAATAATAGTAGTCCCGTTGCTTATTGCCGTGGCTTATTTAACTTTAGCCGAACGGAAAGTTTTAGGTTATATGCAAACTAGGAAGGGGCCTAATGTAGTGGGGGTATATGGGCTGCTTCAACCCCTTGCTGATGGTATAAAATTGTTTACCAAGGAGCTGGTGATTCCTCATCACGCGAATTTATTTATTTATATTGCCGCTCCCATCCTATCTTTCACCTTGGCCTTAATTGCTTGAGGGGTTATTCCTTATGAAAGGGGAGTTGCGATAAGTGATCTAAAAATAGGAATTTTGTTTCTTTTGGCTGTGTCTTCAATAAGTGTCTATGCTATATTAATGTCTGGGTGGGCAAGTCAGTCTAAATATGCTTTCTTAGGGGCCATCCGAGCTGCAGCCCAAATGATTAGTTATGAGGTTTCAATCGGGTTGATCATAATTACTGTAATTTTGTGTGTTGGCTCTCTGAATATAACGGAGATAGTGCTAACCCAAAGTAGCGGTGCTTGATTTTTATTCCCTCTGTTCCCTGCAGCGATGATGTTTTTTGCTTCGGCTTTAGCTGAAACTAATAGGGCCCCTTTTGATTTAACCGAGGGTGAATCGGAGTTGGTCTCCGGGTATAATGTAGAGTATGCCTCTATGTCTTTTGCTTTGTTCTTTCTTGCAGAATACGCCCACATAATTTTAATGAGTTGTCTCACTACAATTCTGTTCCTTGGTGGGTGACTCTCACCCCTTCCATTTTTTAAAGGCGGGGCTGTTTGATTTGGCTTTAAAGCCTCTTTTATAATACTACTCTTTATCTGGGTCCGGGCTTCTTTTCCTAGAATGCGATATGATCAATTAATGGCCTTATTATGAAAATCTTATCTACCCCTAAGTTTAGCATTGGTAATGGGGGTGGCTGGTATTCTTTTGGGTTTAAATGGGCTCCCCCCTATTTAACAGGATGAATATTGAATTTTATGGTATCTTGGTTTTAATAGTTTTCAGTGTAGTTCTTTCCGCCGTTATTTCTGGCGCCTCTTATATTTTAGGGGATAAACAGCCGGATCGGGAGAAAGTGTCCGCCTATGAGTGTGGGTTTGACCCTTTTGGGGCTCCGGGGCGGCCCTTTTCCATTCGTTTTTTTTTAATTGGAATCCTTTTTCTTATTTTTGACTTAGAAATCTCTTTTTTTTTCCCCTGGTGTGTTGTTTTTAATCAAATTTCTCCCTTTGGTTATTGAACGATGGTCTTGTTTTTAGTAATTCTAACTTTGGGGTTAGTTTACGAATGACTTAAAGGTGGTTTAGAATGGGAGTAAAAAATTTTTTTTCGGTGAGCAAGTAAATAAAAGTGGAAAGAAAAAGTCCTATCCGCCATGAAAAAAAAGTGGTGGCTATTTTTAAATACCAACTCCGGTGTCTGCTTTGATCCATGCTGCAACGATGGTGACAGCAGGTGTTTTTTTATTAATTAGATCTTCTCCCTTACTAGAACAAGCCCCCGTGGCTTTAATGGTTGTTACTATTGTGGGGTCTCTTACGGCATTTATGGCTGCTACGGTGGGTCTAGTTCAAAATGATCTAAAGAAAGTAATAGCCTATTCAACTTGTAGTCAGTTGGGGTACATGGTGGTAGCTTGTGGAATTTCTCACTACTCCATAAGCTTATTCCACTTAATGAACCATGCTTTCTTTAAAGCTCTTCTATTTTTAAGTGCTGGTTCAGTTATACATGCTTTAGCAGACGAACAAGATATGAGGAAAATGGGTGGTTTAATAAAATCCATCCCTTTCACTTATACTATGATACTTATTGGCTCTTTGTCTTTAATGGGATTCCCTTATTTAACAGGTTTTTATTCTAAAGATTTAATTTTAGAGTTAGCTTACGATCAATACTATTTAGCTTTTGCTCATTGATTAGTGGTCTTTGCTGCTCTACTAACGGCTGCATACTCCCTTCGATTAGTGTATCTCACTTTCATATCTAATACAAATTCTAAGAAAGAAGTTTTTTCACATGCTCATGAGGGCTCCTGAAATTTGACTTTTCCCTTAGTGCTGTTGGCATTAGGGAGCATTTTTGTGGGTTATTTAACCAAAGAGGTTGTTTGGTCCTTTCAGACTACGCTTCCTCTTATTATACCCACTTCTGTAAAGTTAATGCCTGTAGCCTTTAGTCTATTAGGGGCTATAACGGCTGTTACTCTCTATCATTACTCTTCACGAATGTTTAGTGGACTAACTTCGCCACTAGCGCTTGCTAGTTACACTTTTGCTTACTCCGCTTGACAATTTAATTATATTGTTAATCAGTTCTTAGTAAAGAATGTGTGAAGGTTGGGACATTTAATAACATTTAGAACTTTAGATAAGGGGGTGTTGGAGTTGCTAGGTCCTAAAGGAATTTCTCAATTTGTAATTAGATTAACTCAAGGAGTTAGTAACTTACAATCTGGTTTAGTTTTCAACTATGCCTTGGTAATACTCATCGGTATCGCTGTTTTAATTTTGGGAACAACTTGGCCTTTCTATTAAAGCAAAAAAAGCTGATTTTTTTTAGGAGGTTAGGTTAAGGTAGACCGTTAGCCTTCAAAGCTAAAAGTGTGGGTTCAAGTCCCGCCCCTCCTGAAAAAAAAATGATGCAAAAAAAAATCATCTGGGCCATATAAAAAAGGAAACCTAGTGTCTTTTTTTATAAAAAACTATAAGATGAATGAACCTATAATTTTAAGTATAATTACATTAGGATTAACAATATATAGTGTTAATGGTTTAACTTTAAAGATGTCCCTTTTTACATTATTATTCATAAGTTGGTGGGGAATAAGTGGGAGTGCTGACTTTTTTCTACCTTGGCAAGATGGTTTATTAACTCTAAATAGCTGGGCTACAACTACAAAATTAGTGATTCTTCTAGGTGCTTTGGCTATATTACTAATGCTTGAGCCTGCTTCTCAAAAGATGGAGGCTCACACCTCAGTTTTAATCTTAATGGTGGCTTTAGGTAGCGTTCTTTTGGTGTCAGCCAGTAATTGGCTCTCAGTTTACCTTGCCATTGAACTACCAACTCTTTCTCTTTTTATTTTAGCTGCCAAGAAAAGAGGCTCTGGACATAGTGCAGAGTCTGGATTAAAATACTTTGTGTTAGGCGCGCTCTCCTCAGGCTTATTTCTATTTGGATGTGCTTTACTATGTGGGCTAACGGGGGGAACTAGTATCCCATGTATTGATCTCGTTCTAAATCAAGGAGGAAGTGAAAGTTATAACGCCTCTGGTGTTATGGCACCGATAGGAGGTCTCTTACTTACAGGAGCATTGTTGTTTAAACTGTCTGCGGCCCCCTTTCATATGTGAGCTCCAGATGTTTACGATGGGGCACCCACAACCACTACTGCTCTATTAGCCATAGTGCCTAAAGTCGGAATATTTTCTGTTTTAGTTTCAATTGGGCCGGTAGCTAATGTTCTATTAATTGGTACAATTTTTTCTATGATTGTAGGCGCCTTAGGGGCTTTAAATCAGACTAAAATAAAAAGGCTGTTAGCTTATAGTGGTATTGCACACATGGGCTTCGTACTATGGGGGATAGAGATGGGCTCTTTTGAAAGTGTACAAGCTAGTCTAATATATATGATTTTATACGTTATAATGTCTGTGTGTACTTTTGCTATAGTGCTAGCTTTAGGGGGCGTAAAGAATCTTATTGTAGAGTTCAGTGGTCTTTCGAGAAGGGAGCCCGCTTTAGCTATAACCTTAGCACTAACTCTTCTTTCAATTGCGGGAGTGCCTCCCTTAATAGGATTTTTAAGTAAGTGGTGGGTATTACTATATGGAATAACGTATGAGTATTACTTAGTGTCTGTTTTAGCTGTAGTTTGTTCTGTGGTTGCGGGGGTATATTATGTCAGACTAGTAAAAATTATTTACTTCCAAGCCGACTCTTATTTTTTAATGGGCCTGAAAACCCTTAAGAAAGAAAAGAGGATAAACTTTAGGAAATCTCTGTTGATTGGAGTTTGTTTATTCCCTATTGGGTTTATGATTCTCTCTCCTAATCTACTCCTTCAAATAGCTTTTTGGGCTACGGTGGGACTGTTTTAAAAAAAATATGATGGTTTATCTTTTCATTGGCTTATTTTTTCTAGTTTTTTTGTTTATGTGTGGCGTGATTAGCAGGGGTCGTTGTAATGATGTGCCCCTGCACCCCTGTACCAACCCTAGAGTGGATAAAATTTGTATATTTTTATTACTTTTTTTAAAAAAAAGTAAGTAAATAAAAGTCCTTTGAATTTAGGGAATATAGAAGACAAATGGACCTTATATACATGCTAGTAGGCGTAAGCCTGCACACAGGTGAGGAAACCCGGAAATCCAAGGTGCTGGGCCGGAGTCTTATTAGGTATAAAGTGGTGTAATAGACCACCTTTACCGAAGATGGGTAGCTTTTTTTGAGCCACACTATTCACTGAAACAAGGGGAAGACTCATATGGAGGCAGCAGTAGAGAATCTTGTGCAATATACTAAAAAAAAGTATGACACAGAGAGCACATATAAAAGTCTGTCAAATTAAGTGCCAGCCGACGCGGTTAGACTTAAGGGCTTGTCTTTATAAGTAAAAAGGCGTAAAGGATGTGTAGGCCCAAAAATTAAAAAAAAAGGGGTGGATGGAATTTTTTTTCTGGAGCGGTAGAATGCAAAGATAGAAAATAGAACTCCAAAGGTTAAAACAATCCACAAAAAAAAATAACAGGCTGAAACATGAAGGTGTGGGGAGCAAACAGGATTAGAGACCCTGGTAGTCCACACAGTGAACATTGAAGATCCTGCTCGGCAGACCCGAAAAAAAGGCAATCTTCCGCCTGAGTAGTACGATCGCAAGATTAAAATTCAAAAACTTTGGCTGTTCACTACTTTTCGATTAGAGGAGCGTGTAGTTTAATTCGATGGTCCGCGAGAAACCTTACCCTAACTTGAATCTGTGACCGGTATTGCATGGCCGTCGTAAGTCCGTGTGTTAAACTAAAGGGACCCAATCCCGATTGGGAGGAAGTCAGGTCTTATGATCCGAATGTTAGGGGATTATATGCGCTACATTTTCTTTATACAGTGGGAGACTGAAAAAAAAAGGTGAAAACCCTAAAGTAAGAGTTTTTTTTTTCGGAAAGGTCGCTGTAAATCGACCAGAAAAAAGTTGGATTTAATAGTAATCGGAAAGTAGAGCGTTCCGGTGAAAATTTGTACAAAGTGTTAGCACAAATTGCCCGTCACCTTTTCTTAGAATGGTTTGTTTTTCGGACGCCCAGGTGGGTAACGAGCGCCTACGAGGTAAAGCAAGTCGTAACATGGTGAGGGAAGGGGAACCTTCCCTTGGGGATATTTTTTTATTTCTCAAAAAAACTCAAAAAAAAAATAGGTAGGTAGATGGAGTACAAAAAAAAATAAAAAAAATGTGGCCTTAGGATGAACAATTTTCTAAGTAACTTTTTAAACCAATTTACAAAAGATGTTCCGGAGCCGTGGCAATTAGGCTTACAAGATGCTGCCCATCCGGTAATGGAGGAGATAATATTTTTTCATGATCAAGTTATGTTTATATTAACTATAATTATCGTTACAGTGCTTTGGCTAATAGTAAAAGCACTGAGTGGTAAGGCTTATCATAGATACCTTGTAGACGGCACTTTATTAGAGATAATCTGGACCATAATTCCGGCTATAATTTTAGTTTTTATAGCATTCCCTTCTTTAAAACTATTATATTTAATGGATGAGGTAATGGACCCTGCTCTAACAATAAAAGCAATTGGTCACCAGTGGTATTGGTCATACGAATACTCAGATTATCAGGCTGAGACATTAGAGTTTGATTCTTACATGGTGCCAACATCTGACTTAAACAAAGGTGATTTTAGATTATTGGAGGTAGATAACAGATTGGTTGTTCCTATTAACACACATGTGCGAGTTTTAGTAACAGCAGCGGATGTGTTACACTCGTTCGCAGTACCAGCTCTAGCTGTAAAAATGGATGCAGTGCCTGGTAGATTAAACCAAACGGGTTTCTTTATTAAAAGACCTGGAGTTTTTTATGGTCAATGTTCTGAGATTTGTGGAGCAAATCATTCTTTCATGCCGATAGTGATAGAAGCGGTTTCTTTGGATAAATACATCAATTGGGTGCTTTCCGGGCATGATGAATAAAGAGCTATGATCTTTCATAATAATTTATTGGGCTTAATTTTCCTTTTACTTTTTTTGGGGATAATTAACGTGACAAGAATCCCGAGAGGGTATAGCGTAAAATTAAAGAGAACCGCTCTAGAGTGGTCCTTAGCAACCTTAACTGCCACCTTAATTTTATGGGTGTCCTTTGATACAGAAGGTCAATTTCAAACCATAAATCAAACAGAGTGGATAGTCCCCCCAGCCTTAAGTTTAAAATGGGGCCCTCTTTTTTTTGCTGTCGACGGAATATCCTTATTTTTTTTAGTTTTAACGGCGTTATTAATACCAATATGTATTTTAATTAGTTGAAATTCTATAAAATTTTTACTTAAAGAGTTTCTTTTATGTCTATTATTTTTAGAGGTTTTGCTAATAGGAGTATTTTCCGCGTTAGACCTGTTACTATTTTATATCTTATTTGAAGGAATACTAATTCCTATGTTTCTTTTAATCGGGGTATGAGGCTCTAGGGAAGAGAAAGTGCGAGCCTCTTACTACTTTTTCTTTTACACTTTTGTGGGATCAGTGTTTATGCTTTTAGGGATATTTAAACTTTATAGTAGTACGGGAACAACGGACTACCTAACATTGTTAAATATAGAGCTGCCCCTTTCTACTCAAAAATGAATATTTGCCGGTTTTTTTTTAAGTTTGGCAGTAAAAATTCCCCAAATCCCATTTCACATTTGATTACCCCAAGCCCATGTAGAGGCCCCGGTTTCAGGTTCGGTAATTCTAGCTGGTATACTATTGAAATTAGGGGGGTATGGATTTATAAGATTTTCTTGGCCGATCCTACCAGCGGCTACTGAATATTTTGCACCCTTTATAATTATGCTTAGTGTTATTGCAATTATTTATGGAAGCTTAACAACCTGTCGTCAAGTTGATTTCAAAAGACTTATAGCCTATTCCTCCGTGGCACATATGGGGCTTGTTACTCTAGGCTTGTTTACTCATACAGTAGAAGGATTGGTGGCGGCTATGTTTATGATGTTAGCGCATGGCGTGGTGAGCTCTGCTCTTTTTATCGCAGTCACTTTCTTATATGATCGTCACCACACCCGTCTCATAAAATACTATCGCGGAATAACTATCACTATGCCCTTATTTGCTAGTGTGTTTTTAGTTTTAACTCTAACTAACATGGGAATTCCCCTTAGCTGTAATTTTGTTGCGGAATTTTTTTCGCTATTAGCTGCTTTTGAGTATAGTATGTTTATTGGGGTGTTAGCTGCTACAGGTATGGTTTGATCCGCAGCATATTCTCTTTATCTCTACAACCGTATTAGCTTTGGGAGTGCTTCTAATCACCTTCTTTTTGCAAGAGATTTAAACAGACGGGAGCTTCTAGCAATAGCCCCTTTAATAGTGTTAATTCTCATTTTAGGGATATTACCTTCTCTAATCCTTGACCCTATTAAAAATGCTCTAGTATTTAACCCTGGTGGGGCTTAAGGCAGATGATTACAATGTGTTTTTATGCCTTATCATTTGGGACTGTTGCCTCGGGAATAATGGTAATATCTGCACTAAATCCTGTTCATTCAGTGTTTTGGCTCGTAGTTGCTTTTACAAGCTCTGCTGCCCTTTTTGTTTTATTGGGAGTGGATTTTATTGCTTTAATGTTTGTTATAATATATGTAGGGGCTATAGCTATTTTGTTTTTGTTTGTGATAATGATGCTAAACTTAACTGACTTTTCTCCAGCTTTTAGAGTGGGCGGAGAGGCAGATATGACAAACTATGTTCCTATTGGAATAGTTATTGGAGCCCTTTTCTTTGAGGCTATTGCTTCAAGTTGGTTAATTATGGGTGGCCCGTACGTCCATAAGAGCTGATTAGGTGCGTGAAACCTAGCGAAACCATGGTTTTTAACAAAGTACCATAATATTGAAGCAATTGGGCAAATATTATACACCGATTGTTACTATTTGTTTATTTTAGCTAGTTTTATACTATTAGTGGCCATGATTGGGGCAATAGTGCTTACTCAAGAAATAGGATCAGAAGTAGGCCCCACAGCTAAAAAACAAAACATCTTCTCTCAGACTAGCCGTGCTCAAGTATAAAGGAAAAAAACTCACCGGGTTACCTGGGGGCCGGCTTAGATTAAAAAAAAATCGGGGCGGCCCATTTTTTTTGGTGCAATTAAGGAAAACAAATCCCGTCCTTTCTATTGGGAATGGAATAATTGTTGATTTACCCGCTCCAGCAAATCTTAGTTATATGTGGAACTTTGGTTCCTTGTTGGGGCTATGTTTAGTAATACAAATTGCTACAGGAATATTTTTGGCTATGCATTATTGCGCGGATGTGACTCTAGCTTTTGCTTCTGTAGACCATATTATGCGCGATGTTAATTATGGGTTTTTATTGCGGTATGCACATGCTAATGGGGCTTCAATGTTTTTCATATGCCTATATGCCCATATTGGTAGAGGTTTGTACTATGGCAGCTATACTAGAGTCGAAGTTTGGAACGTGGGTGTAATAATTTTTATCTTGACCATGGCAACGGCTTTCATTGGATACGTTCTGCCTTGAGGACAGATGTCCTTTTGGGGTGCAACTGTAATTACCAACTTGTTATCTGCTATCCCCTACGTGGGAACAGATATAGTGCAATGGGTGTGGGGAGGCTTTAGTGTGTCCAACGCCACATTAAATCGCTTCTTCAGCCTCCACTACTTATTTCCTTTTCTCTTAGCAGCACTATCGATGGTCCATCTAATATGCCTTCATGTTGATGGCTCCAACAATCCTATAGGAGTGAAATCAGACTTGGATAAAGTGGCCTTTCACGTCTACTACACATCTAAAGATTGGTATGGAATAGTGATGTTTGCCGTAATTTTTTGCGCCCTTGTGTACTTGGCCCCCAATTTATTAGGAGATCCTGAAAACTTTATTCAAGCAAATCCATTAGTAACCCCGGTACACATTCAACCGGAGTGGTACTTTTTGTTTGCTTATGCAATACTACGTTCTATACCTAACAAATTAGGGGGCGTAGTGGCTATGTTTTCTAGTCTGCTTATTTTATTCTTAGTGCCTTTACTTCATAGCAGCCGATTCAGAGGTTTAACTTTTAGACCGTTAGGTCGATTGGCCTTTTGGTTCTTTGTTGCAAACTTCTTAATTCTTACTTGGATAGGCTCTCAGCCTGTTGAAGAGCCTTTTATATTAATCGGGCAAATTGCTTCAACATTCTATTTTGCCTATTTTTTAGTTATAAGCCCTTTGTTAGGCCTCTTTGAGAACTACCTCTTATTTACTCCTACCCCTATCGTCATAGATAGAAATCTAGATTTTTAATTTTTTTTTTATGCTTTAGTTAAAAAAAAGAAAAAAAGTTTTTTTCCCCATCTCAGTAGAGTGGACTAATGGAAAGTCACCAGACTCATCATCTGGGGATGCAGGTTCAATTCCTGCCTCTACAAAAAAAATCAAAAAAAAAGAGGGACGAAATGGAAAACTAGGATGCATTTTAATAAGACAGAAGAAATCTGAAAATAAGCGAGGGAGAAGCTTTGAACTCGATAATGTCTCAGGCGGAAACGCTGGAGAAAGCAAAAAGCTGGAAACTGAAACATCTAAGTACCAGAAAACCTAAGAGAAAATCAAACGAGATTCCGTGAGTAGCGGCGAGCGAATGCGGAAAAAGTCCCATGAGTATATAGAGGAAAAGATAGGTGTTCACACATCTAAGACTAAACATTTATGCATACCGAAAGAGAGAGTACTGTGAAGGAAAGTTGAAAGAGACTTTTTGAAAAAAAGATCTTTAAAATGAGTCCCTTAAAGCAGACTTAATAAGTCGTACCTTTTGTATAATGGGTTCACAAGACAATTTTTTGGCAAACTTAAGTGTTAACGAAGGTGTAGTTAAATCAAGGGAAGCCTTTTCCCTTTAGTCAAAAAATTACCCGAAACCAAGTGACCTAGCCCCGGGCAGTTCAAAGGAACGAACCGGTGATTGTAGCAAAAATCTCGGATGACCTGCGGCTAGGGGTGAAAGACTAATCAAACTTGGAGATAGCTGGTTTTCTGCGAAAATTATTTAAGTAGTGCGTCCTAAAGCTTAATTTACATGATAAAGCTCAATTGCTTTTAAAAGTGATTAACTCTGAATGTTAAAAAAAATGAAAGCTGGACAGACAGACAGCGGGCGACAAGGTCCACTGTCGAAAGGGAAAAAGCCCTCATCAGAAGTTAAAGCCACAAAAAAAAATTATAACAGTCAAGTGTAAAAGGGGTGTATAATTTAGACAATGAAAAAGTAGGCTTGGAGCCAGCCACCTTTGAAAGATGACGTAATAGTTCACTCAAGAAATTTCTTTTTTAACCTCTAAAATTACGGTGGCTAAAGTAAAGCTGAAACTCTGAAAGCTAAGGCTTGGTAGCAGAACGAACTGTAATTAGGTAAGGTGAAAACTAACCATCAGAAGTGATAATGTGAACATGAGTAAGAAATCGTTAGATCACTCCCCAAGGCTTTCGACACAAAAAAAAGTGTCGTGTACACAGCCCCTAAGATAACAACCCGAAGTTGTATCAATGGGACTTAGAAAAACGCACAAAAAAAGGCGCCAGGAAAAAAAATATTATAATTTTTTTTTACTGTACTAGTCTAACTCAAGTGGGGAATAGTGATGGGAAAAAGGTTTTTTTAAGGAACTCGGCAAAAGTGTGGGCCTCGACTGTTTACCAAAAACATAGCTCTCTGCAAAAAAAAATATGAAAGTAGAAGTATGGAGGGTGAGGCCTGCCCAATGGTTGTATCTAAAAAAGTTGATAGGAGTCAGCTTATAAGGACAATTGAATGGCCGCGGTAACACTGACCGTGATAATGTAGCGTAATCAATAGCCAATTAATTGTTGGCCGGTATGAATGGTGTCACGAAGGCCCCACTGTCTTAAGAAAAAACCCCCGTGAAATTGAATTCGTAGTGAAGATGCTACGTCCAAATTGTAAGACGAAAAGACCCCATTGAGCTTTACTATAAACTTGCATAGCTTAATAACTTAAAATAAAAAAGTAAAAAAATAATGTGGCCACAAAAAAAACTAATAAACCACTCTTTTTATTTTTTTTAAGAGAGCTAACCTCTAGGGACAATGTAAGTTTGGTAGTTTGGTTGGGGCGACCACCTTTTAAAAGGTAACGAAAGGTGAGCTTAAGGTCCGTAGTTAATAACAAAAGTGGCCTGACTGAGAGGGGGACACCCGAACAGACACTGGATTTTTTTTCAGTGGGCTATAATGACCCGTCGTTTTTAGTGTGATATAGGCGACGATCAACGGATAAAAGCTACCATGGGGATAACAGCGTTATATCGTTAGAGAGTTTAATCGACAACGATGTTTGCGACCTCGATGTTGAATTGCAGCACCCTGGGGTGCAGCCGCCCCCAAGGGTTGGTCTGTTCGTCCATTAAAGCTGTACATGATTTGAGTTAAAAACGTGGCAACACAGTTTGGTTTCTATCTACAATATGAAGAAACATCGATATAACTATCTTTCTAG
>JAAUYF010038471.1_pt1 | contig 17029 bp, 14 predicted proteins | sample 7278051 | NCBI WGS metagenome assembly JAAUYF01 (sample SAMN14350202, study PRJNA611818) | marine sediment metagenome | isolation source: surface marine sediment (0.6m) | place: French Polynesia: Moorea | collected 2018-08 | reverse complement strand
TGGAACATCGGCAGCGTCCACAGGTAAACCGGGTGCGCGGTCATGTTCCACGCGAGCACGTTCGATACCGCGTTCAGGTAGGCGCCGCGATGATGCGTGACCACGCCCTTGGGATCGCCGGTGGTACCCGAGGTATATCCCAGCGCGATCGCCTGCCACTCGTCGTCGGGCAGCCGCCATTCGAATTCCGGATCACCGCCGGCGACAAAGGTTTCGTATTCGATTTCGCCGATCAGCTCGCCGCTGTCGCAGGCAGCATCGTCGACGTCGATGACGTAGGGTTTCTCGTCGAGCTGCTCCAGCGCGGCCTGCACCGTGGGCGAAAATTCACGGTCGGTTAACAGCACGCGGGCGCCACCGTGTTGCAGCTGGAATGCAATCGCGTCGGCGTCGAGGCGGATATTGAGCGCGTGGATCACGCCGCCGGTCATCGGGATGGCGTAATGCGCCTCGAACATCGCCGGCACGTTCGGCAGCATCAACGCGACCGTATCGTCCTTGCCGACTCCGAGTTGCTGCAGCGCCGAGGCGAGCTGGCGGCAGCGGCGATAGGTTTCCGCCCAGCTGTAACAGCGTTCGCCATAAATCTGCGCGCGCCGATCGGGATAAACCGCGGCGGCGCGCTCGAGAAAGGTCAGCGGCGACAGCTGCGAAAAATTGGCCGCGTTTCTGGCGAGGTCGGTTTCGTACTGGCTCAACGCCCTTTCCATTCGGGTTTGCGTTTTTCGATGAAAGCGTCGATGCCCTCACGCGCATCGACCGAATCCATGTTGCAGGCCATGCGTTCGGCGGCGTAGGCATAAGCTTCCGACAGGTCCAGCGGCAATTGCTGGTAGAACATCTGTTTGCCGAGCGCAATCGCGTGGGCCGACTTGGCGACGATTTTTTGCGCCAGCTCGCGCGTGACCGTTCCCAGCTCGTCAGCGGGCACGACCTCGTTGACGAGGCCGTACTGCTGCGCCGTTTGCGCCGAAATGAAATCGCCGGTGAGCAGCATCTGCAGCGCCTGCTTGCGGTGCATGTTGCGCGACAGCGGCACCGCCGGCGTCGAGCAGAACAGGCCGACGTTGATACCCGACACGGCAAAGCGGGCATCCTCGGCGGCGACCGCGAGATCGCAATTGGCGACCAGCTGGCAGCCGGCCGCGGTGGCGATACCGTTGACCTGCGCGATCACCGGCTGGCGCAGCCGATTGATCGTCAACATCATCCTGCTGCATTTTTCGAACAGCGCCTGGTGAAACTCGCGCGCTTCGCTCGAGCGCATTTCCTTGAGATCGTGACCCGGGCAAAAAGCCTTGTCATTGCCGGCGATAACGACGACGCGTATCGATTCGTCCCGGTCGATGTCATCGAGCGCGGCCTGCAGCGCGTCGAGCAGGTCGCTCGAGAGTGCATTGTACTGCGCCGGCCGGTTCAGCGTCAGCGTGGTGACGCCGGCATCGTCCGCGCGCAGCAGAATCGATTCGTTATCGAGTTGGTCGGCGGGGGCGCTCATCGCTGGATCCTCGTTGAAACTTGTTTCTGATGTAAATCGAAAAATAATCGCCGTAACGCTGCTGCAGCTCGGGCGATTTCCAGTCTTCGCCGGTTACCTTACCGCGACACAGCGCGCTTCCGCAATGACATTCGAGCAGGTAGTCGTCGCTGCGCTCCATCGCGTAGTCGTGGCACAGTTCCTCGCCGGCCCTGATATCGCGCATCGCGACGTAAACCACCTGGCCGCGAAAGCCGACGTTGGGGTCACAGGAATGATTGATGAATACCGACATATCCTCGATCTCGTCCGGGGTCCGCGGCGCGATGTAGAAGTCGTCGTCGATTTGCAGGGCCATGTCGCCGGCGTTCAGAGTCGCCTGCTCGAGCTCGGCCCGGGTGATGATATTGCCCGCCTTGATCGCGACGATTTCGTCCTTTTCGATATCGGCGATAGCCACCACGCCGCGCCCGGAGAGCGTGTCGTCGCGAATCTCGATCTTCGGCGAGCGGTAGGTTTTCATAGTGCGTTCCGCGGTAACGGATCGAAATAGTAGCATTTTCCTCCGCCGAAGAAATTCCGGAATAATTTTGGGTCAGAGTAAAAATTACCTTATGTGCGGACCCTTAGGGCCCGTTTTTAGCAGCCTTCCCCTTTGACCACTCTCTGTTTCGATCTGGGATACAAAACCCTGAGAACCCAGTACCACGCCCTTGTTTACTGAAAATCGTATTTTGTCGATAAGCTCGATCGGCAACACGTCATCAAATAGTGATCTGTATGCCTCCTGACGAGTTTGCCGGGAATTTCCCAGAGACAGATAGGTTACATGCGGACGCACAATCGTCGAATTAACACCAAATGCATTCGTGTGGTAGCTCGACCAGTGGTACTCGACCGGATGAGCGGCGATCCCAGCTCTCACCGGATTAAGTTCTATATACCGCTGACAGGCTAGAAAATATTGCTCGGATTGCACAAGACATGATTTGAAACGCCCTTCCCACAGGGTTCCTGTTCTTTGGTATTTTCGGTTAAAAAACCGGACATAATGTCGTCCCATGTACTGAAGCATCTTTGAAACTCCTCCGGAAATCCTGGGAGTGAGCAACAGATGGACATGGTTCGACATTAAAACCCAGGAATGAACATCCACCGAGTATCGTTGCGAGCCTTCGTTGAGATAACGCATATATGTGGCTTTATCATTATCACAGCCAAAACAATCGCTGCGGTTGTTACCACGTTGAATTACGTGAACTGGAAGCCCGACTGGGCAGAATCTCCTTAGCCTCGCCATTTTTGCTCCTCCTTGAGCAGATTAGGTTGTCAGAAATTTATAACATGCAAACCGCTTCAGACAAAGCGCTTCACTAAATAATTAATTTTTACTCTGACCCAAAATTATTAGTCGTTGTCGGTGAGGCCGGCGCCGGCGCCGGCCCTGGATTCTTCGCTGGCCGGCGCGTAGGTTTCGAACGCGAGCGCGTCGATCTGCCCGAATATCGCCTCGTCGATCGAATACGCCAGGGTCGACGGTTGCCGCCGCGTTAGCGTCGACTCCCGCTGGCAGCAGTCGACCCGGTCGACGGCTTCGAGCAGCAGCGACTCGCGCGCGCCATCGATACCGATGCCGTCGGCAAAACAATCGATACGGGCGCCGTCCCATTCCACCGAAAACGTCCTGCGGTAGTGATAGGCGGCCTGGCTCAGGGTGGCGGCCAGCAGCAGCGGATACGCGGTGCGGCCGAGGCTGAACGGCGATCCGGCGATCATCCGCGCCGTGCGGTCGGCCAGCGCGGCGCCGGTGATGAGCGGGCATAGCAGGCCGCCGCGGGCCTGCCAGGGTTCGAGCGTGCAATCGGGTATATAGTCGCCATAGTCACGGCCGCGCAGGCCCTTCAGGTGGGCAAGCATCAGTTCGGGCCCGGGCAGGCCGAAAGCCGCGAGCCAGCGCGCCGCCTTACCGGCTTCCTCGGCGATACCCCAGTCGAGGCCGCAGGCCCGCGCCGCCTTGCGCAGGCAGGACTCGGTCTCGGCCAGCGTCAGCTTCACCGCAGCGCTTTGGCGTCGAGCCCGGCCGCGTCGTCCGGCTCCGGCTTCGCCGGGGCCAGCAGCTCGTGCGGAAACGGCGCGTCCTGGTACATACAGATGCGCACCCAACGGTCGGAGCGCGGATCGAAGCGGGTGGCGCCGAAGAACGACAGCTTGCAGCGCAGAATATCGATCGGCAGCATGTCGGCGGCGATCAGGTTGTCCTGGATTTCGGCGTAGGGATGCGATGCCAGGTTCTGCACCCGCCGCACCGTGTGCCGGTGTTCGGGATGCGCCAGTAAAAACCCGGCACAGCCGTCGCCCTGCTGCCAGGCGCACAATGCCTCGTGTAAGGCCTTGATCGCGCAGCCGATCGCAAGCGGTAATTCATACTCGGCGCCGGGCTCCTGGAAACGTTCGCCGACGCGCGGCTCGAGTTTTTCCGCCGAGGTGTACCAGAATCTCGCGCGATTGGCCGGCTGTTCGTAATCCACGTTCAGCGCCCACTGGCAGCGCGACTCGATCAGGTCGCGTAATTCACCTACCGGCATAGCGCCATCGATGAAAAAGCCGAGGTGTTCGTCGGCATCCATGCAGCTGGTCAGGTCATCCACCAGTTCGGCATAAGGCTCGAGCAGCAGCGACACCAGCTGCTCCTGCCCCTCGAGCGACAGGCCGGCCTCGGCCCAGCGATAAAAGCGGTCCCACGGGTGGTCGTCAGCGAGCGATTCGTTGTCGACGTATTCCGCCATAGCGTCGAGATCGGCATTCAACTGCTTGAGCTTTTCGATTTGAATCGGGTGCTCGGAATGCCACCGCGCCGCGTTGTCGCGCGCCATGCCGAGGTGATGCCTGAAATCGGCAATCGCGGCATCGGTTGCCTCGGGCAGCGATCGAACCCGCGCCAGCGCCTCTTCGCGCGCCATCATCCAGTTATTCAACAGCGCCGGGTGATTGACCAGGAACGGCGCCATGCCGAGGCCGGTGGAATTGCCGACGCCGAAGCGGCGGCGCAACCCGGGCTCGATGGTTACCGCCCGGGCACCGCCCTGCACCGCGGCCATGAACTCGACCAGGTCCAGGGTGAACGCACGCGTCAACCACACCGACAGCAGCTCTGCCTGGAACGGCCCGGCGAGCTCGGGCCGATCGCAAATCGACAGGCGGTCGGCGGCGCCGAATTTGCCCGAACCGTAAACCGCGGTGGTGCGCATCAGGTAGCCCACCGCCTCGACCCGGTCGCGATCGGGCTGCTGTCCCGCCGCAAGCCGGTCGACGACGTGTTGCCACAGCCGCACCGATCGGTTGGCGCGCGACAGCGACAGCTCGGAGTCGGAAATGCGCCCGGCTTCCTGTTTCGGCACGTTGGCCTCGAGCCGCGCGAGGTCGGCTTCGCTCGGGATACCGTCGAACAGGGTAAAGGTTGCATCCCAGGCGGTCGCGATGACGCGGTCGGAGCGCAGGTGATCGGGCAGGTCGTGCGCGAACGCGACCAGCGAGTATGCATGTCCGGGCGCGAACACGGTATAGACCGCGCGGCCAACGCCGCTTGCGTCGATTTGCCACAGCCTGCGCTGGAAAGTCCAGCCTTCGCGCCTGAGGCGGCGCAGCAGCGCGCGCATGAACGAAAGCCGGGTCTGATGAAAGCTGCCCATGCGCGCAAGCCGCATGACGACCTCGGGCGGCCGGCGAAACGCGGCCGCCTGCGGCATCGGATTGTCAGCGCTGCAATCGACGGATTCGTTCATTCAATAGTCCGGGCCGAAGTTTTCATCGAAGAAGCGCAGCCAGTTATTGCCCATGATGGCGGCGACATCGGCATCGCTGAAACCGGATTGGCGCAAGCCGGCCTCGACCTTGCCAAAATCGCGATTGTCACGGAACCATTCGGGCATCGGCGGAAACCCCGCGTTGCTCGCCGAACCCTCGCCGTAATCGATCTTTTTGGTCCAGCGGCCGACCCGCATCCACTCGACCACCGAATCCGGCTGCCCCTGGCACAGGTCGGAACCGATACCGATATGCTCGACGCCCATGCGCTCGGCGCAGTCGGCCACCATGCGGCAGAAACTCTCGAGGCTGCAGTCGCTGCCGTCTTTCAGATGATGCGGGTACAGGCTGAAGCCGAGCATGCCCCCGGTCTCGGCGAGCCCTTTCAGCACCGCGTCCGACTTGTTGCGCAGCGCCGGATGCCAGAACGCCGGGTTGGCGTGGGTGATCACGATCGGGCGCGCGCTGATTTCCATCGCTTCCAGGGTCGAGCGCTCGGCCGAGTGGCTCATATCGACGACGAGGCCGACGCGGTTCATTTCCTCGATCACCTCGCGCCCCATGCGCGTGATGCCCGGGTCCTCGGCCTCGTAACAGCCGGTGGCGAGCAGCGACTGGTTGTTGTACGACAGCTGCATGAAGCGCGCGCCGAGCGTATGCAGGATCTCGACCAGGCGGATGTCGTCCTCCATCGGCGACGGATTTTGAAAGCCGTAAAAAATCGCGGTGCGGCTGGTATCGCGCGCGAGGCGCACGTCGTCGCCGGTAAAACCCTGGAATATCAGGTGCGGGAAACGCTCGAACCAGCTATTCCACTGCGCCATGTTGGCGACGGTTTCGCGGAAGTTTTCATGGTAGGCGATGGTCACGTGCACCGCGTCGACACCGCCGGCGCGCATCTGCTCGAAGATTTCCTGCGACCAGTTGCAGTATTGCAGCGCATCGATGCGGTACGCGGTCTCGCTGTCGCTCATGCCGGGTCGCCGCTCGCGATGTAGGCGGTTTTTACCTGGGTATAAAACTCCTGCGCGTACTGCCCCTGCTCGCGCGGGCCGTAGGACGACTCGCCGCGCCCGCCGAACGGCACGTGGTAATCGGTACCCGCGGTCGGCAGGTTGACCATGACGCAGCCGGTTTTCGCATGGCGCCGGAAATGGGTCGCGCGCGACAGGCTGCTGGTGACGATGCCCGCGGTCAGGCCGAAGCGGGTATCGTTGACCGTGGCCAGCGCCTCGTCGTAGGAATCCACCTTGATAACACAGGCAATCGGCGCGAACAGTTCCTCGCGGTTGACCTGCCAGTCGTTGCGGGTGCCGGCGAAAACCGCCGGGCTCATGAAATAACCCTCGGTGGTACGCTCGAGGCGTTCGCCGCCGCACAGCAGTTCGCCGCCCTCGCGTTTGCCGAGCTCGATATTGGCGAGGTTTTGCTGCAGCTGGTCTTCGCTGGCTACCGGACCGATCTGGGTGTCGGCCTCGAGCGCGTGACCGACAACCATGTTTCCGGCGCGCTCGACCAGCTGCTCGACGAACTGGTCATGAATACGATGGTGCACGACCAGCCGCGACGACGCGGTGCATTTCTGCCCGGTACCGCCGAAGGCGCCGTTGAGCGCGCAGGCGAGCGCGGTTTCGAGATCGGCGTCGTCCATGATCGCGAGCGCATTCTTGGAACCCATTTCAAGCTGGATTTTGGTGAAATTGCCGACCGCGGCCTGCGCGATGCCGCGCCCCACCGGCACCGAACCGGTAAAACTGATCGCCTTCACCTGCGGGCTTTCGACCAGCTGCTGGCCGATCCCGCTGCCCGAGCCCATGACCAGGTTGAACAGGCCCGCGGGCAGATCCTGGCGCGAAATGATTTCGCTGAGCGCAACCGCGCTCGCCGGCACCAGGTTGGCGGGTTTCCAGATCACCGCGTTGCCGAAGGCGAGCGCCGGCGCGATTTTCCAGACCGCGGTGGCCATCGGGAAATTCCACGGCGAAATGATCGCGACGGTCCCGACCGGTTCGCGGCGCACGTCGATTTCGATGCCGTCGCGCACGGAATCGGCATTATCGCCGATCTGGCGTAAAACCTCGGCGGCGAAATAGGTGAAAAACTGGCCGGAACGGTAAACCTCGCCCTTGCCCTCGGGCAGGGTCTTGCCCTCTTCGCGCGACAGCAGGTGGCCGAGCTCGTCGCTGCGCTGCATCAGCTCGGTGCCGATCGCCATCAGCGCGTTGTAGCGCTTTTCCAGCCCGCTACCGGCCCACTCCCGCTGCGCGCTGTCGGCGGCGTCGAGCGCGCGCTGCAGCTGGGCACCGTCGGCCTGGGCAAAGGAACCAATCGTGTCGGACAAATCGGAAGGATTGATATTGGCAATTTCATCGGCGGCGCCAAGCCACTCGCCGGCAATGAAGTTCTGGTTGAGGTTGGTCATTTTTATCCTGGAAACTGCAGGCAAACAAGGATACACAATAAGTCCACCGATGCAGTGCGTCAATGAAGAAGCCGATCCCTAATTTTGGGTCAGAGTAAAAATTAAGAAATATCGCTAATTTTTACTCTGACCCAAAATTATACGGGTAGGCCTGGAGGTTTCGGAAAGGGGTTAGTCGAGGACCAGGGTTTCGCCGATTTTGACGGGGCGAAAGGATTCGTGCGGGAGGCCGCGCCGTTCCATTTCTTCGACCAGCAGCCGGGGAGGTTCGAGTATCGGCTCGATAGTCAACTGAAAGGTGCCCCAGTGGATCGGCATCGACTGCTCGGCGCGGACCTCGAGATGAAGGTCGACGGCCTGCGCCGGGTCGACGTGCGCGCTCGCCATGAAGTAGCGCGGCGCATAGGCGCCGATGGGTATCATTGCCAGGCGGAACGGGCCGAGGCGCGCGCCGATCTCCCGAAAATAGCGATCGTTATAGCCACTATCGCCGGCAAAGTAGCTGTTAAACCCATTGATATCGACCGCCCAGCCGCCCCACAGGCTCGTGTTGGTATCCCAGATCGTGCGCCGCGACCAGTGCTGGGCCGGCGTCATCGTAACCGCCACCCGTTGGTTGAAGCGATGTTTTTGCCACCAGTCGAGCTCGACCACGCGCTCCGCGGATACGCCGCGTTCGAGAAACCACGGCTTGAGCCCCAGCGGCACGTACCACAGCACCGTGTCGCCGAACATGTCGACCGTGCGGTGATCGAGCGAATCATAATGATTGTGCGAGATCAGAATGAAATCGATCTTCGGCATCTGCTCGAAACTCAGCGCCGGCTGCGTGTAGCGCGGCTCGACGTACATTTCGTAATAAAACGGGTACTGGCTCAGGTGCGGGTCGGTCAGGTAATTGATCCCGTCGTACTGCACCAGGACGGTCGCGTGCCCGATCCAGGTCGCTCGCGGTACCGGCGCCGGTGTGTGGATCAGCGCGAGATCGGCTTCGCCGACGATGGAGGCGATTTCGGCCGGATCGCGCGGCGGCGGATCGTCCTCGCGCATGCGCATGAAAAAATGGCTCCAGAAAGATCCCTGCTTGACGCTGACGAACTCGCCATCGCCATGGTGCGGTTTGCTCTGATCGAAATCGACGCCGTTGCCGCTGGCGCAACCGAGCACGACCGCTGGCAGCAGGCATGACTGGATGATTTTCTTCAGCAATTGCATTGATTATGCGTGTGACAGGTCGATTTTCGAAGATGGATCGAGTTTAACGCGGCCAGATTTGGGTCTCGGGTTTGCATCAGCCGTACCGGGTTACAATATCATACGCAGCAGCAGCGGCTGCGGTTCTCGCCAGCTAATCCGCAAGTTCCGCCGGAAATTTTGACCACTCGGGCGGCAACTCGATCAGTGCGAGAATCGCCCTGAGCGTTAATACGGCCATGTTGAGCAGCGGCGCAATTCTAATGGCAGCAGATAAACATCCGCTTCAGATAATTTTGGGTCAGAGTAAAAATTTTTGAATTTTTAAAATTTTTACTCTGACCCAAAATTATGGGGAAACTGTGGGGGTGAGGGTCAGGCGGATTTTCTGACGGTCAGGAATTCGGTCATGTCGAGGTTCGACAGCGGCTCGCTGAAATAATAGCCCTGGTAGTACCTGCAGCCGTAACTCTTCAGCAGCTCGAATTGATCGCGCTCCTCGACGCCTTCGGCAACCACTTCCAGCCCGAGGTGCCTGGACAGGGCGAGGATCGACGCGACCATGGCCTGGTCGCCGCTGTCGTTACAAATGTCCTTGACGAAGGAACGGTCGATCTTGATGTGGTTGACCGGCAGGTTTTTCAAATGCGCCAGCGACGAGTAACCGGTGCCGAAATCGTCGAGTGAAAAACTGATCCCGCTGTCGATCAGTTCCTGCATTCGCAGGATCGCATCGTCGATATTGTGGATGATGTTGTGCTCGGTGACCTCCATGACGATGTTGCGCGACGGCAGGCTGACACGCTCCAGCTGGCTCTGAATATTCCGGGCAAACTGCTTGTCGCGAAACTGCCGCGGACTGATGTTGATGCAAATCATGAAGTCCTGGTCGAGCAGGCGCTGCTCGCGCCACAGCGTCATTTGCTTGAGCGCCGTTTCGATCACCCAGTTACCGACCTCGACAATCTGGCCCGAGGTTTCGAGCACGTCGAGAAACTCGGCCGGCGCGACGATGCCGAGCTCGGGGTGCTGCCAGCGGATAAGCGTTTCGGCACCGATTATTTTCTTCGACTCGTTGACCAGGGGCTGGTAGTAGAGCTGGAACTGATCTTCCCTGAGCGCGCGGCGCAACTGGTTTTCGAGCTCGAGCTGGCGGGTAACGTCGCTCGACATGCTTTCACTGAAAAACTCGATGCGGTTACGGCCCTCGCGCTTGGCCTGGTACATCGCGGTATCGGCGAAGCGCAGCAGGTCGTGGCCGCTGGATTCTTCCCGGTTGATCATGGTAATGCCGATGCTCGCGGTAACCTGCAGATCGACGTCCTGGATACGGCATTCCATCGCGATGGTGTCGCAAATCTTGTTCGCGATTTCACGCGCGTGCGAAATCGCCGCGCGCCCGTCCGCGCTCAGCCCCGACAGAATGACGATGAACTCGTCGCCGCCGAGGCGCGCGACGGTATCGTCGGCGCGCAGGTGCGCCTGCAGACGCTGCGCCATTTCCTGCAGCACCTGGTCGCCCGCCGGATGACCCATCGAATCGTTGATGTACTTGAAATTGTCGAGGTCGATGAACAGCAGCGCGCCGTGGTTCCGGTTACGCCGGACCCGCGATACCTCGATATCGAGGCGCTTGACCAGTTCGTTGCGGTTGGGCAAACCGGTCAGGACGTCGTAATAAGCCAGGTATTCGACGCGCTGCTCGGCCGCGCGCAGGTAGCGGATATCGCGCGCGATGGTGGAGAAAAACTCGATATCGCCGCGGTTGTTGCGATGCGATATCAGTACCTGCGAAGTTAAAACTTTTTCGCCGGTAAGCGACAGGAAGGTGGTTTCGTCGGTCCACATGCCCTCCTCGATCGCGCACGGAATTCCCTCGCGCAAAATCTTTTGCGCGTCCGCGGGGGAGTGAAAATCGGCCAGCCGAATGCGGCTGATATCCTCGTTCTTACCGATGCCGAGCAGCTTGCGGCCGGCCTGGTTGATATAGGTGACAAACCCGTCGAGGTTAGCAATGCATATCAGATCCGGAGTGGCCTCGAGTATCGCGGTCAGCCGCTGCTGGCGCTCGCGCGCAAGTTTCTGGTCGATGACGAGGCGCCATTCGCGCATGACCCGGCTCGCGGTGCGCGGCAGCGACGCCATGGTTTCCTGGGTTTTGACGATATAGTCCGCGGCGCCCGACCTCATCGCGCTCACCGCGACCTTTTCGTCGCTGTAGCTGGTCATGACGATCGTCGGGCAACCCGGTCCGGGATTGAGCAGCTCGGTGCCGTGCCCGTCAGGCAGCTTGATGTCGGTAATGATCAGGTCGGGACTGGAACTGTCGATCAGCGCCTTCGCCTGCTCCAGCGTGGCGGTGATGATCAGCCGGCAATGCGCATCGGTCTCGAAGGCGCGATTGATCAGGGCGGCATGCCCCGGATCATCCTCGACGAGCAGAATATTGTACTCGGGCTGGTTGCGCATGGTTCCGACGCGGTTGTTATTCCTGTTGCGAAGACGTAACCGCGTTATCGGCAAGTGGCTGATTATCCTAAGATAATATTTTTAACCTCGGCACATTGCTGATCCCCCTGCGCGCACACCTCGGTCAGCGTTCCCGGGCCGATTTCGAGCTGCTCCAGCAACGGCGATATGCGTGGATCGGCGAGCGCATCGTCGACGCCGCCCGACCCCGCAAGCAGATTGGCCAGCGCGAGTAATCGCGTGGCCTGCGGCTGCTGCCTCGCGAGCTGGTACTGGTGGTGGCAGCGCGTGAGTTCGGCCAGTTCGGGCGCCAGGCCCCAGGCCTCGATCAGCAGTGCGCCCACCTCGGCGTGATCGAATCCCAGGACTTCGCGTTCGGCCTGGTCGCGCAGCTGGTGATGTTCCTCGGCCTGGCGGGTAATAGCCCCGGCCAGGGCCGCATCCTGCTGATACATAACGAGAATTCCGAGATCGTGCAGAATTCCGGCAAGAAACAGAATTTCCGGGTTATAGCCACTCGCGTGGCGCGCGAGAAGGCGCGCAACGATACCGCAGCGCAGGCTGTGCAGCCAGAACTGGTCGATGTCGACACCCCGGTAATCGAGCACGTTCATCGATCCGACGACGCTGGTTGCCAGCACCAGGTTGCGCAGATCGATTTCGCCGATGATACCCACCGCCGCGGCCACGGTTTCGATTTCGCGGGGAAAACTGTAATAGGAGCTGTTGGCGATGCGCAAAACGCGCGCGCTTAGAGAAGGATCGTAAGCGACGATATCGGCTACCTGCTCGCGCGTATGCATCGGATCGTCCATGGCCTGCTGCAGGCGCAGGTAAATCTCAGGCAGACTGATCAGCTGCAGTACGTTGTCTACCAGCGATTGTGCGGTTGATATTTTGACAGCATCTTCCATAACCGGGCGAGCTCGAGCGCTGCGTTTCACCCGAGTATAGACCCGATTTCGAGAATCGGCGGATAGTCAGGGGGCGGCGTCTCAACGCCAGGGATTCTGGTTCCACGCAAGCCAGTAAAAACCGAGGTCTTCCATCAGCGCTTCGAACTTGGTGAAATCCATCGGCTTAACCACGTAACTGTTAGCGTGATACTCGTAGGATTGCGCGATGTCCTTGTCCGCCGAGGACGTGGTCAGAATGACGACCGGCGTCTTGCGGGTTTTCTCGTCGCTCTTGATGCGGCGCAAGACCTCGAGGCCGTCGACCTTGGGCAAACGCAGATCGAGCAGGATGCAGTGGGGACTGGGATAGGCCTCTTCGTCGGCATATTCGCCTTCGCGAAAAATGTAATCGAGCGCCTTCTGGCCGTCGTCGACGTGGTAAATCACGTTCGAAACCTTGTGCTGTTCGAAACTGCGCTTGACCATTTCCGCATGCGCGTCGTTATCCTCGACCAGCAACAGTTTCAGCGGCTCCCCGACTGCTTCCGAATTCATACTCTAGTTTCCTCTGTGTAGCGGTAGCGTAAAACAAAAACAACAACCCTGTCCATTGCCTTGCGAGTCTATCCAGATCTCGCCACCGTGAGTTTCGACGATACGCTTGACCAGCGCCAGTCCGACCCCGGTTCCGGGAACGCCCGGATCAAGCCGATCGAATAATCCGAACACCCGGTCGTGGTAGCGCGGCTCGATTCCGGCGCCATGATCACGCACCCGGCAAAGCACCATAGCATCGAGCGGCTCGGCATCGATATCGATTCGTGGGTGACGCTCCGGCGGGGTGAACTTGATCCCATTCTCGATCAAATTCTTGAACACTTCGCGAATCCGCGCCGCGTCGGCATACACTCGCGGCATCCGCGGCTGCACCTGTATTTCGGCCTCGCGTTCGTCGATCAGGCCCTGCATCATGTGCAGCACCTCGTCGCATAAATCGTTGAGCGCAACATCGCTGGATTGGTTGACATGGCTTCCGGCCCGCGACAGCTCGAGCAGGTCTTCGAGCTGCTTGCTCATGACATCGATGGCAGCGGAGATCTGGTCCATGTCGGCGCGCGCACGCGCCTCGTCGCCAGCGGATAAATCGCGCTCGAGCAGGCCGACAAATCCCTTGACGGTCACCAGCGGCGATTTCAGCTCGTGCGACACGGTGTAGGTAAAACGCTCGAGCTCCACGTTTTTTTGCTCGAGCTGTTCGATAAAATGCTGTTTTTGCTCGACATTTTCTTCGAGCTGCTCGGCCATGCGATTGAACGCAGCGGCCAGCTGACCGATCTCGTCGGTACGCATGACATCGACCGAACGCTGTTTGAAATCGCCATGGCCGAGTCGGGTAATAACCACCTGCAAGGCTTCCAGCGGGCGCAGGATACGATCGAGCCCGGCGTAGATCAGCAGATAACTGATCAACAGCGTCAACAGCAGAATCAATCCCGACAGTAACAGCGAGCGACGCAGCTCGTCCCAGCCGATGGTTTGGGCATCGGCGATCGCAATCTCCACGGCCTGGTTGAGATCGATGCCGGCCTGTTCTGCCCGCGACAGCGCAAATTCAGAATCCCGCTTGGATAAACGAAAGCGCTTTATGACTTCGAGCATCTTTTCGTTTATCACGAGAATATGAGTCGCCATCCAGGCTCTTTTTCCCGAGTTTTCCTCGATCACGTCGAGTAGCGTTGCCGAGGCCTTGATTTTGTCGACCCGGGCCCTGATCGCGGCATCGCTCTCGGTTTCGACACCCATCCGTGATTCACGTATCGACAGAAACATCTGCAGGTACAGAATATGGACCGTCTTTATCATGCGGAACTCGGGCAGGTATCGAGACTTCAACGCGGCCCAGTCCTCGCTGGCGATCGAGCGCCTGATATCGAGATCGAGGTTTTGCTCGTAGCGCGCGAACGCGGTTTCGATTTCCGACTCGAGGTTGCGCTGCAGTTCCCCGTCCTGTTCGAAGCGCAAACGGGCGCTGATCAAATCCCGGCCCGCGATTTCGAGATCGCCCAGGCTGGCATCGATGGCAGCGGCTATTTGCTCTTTTTGCGGCTGTCCTGCCACCAGGCCCCGGTAATCCGTCAGCCTTTGCCGAATCAGCACGGTGGCATCGATGACTTCGTCGACACCGATCAGATCCGGGGTCAGCATGTAGCGATAATAGTTTTGTACCAGCAGCTTGGCGCGCGACTCGATATCGCGCATGGCCCGGTTTTCGGGCAGAAACTGGTCGAACAGCTGGCGGTCGGCCAGCAGCAGTATGAGCAGCAGCGCGAGGATGCCGGCCCCGCCGACGAGCAGCAGCAATGCGAGCAGCTTCTGCCGCAGCGTCATTGCCGCGCTTTTCATTGCTTATTCGGATCGAAGGCTTCCGGCCTCGGGTATCGCGAAGTGATATCGAATCGGGTCAGGTCCATGTGGCTGCGGGTGTACTCCTCCGACGCGTCGCGCCGCGGATTGAAATCCCAGCCCTGGTAGCGGCCGATGCGCAGGGCTGCATGCACCGCGCGACGTCGATCCTGGTCGGCGATAACGGCCTGGCGCAGGGCTTCGGCATCCCAGTGCGCCGCGGCCTCGGCGCGGAAACTCTCCAGTTCAGGATGCCCGGCCAGGTTTTCGAGCTCATTGGGATCCGCCTCGAGATCGAACAGCTGTTCGGGATCGGTACTGCAGCAGATGTACTTGTAGGGCCCGCGCCGAATCATCAGCATCGGCGCCGCGGTGCCCTCGGCGAGATACTCGCTGACGCAGCGATTCGGGTCGGAGCCGGCATCGCCGTCGCACAGCGGCAGCAGTGAGCGCCCGTCGATCGGATCGATCCACCCCGGCTTCGCCGCCCCGGTTGCCTCGGCGGCCAGGTCGACCAGCGTCGGCAGGATATCGACCTGCGCCACCGGCGCGGCGACGCGGCGGCTATCGAAACGGCCGTGGCGGTGCACGATCAGCGGAATCCGGTTGGACCATTCACGGAAACTCATCTTGTACCAGAGCCCGAATTCACCCAGCATGTCGCCATGGTCTGAAGTGAAGATAATCGTCGTATTCTCGCCCATACCGCATTCGTCGAGCGCGCCGCGCAGACGCGCCAGCCACTCGTCGACGTAGCTGACGTTGCCGTAATAGGCGCGGCGGGCATTGATGATATCGGCCTCGCCGATATCGACCGCGTCGAGGTCGATGACCTTTTCGAGGCGTGCATTATGCGCATCGGGCCGCGCCGGGCGCGGCACCGCCGGCGGACTGATATCGACCCCTTCGTACAGGTCCCAGTATTTTTGGCGCGTCGCGTAGGGATCGTGCGGATGAATGAAACTCGCCACCAGGCACAGCGGGCGCTCGTCCTCGCCGCGGGCGTGATCGTAAATCGCGCGCAGGGCCTGCGCGCCGACCTCGTCGTCGTAAGCGAGCTGATTGGTGATCGCCGCAACCCCCGCCTGTTTTACGCTCGACATGTTGTGGTACCAGAGATCGATGCGCTCGTCCGGGTTGCGCCAGTCCGGCACCCAGCCGAAATCAGCCGGGTATATGTCGGTGGTGAGCCGATCCTCGAATCCGTGCAACTGGTCCGGCCCGACGAAATGCATCTTGCCGGAGAGACAGGTACGGTAACCCATCAGGCGCAGGTAGTGGGCGAAGGTCGGCATCGTCGCCGGCAGGTAGGCGGCGTTGTCGAAGCCGCGGCAGGCCGACACGTTTTGCCCGGTCATGAAGGCATAGCGGGCCGGCGTGCACAGGGGGCTCGAGCTGTAGGCCGCGTCGAACAGCACGCCCTCGTCGGCCAGCCGATCGATATTGGGACTAATGACGTCGGCATTGCGATAACAGCCCAGCGCGAGCGCGCTGAGCTGATCGGCCATGACGATCAGAATATTGTGCATACGTGTTTGCCCGGTAAGAGACTATTTATAGCAGGTTTTTACCGTCGAAGATGACGACCTCGAGCGCCGCGGTATCGATGTCATCGATGCAGCCCAGGTTGACGCGGCAGTTACCCGGCGCGCGGATGGTTTCGTTGTGGGTGTAGATACCGCATTTTTTGCAGAAGTAGTGCTTCGCGATTTTGCTGTCGAACTGGTAAAGGCCGATATCGTCGGGGTTGGCGTCGATTTTCAGCTGGTCGACCGGGATCACCTCGGTGCTCATCAGCGCGCCCTTGCGCCGACAAATCGAACAGGTGCAGCGCAAACCCTGGGTGATTTCCTCGGCGTCGAACTCGAATTTGACCGCGCCGCAGTGGCAGCTGCCTTCGTAGTGTCTGGTCATGATTTCTCTCTCGTTTTGGTTAATCCTGGATTGGTACGGTATCAGGTCCTGGCAGGCGGATTCGGACACCTTGATTGTTCCCGGTACTATAAGATTGCTTCGCTGCGCTCGCAATGACTCTGTTATTCCGGGGATCCCTGCGCTCGCGCTCGGGACGCTTTTGGCGGATTGCCTCGCTACGGCCGCAAAGGCCCTATTATCCCGGAGGCTGGTTCGCTGCGGCCAGGGCATTCGCTGCACTCAGAGATCGCGCCCCGCTCGCCAAAAGGTAAAAATGCGTCGTCCCCGCGGAGGCGGGGACCTTGTAACAATATCGCGTTATCTATCTGGAGTTCCCCTCTGCGCGGGAATGACGTGAGCAGGGCCTTGTTATATTGTCTCCAGCCCCATTAATTGCCGGGCTTGACCGCGCTGAACAGGAAACGGTTCACGCAGAAAAAATAGGCGCCC
>JAAUYF010150095.1_pt1 | contig 17109 bp, 16 predicted proteins | sample 7278051 | NCBI WGS metagenome assembly JAAUYF01 (sample SAMN14350202, study PRJNA611818) | marine sediment metagenome | isolation source: surface marine sediment (0.6m) | place: French Polynesia: Moorea | collected 2018-08 | reverse complement strand
CGATCCGACCGGGATCAATCTCTGGGGCGTAGCGGGATTCGAACTCGGCCCTGTTGACCTGTTCGCAAAACTTGGGGTCATCGCCTGGGACGTAGAAACCACAACATTCGCCGGCAGAACCAGCGACGACGGCACAGATTTCGGTCTTGGCTTAGGCGCTGGCTTCGACATCGGCAAGGTGCAAATCCGCGGCGAGTACGAGCTCTACGACTCCTCCGATGAGAACGTGTCAATGCTGTCGATGCTCTCTCTGGGCGTCACCTACCATTTCAACTAGTTGGAGCGCGGCGCGGCGGGTGCCCGCCAGCGCGTGGAGGGACCAGAAAATCATTTTCTGGCGGATAGCGATCGGTCCATGTCGCGGGTGCGCAGGGCCCTGGATGACCGCTTCTAGGAAAAGCTGCCGTTCAGGCGGCCGCCACGGAATTCTTCACCCCGGGTAGAGAAAACTCTCTCGCCCCTGCTTGTTGCTTGCGGAGGTGGAGGTTTTGTTCTGAGGGATATATCTATACCCCACCCCCTCGAGAGGGGACGCGCTCATCATCAGTTTATTCTTATGTAATTGATAATTTTAATTAACTATCAGTTATATGTATTTCGGCATAAAGTTGCTCCACGAACTTGCAGGAGCGACGCAACATGGCAAAGAACTACCAAGCGGGTGTGAAAGAGTACCGGGAAACGTACTGGATGCCCGACTACTCACCCAAAGACACCGATTTCCTGGCCTGCTTCAAGGTCATCCCGCAGGAAGGCGTGCCGCGCGAGGAAGCGGCTGCGGCCGTCGCTGCGGAATCATCGACCGGAACCTGGACCACGGTCTGGACCGACCTGCTCACCGACCTCGAGCACTACAAGGGTCGCGCCTACGCGATCGAAGACGTGCCGGGCAACGATGAAGCCTTCTACGCCTTCATCGCCTACCCCATCGACCTGTTCGAAGAAGGTTCGGTGGTCAACATTCTGACCTCGCTCGTGGGCAACGTGTTCGGCTTCAAGGCCGTGCGCGCACTTCGCCTCGAGGACGTTCGGGTACCGCGCGCCTACGTGATGACCTGTGGCGGCCCGCCGCACGGCATCCAGGTTGAACGCGACATCATGAACAAGTACGGGCGCCCGTTGCTCGGCTGCACGATCAAGCCGAAACTCGGCCTGTCCGCCAAGAACTACGGCCGTGCCGTCTACGAAGTGCTGCGCGGCGGCCTCGATTTCTCGAAGGACGACGAGAACGTCAACTCGCAGCCGTTCATGCGCTGGAAGCAGCGTTTTGACTTCGTCATGGAGGCCGTGCACAAGGCCGAGGCGGAGACCGGCGAGCGCAAAGGCCACTACCTGAACGTCACGGCGCCGACGCCCGAAGAGATGTACAAGCGCGCCGAGTACGCCAAGGAGCTGGGTGCGCCGATCATCATGCACGACTATCTCACCGGCGGCTTCACGGCCAATACCGGCCTCGCCAACTGGTGCCGCGACAACGGGCTGCTGCTGCACATTCACCGCGCCATGCACGCCGTGCTCGACCGCAACCCGAACCATGGCATCCACTTCCGCGTGCTGACCAAGATGCTGCGCCTGTCAGGTGGCGATCACCTGCACTCCGGCACGGTGGTCGGCAAGCTGGAAGGCGACCGCGACGCAACGCTTGGCTGGATCGACCTGATGCGCGAGAGCTACATCAAGGAAGACCGGACCCGCGGCATCATGTTCGACCAGGACTGGGGTTCCATGCCTGGCGTCATGCCGGTCGCATCGGGTGGCATCCACGTCTGGCACATGCCGGCCCTCGTCTCGATCTTCGGCGACGACTCCGTCCTGCAGTTCGGCGGCGGCACGCTCGGCCATCCGTGGGGCAACGCCGCGGGCGCCGCAGCGAACCGCGTTTCGCTAGAGGCCTGCGTCCAGGCGCGCAACGAAGGTCGCGACCTCGAGAAGGAAGGCAAGGACATTCTCACCAAGGCGGCCGCGGACAGCCCCGAGCTCAAGACGGCCATGGAGACCTGGAAAGAGATCAAGTTCGAATTCGACACCGTGGACAAGCTCGACGTTGTGCACCGGTAAGTTTGAAACAGATACGAGGAAACCAACATGTCCGATGTACAAGATTACAAGTCGAGCCTGAGCAACCCGGGTTCACGCAAGTTCGAGACGTTCTCCTACCTCCCGACCATGGACGCCGCGGCGATCCGGCGGCAGGTGGAATACATCGTCTCGAAGGGCTGGAACCCGGCGATCGAGCACACCGAGCCGGAAAACGCCTTCGATTACTACTGGTACATGTGGAAGCTGCCCATGTTCGGTGAGACCGATGTCGATCGCGTTCTCGCCGAGGCCGCGGCCTGCCACAGGGCGCACCCCGACAACCACGTACGCCTGATCGGCTTCGACAACTACGCGCAGTCCAAGGGCGCGGAAATGGTCATCTACCGGGGAACACCCGTCTAGATGGAAGTCGTCAGGACAACGGGCGAAGCCAGCGACGCGGCGGACCAGTACCGGGTAAGAAAACAGCCCTACTACAGGACGGTCGCTGACGAAGAGAGCCTCTACGAGGCGGCTTACGCACGCCGCATGCCGGTCATGCTCAAGGGCCCGACCGGCTGCGGCAAGTCCCGGTTCGTCGAACACATGGCTTACAAGCTCGACAAGCCGCTGATCACCGTGGCTTGCAACGAGGACATGACCGCCTCGGACCTGGTAGGCCGTTACCTGCTCGACAAGGACGGCACCAAGTGGCAGGACGGGCCGCTGACAACGGCGGCGCGCGTTGGCGCCATCTGCTATCTCGACGAAGTGGTCGAGGCGCGCCAGGACACGACCGTCGTGATTCACCCGCTCACCGACCATCGCCGCAACCTGCCGCTGGACAAGAAAGGTGAGCTCATCGAAGCGCATCCCGACTTCCAGCTCGTGATTTCGTATAACCCCGGCTACCAGAGCCTGATGAAGGATCTGAAGCAGTCGACGAAACAACGATTCGCCGCGCTCGACTTCGATTACCCGGCCGAGGATCTCGAAACCGAGATCGTTGCGAAGGAATCGGGCTGCGATGCCGAGACTGCCGGTAAGCTGGTCCAGATCGCCCACCGCTCCCGAAACCTGAAAGGCCACGGCCTCGACGAAGGCATTTCAACCCGTCTGCTGGTGTACGCCGGGCAGATGATCAGCGAAGGCATCGAGCCGGGCGCCGCCTGCCAGATGACGCTCGTCACGCCGCTGACCGACGACCCCGACATGCGCGAGACGCTGGAAGCGGCGGTGGCGACCTTTTTCGTCAGCTAGTCCGCACGGGCTGCCAACGATGCCCGGACGCAGGCCATGACCACCAACCTCGAAGACTACGCCGCCTGCCTGCAGAAGGCCGCCCCGGAGGTCACCGAGACGTTCGAGGCGACATTTCATGATGCGGCGCGTCTCATGTCGCCGGCCGGCCTGCACGAATACATGGAAGGCGCCAAAGCGCTGTGCAACCTCGGCCGCGGTCCCGACGTGGTGCTGTCGTACCTCGAAGAAATGCCCGCCGTGGTCCAGGAGTGTGGCGAGGATGTGATTGGCGACTGCGTCGAAGCAGCGATGAAGCTGTCTTCGATGACGTCCGGGCAGGTCATTGCGCTCCTGTTCGCCAGTCTGCCGACCGCGGCGCGCCGCCTCGGCGATCCGGAGCTGCTGCGCGGCTACCTGACCTTGATCCACCAGTTGTCAGCCAAAGCGGCCCGCGGCCTGCGCCCGATGCTCGCCAATATCGACCAGCTGCTTTCGAAACTTACCTTGTCCGGCCTCAAGCGCTGGGCCAGCTTCGGCGCGGACGCCTACCGTCGCGACCTGGATAACCTGGTCAAGTACTTCAGCCTCGAGAGCGCCGACAGCAAGAAGATGCTGCAGCAGGAGCGGCGCGGCACGCTATTCGTTGATACGCAGCGGAAACTCAACTTTTACCTGCGGGCGCTGTGGGGGCGGGACTTTTTCCTGCGGCCGACCGCGGCTGACTACGAAGGCTTCAAGCCCTACTTCGAAGACCATGTCATGCACCTGCCCGACGCGGTGGATGCCGTCGGTTCGGTGTCGGGGCTCGACATCTATCGGGCCCAGGCCGCCCATCTCGCTGCGCACCTGAGCTACGCGACCGGCGCTATTCCGAGCGAAGCACTGAGCCCGGCAGAGCTGTTCTTCATAGGGCTCATCGAGGACGCCCGTGTTGAGTATCGGGCCGCAAGGAAATTCCCGGGGCTGAAGAAGTTATGGGGCAGCTTGCTGGCTACCGACCATAAGGAGGCAGCCGAGCATCCGACAATCGAGCTGCTCGAACGCCTGGCTATGTGCCTCAACGACGACTCGCTGAGCATCAACGATATCGAGCTCGACCGGATCGTCACGCGCTTCCACGCGGAAATCGGGGCGCACCAGGACGATCAGAAGTTCTCGCGCGAGATCGGGCTCGAGCTGTTCCGGTTACTGGCGGACCGGCGAGAGGTACCGAGCCTGCGCATCCTCGAATCCATCCGCATTCCTTATCGCGACGACAACCGGATCGTCTGGACGCTCGAGCCCATCGACTGGGCGGAGGCCGGCACGGGCTACGTTCCCGCGTGGCAGCGCCAGGTACGCAAGTACGTGAGCGCCGTCGAAATGGCCAACGAGGTTGACTGTGAACTGGCCGGAGACGACGCCCAGGAAGTCTGGGTGTGCGCCTCCGAGTTCATGCCCTACGAAGATGCCGGCGAGGCAACCGAGAGCTTCAACGACATGTGGGGCAAGGAGCCTATCTCGGCGCCGTATCACTACCAGGAGTGGGACTACCAGGTGCAGCTCTACCGCCCGGACTGGGCGACCGTTTACGAACGCCGCGCCACCAAGGGCGATGCCGACGAGGTCGATCGCATCCTCGTCGAGCACAAGCCGATTGCCCACAAGATCCGCCACATCATCGACAAGCTGTCGCCGCAGGGCGTGCAGCGCGTACGCAACCTGGAGGATGGCGACGAGATCGACATCAATGCAGCCGTCGACGCAGTGATCTCGATTCGCATGGGCAAACAACCGGACACGCGCATCACGATGCGCAACGTCGTCAGGAATCGCGACCTTGCCGTCACCGTGCTGCTGGATCTTTCGGAGTCCACCAATGAGAAGATCGGCGGTTCCGACAAGACGGTGCTAGAGCTGACCCGCGAGGCGGCGGTGCTTGTCAGCACTGCCGTGACTGGCATCGGCGACCCGTTTGCGGTGCACGGCTTCGCTTCCGAAGGCCGCCACCACATTCATTACTATCGATTCAAGGACTTCAACCAGAAGTTCGACCACGAGGTGAAGGCGCGGCTCGACGGCATGAAAGGTGGACTGTCCACGCGCATGGGTGCGGCCATGCGCCACGCCGGCCATCACCTGCTCGCGCAGCCCGAGCGGCGCAAGCTACTGCTGCTCGTGACCGACGGCGAACCGGCAGACATCGACGAGCGCGATCCGCAGCACCTGCGCCACGACGCGAAGAAGGCAGTCGAAGAGCTCTACTCAAAAGGCGTGCTTACCTACTGCCTGACGCTGGACCCGAACGCCGATGCTTACGTGAAGCGCATCTTTGGCGCCAATAACTACACGGTCGTCGATCATGTTGATCGACTACCCGAGAAGCTGCCGACGCTGTTTGCCAGCCTGACGCGGTAAGCGTGACTTCTAGTCTTCCGACTTCCTCGATTCGACGAGGGCCTCGGCTTCATCCTTGCCGGCGACCGCCTCGACATTGTCGATGAGGCAGCTCTTACTCATGCCCATGTCACGGTACGTAACTCGCCCGAAATCATTTGGACAGAGCCTACCCATAGTGTTCGAGAGGGCTATGGCGTTAGCGTTGCGGATTGCCCTGCAGTTCGATTTCAGCGTCAGCAAATACTGCTCGCTGCCCGTTGCACGGACGAGGATATGGCGCTCATCGATGTAGCTCCAGCCGTTGATTCGGCGGATGTTAAAGCAGTCTTTTCCGGCAGACTCATCGACCTCCCCATCTTCCTGGCAAAGTGCAGGCTCAGCGGCGAAAAACCCGGCCAGTATTGCCATTATCACGAGTAATTGTGTCTTCATGTCGTTGGTTCCCTCGGAGCTGGCGCCCGCCCGCTGCGGAGCGGAGCGGATGCAAAATGCCAGACTAGATGCTACTACTGTAATTCGATTTCCTCCACGGTGTGCATTTATGCCAGGGCCCACGCTCACCCTCGTTATCATTAGCAAACGCACCAGCGTCGGAGCAGGCATGGGACGTTATCTCATACAGACAAACAAGCCGGAGCTATCGGCACCGGGAGCAGATCAACGACCTGTTCCGGCATCTGAACTATTACAATACACCGCGACAGCAACCCGCCGTCCGGGCCTGAATCAACCGGCGACTGCGGTTTTGTAACCTCAATCGGGTAGTCCGTTTGGTGCGAAAACTCCTGCTCTTCATTGCCCTGGCATGTTTCTGCAACGTTGCGTTGGCCCAGGACGACAAAACCGACACGCGGCCCGGTCTGGCGCCCGACATTCGCGAGGATGAAACGAAACTCAAGGCGCAGCGCGGCAACTTCGTCGTCGTGCCGATTCCAATATCAAACCCGACGCTGGATTCGGGACTGGTAGTTGGCGGGGCCTATTTTTACCCGCAGACCGAGGAGCAAAAGAAACGTCAACCCGCATCGCTAACGGCGCTGGGCGGCCTGTACACCAGCAATGACAGCAGGGCTGTCGTGATTGCGCAGCAGAATTACTGGAGGAACGACCGGTGGCGTTTCACGGGTGCGGTGGGCGGTGCAGACCTTCGCCTTTCTTTGCTGGCTCCCGACGAAACGGACAATGGATCCAGCGTGGACTGGCGAATTAACGGGGGTTTCCTGTTTGCCAAACTGTCCAGGCGAATCACGGGAGACTGGTACGGGGGCATCTTCACGCGGATCGTGGACGCTAATCAGAGCATCGCGACGTTATCGGAAGACACGGAGTCAGAATTCCTGCTCGGTGACGTCACGTCTTCCGGACTGGGTGCGGTCTTCGAATTCGACGCACGCGACAATCCCTTCTATAGCACCAGCGGACGCTACTTCAAGATCGACGCCCTGCTCAACGACGAGTCTATTGGCAGCGATCAGACCTACCAGTCTTATAGCGGAGCCTTCCGTTCTTACCACAAGCTGGCCGATTCGGTTGTCCTCGCCTGGGAGCTGCAGGGCTGCAAACGCGGCGGCACGGTTCCGCTTTGGGATGCCTGCACGATCAAGCTCCGCGGCTTTTCGGTTACCGATTACCTCGGCAAGGTCTCGGCGTCCGGACAGGTCGAGGCCCGATGGCAGTTGAGCAAGCGCTGGGGAATGGTCGGGTTTGCGGGCAGCGGCTACTTCGGCAGTTCGTTCAACGATTTCCGCTCGCGAGAGTCGATTCCCAGTTACGGGGCCGGCATTCGATTCACGGTATTGCCAGCCAAGCACATCAACCTGCGCGTCGACTTTGCGCGCTCGCGTGACAGCGACGCCGTCCACGTCTCGGTTGGTGAGGCCTTCTAGATCTTTTGACCGGTATAATCCCGAACTCATGTCCAGGACACTTATCGTCGGTGCGCTTATGACCACGCTGACGTTGACCGCAACAGCCGAACCCGCACCGCCGGAGATCATGACGGCGGCCGCGCTGGCCGACTTTCCGAACCCCGAAGCGGACCATGTCATTGCCTATGGCGATGATCCTCTGCAGTTTGGGGAATTGCGCCTGCCTGAAGGCGAGGGTCCATTTCCTGTCGTCGTGTACCTGCACGGCGGCTGCTGGATGTCCGAATACGACATCGCCCACAGCCGCGTCCTGACCGATGCGCTGCCGCGCGCCGGTATCGCTACGTGGTCGCTCGAGTATCGACGCATCGGCGACCCGGGCGGCGCCTGGCCAGGCACCTTCGAAGATGCCGAAGCGGGCTACGCGTACCTGGCGCAACTGGTCAACGCCTATTCCCTCGATCCGGAACGCGTGATCATTGCCGGCCATTCGGCCGGCGGGCATCTTGCTCTCTGGATTGCCCAACGCATCGAGGAACTTCAACCGGAGGGCGTTATCCGCCCGCGTGGCGTGCTGGGCCTGGCGCCCGCACCCGATCTCGAGTTCCTGTACGAGCACGAAACCTGCGGTCAGGCAGCCGGCCAGCTGATGGGCGGCTCACCCGAGGAGCATCCGGAACGCTATGCGTACGGATCGGTCGCCAATCGTATTCCGAAAACCACGCCGCAGATCGCCGTCATCGGTAAATACGACGAGATGTGGCGCCCGGTTGGCGTTCGCTACGCCAGGTCGGCCGCGGAACAGGGGCTACCGGTGGAGGTCATCGACGCGAGCGAGTCCGGCCATTTCGAGATGATCTACCCGGAATCCTCGACCTGGCCGCTGGTGCTCGACGCGGCTCGCCGACTGCTCGGTATCGATCCAGAGACTCCGTAGCCGCCTACTGCGACTCGGGCCCGCCGTCAGCCGCCACACATTTTGTATTGGCGAGCAGGTGACGCGAATCGTCGCGCTCGTCGACAAGCACGCAGTCGGTACCGTTGGTCAGTAACGTAAACCGATAGGGCAGATCCATGTTGCGCCCCTTGGCGGGCGACCCATCTATCGACTGCGGCACCCTGCGCTCGATAAACAGGAAACTCGTATCGGTCAGCGCCTCGCCGGAAAGCACGACCTCCGTATCCAGCAAGCCGTTAATGGTCGCCTGCAGGGCTGCTCGACTGGCTTCCGTCGGCTCGACGATCAACGCTGGCTCGGTAGCGTCAGGGACAACATTCTTGCAGGCCGTCAACGCCAGGCCGGTAGAAACGGCGAGTAGCGCCGCTGTTCTCACTGGCGATAGATCCGGTTGGTATGCCACGGCGACTTCGGCACCAGCGGCTCCATCTCATCGACACCCAGAGCCGGCGCCTCGGGTTCGCCGATACTCAGGCCCGACGCCGCCGGACACGTCTGGTTGTCGCGATAATTCAGCGCCGCGGCCAGCCGCGCCTCGGTCGGATCACCCAGCAATGCGTCAAGGTCGTCGGCGACCGAACACCCCGGCACCGGAACGCCGGGGATGTTCAGGGTATTGGCCGGCGAAAAGCCCTCGGCGTAGTCGCCGAATCCGAGCGCATTCGCACCGCGGAACTGGATGGTGAAGTAGGTGGTGCCGCAGTTGGGCGTGCCGTAAAAAGCATAGGGCTTGCCACAGGTCGTCGACCCGATCTGGATGACCTCGACCCCGACACCACGCAGGCCGTTGATTACGGACTCGCTGGCCGAACACGTTCCGCCGCCGGTCAGTACGAAGACGCGCGACAGGTTAAGCGTCGGCAACGGCTCCGTATTGTTGGGATTCGAACCAACCTGGGTGACATCAATAAATGGTATCGGCGATAGCGTCTCGCCAGTCACCGGATTGATATCCGGGTGCTTGTCATTGAAGATGACTTCTTCGAATACCTGCCCGGCAGTCGGCCCGGGACCAGCGATCATGTAAGCGAGTTGGCTCGCAATCGAGATAAAGCCGCCGCCGTTGTAACGCATGTCCAGCACCAGGTCGTCGACGCCATTGCCATTGTCATGTGCGTTCAGCGTATTGACCGCATCGATCAGCGCCTGCTCTGCCGTTGCGATGTGATCGTTGAACGTCAGGTAGCCGACCTCTCCAGTCGGCGTCGAAATGACCCGCGTGTTCTGCACCGGGGCCGTGACGACATCCGCGGATACCATCGTGACGCTGCGCGTTCCGCTCGCGCCAAGATCACGCACCGTGAATACGTGTTGCTCGCCGACGCTTGCCGGGAACAGGCCGGCGTTGAGCACATCCACGCCCGCCTGGCTGAAATCGTCGATGCTGACGCCATCGACTTCGAGAATCCTCGCGCCCCGTTCGAGGGGCAGGGCCAGGTTGGTAGCTGGTGAGTTCGGCTCGGTGTATACCACGATCAATTCACGAGTCTGCGCCTGCAGGTCCTGGAACAGCGCCCACTGCGCACCATAGCCATAGACAATGCCCGATTGCGACAGGCGCTCCCACTCGTCGGTGTCGTAGGTGAAGTGGAACTTGTCTTTACAGTTCTCACCGGTGGTCCGGCAATCGCTGCCGGAGCCGGCGGTCGAATCTTCGAACGAACGCAGCGTGCTGAAATAACCAATCGGATCGTTGAACAGGCCGGGGTCCTGATCGACGATCTCGTCGTACCAGAGATACGTGTCATTGCTGTAAGACCGCAGGAAGTTGTTCTGGGCGAGCGTCGTACCACACTGCTGATACAAGTTGCGCCAGTCAGGGAAAACGCCCTCTTCCCATTCGAGATTATTGCCGCCCCGAACGAAACCATCGGAGCCATCGCCGCTGCTGCAAGCCGCAAGCGACGCCAGCACCACAAGCGCAGAAAATCGTCTGATCATGAATACTCTTTGAATGCCCAGGGGTTTGAGAAAATTGTACACACCGCGCCAGCGCGGCGTGGCGACCGATAGGCGAATTATGTAGTCTATTCGGCCTCTAAATTTCGACCAGATCACATTTCATGAAGTTCACTCCATTCGCGGTGCTCTTTTTCCTCGTCGCAGGTCCGGCATCGGCCGATGACGCCGACTCCCGATCCGGCCCGACAGCCATTCCGGCAGAGGTCGCCGCCAGCGCCGTGGCACTGCGTGATCGCGCCCTCGAGGACAACCTGTCCGTCGATATCGTCGAGTCCGTCACCACCGAAGTCGGCGCACGGCGCATGGGCACCGAGGGCGACCGGCGGGTCATCGCCTGGGCGCAGGCGAAGTTCGAGGAGCTTGGTTTCGACCGTGCGTGGACCGAGCCGGTCGAGCTGGATCGCGGCTGGGAGCGCGGCGCAGCGACAGCCGCGGTGCTCGAGCCCTTCGCGCATGACATCGTCGTCACGGCGCTGGGCTACAGCGTCGGGACGGACGGCGATCTGGTTGCCGAGATCGTGGAATTCCCGACCTACGACGACCTGCTCGCCGTACCCGAGGGTGACAGTCTGAAAGGCAAGATCGCGTTCGTCTCGTACAGCATGCCCGAGTACGTCAACCCGGAAGACGGCTCGAACCGCGGCGCTTATGGCGAAGGGACGCGGGCGCGCGGCAAGGGCCGGGTCGAGGCCGCGAAACGTGGCGCGGAAGCGCTCATCATCCGGTCGGTGGGCACCAGCCATAACCGCTTCGGCCATACGGGCAGCGGTTACAACTACGAGGAGGACGTTCCCAAGATCCCGGCGGCGGCCGTGTCGGCGCCCGACGCCATGTTGATCCAGAACATACTGCGGCGCGGCGAACCGGTGGTCTTCAGGATGAATCTCACGTCGCGCTTCCTGGGCCCGCAGATGAGCGCCAACATCATCGGCGAGATCACGGGTCGCGAGGATCCGGACCGGTTCGTTGTCCTCGGCGCCCACGTCGATTCCTGGGACGAAGGCACTGGCGCGCTCGACGACGGCGCCGGCATCGGCTCGATGATGGCGGCGGCCGCATTCATCGGCCAGATGAACCAACGGCCGCGGCGCAGCATTCGCGTCATCCTGTTCTCGGGCGAGGAAATCGGCTTCTACGGCGTCAACGCCTACATTGAGAAACACCGCGACAACATCGACGCCCATCTGCTCGGCGCCGAGGTCGATACCGGCGGCGGCCGAGCCAACACGCTGTCGTCACGAGTCGGCGAAAACGCGCTGGGTCTCGTGCGCGAGATGCACAAGCTCGTTGAGCCCCTCGGTATCAGGTTCAACGATGCCAACGACGTGCATGCGCAGTCGGACATGAGCGTGCTGAGCAAGGCCGGCATGCCGGCGTTGCACCTGCTGCAGAATTCGAACGGCTACTTCATGTATCACCACACGCCCAACGACACGTTCGATAAGATCATTCCCGAGGACATGCGCTACCTGACCGCCGCTTATGCGACGTTGTTCTATGTGGCGGCAGAACTCGACGTGGATTTTCGCGACTAATGAGCATGACAAATCTCTACCGACGACGAATCACCCTGCTGGCGCTCGCTGCGGTGTCGCTGGCGCCCGTCGCCGTTCTGGCGCAACAGTCGCGCAAGGGCGAGTCTGACGAAGCCTTCATGTCACGCATGGAACGGGAACTGAACATGCTGGCCTCCCGTGCTGAAAGGCTCGACGAGATGGCCCGGGACGGCACGCACAGTGAGCTGCGCAGCATGCGCCTCAAGACCCGCTCGTTGAAAAGACGCATCGAGAAGGACCGGGAACTCATGGCCGACCAGTTCATATCCAGGGACGAGGAAGAATTCGACCGCAATCGCTGGAGTGCTGTCGTTCGCCGGTATGAAATGGAAATCACCGAGATGGAACGCGACCTGTGGCGGTTTTGACGGCCACCGACTTGATCTGAGCGAAAAGAGACTCGCCTACGCCCAAACCCAGCTCGCGAATCGAACGCCGCGTAACGCGGGCGACGATACGATCATTGCCGAGCCGCAACCGAACCAGCATTGCAGCGCCGTCACCGGACTGAATGGCCTCCACGTCGGCCGGCAGGATATTGAGTATCGTGCTGTGCTCCGGCCGCGACCGGCACAGGCTCACATCGCTGGCCTGGATGCGCAGGCGCAGATTTGCCCCCGATGGTCCGACGTCGCCTGGCACCCACAGACGCCCCCCCGAGAACTCGAGGCATGCAAGGTCATCGTCGCTATCGTAATCCGCGACCGTTCCCTCGATAACCGACCCGGCGTTGCTGCCGCCGAGCACCGGCACGTCCAGCTTCACGAGCACGTCCTGTAACGGCCCGCTTGCTACCACGCTGCCGGCGTCCATTACGACCAGGTGATCGCAGAGACGACACACCTCGTCCACGTTGTGGCTGACATAGATGATCGGTATTTGCGCCTCGGCGTGCAGGCGATCGAGGAACGGCAGGATGTCATTGCGGCGCGCGCTGTCGAGCGCGGCGAGCGGCTCATCCATCAGCACGAGCTCCGGCGAACATAACAACGCCCGCGCAATCGCCACGCGCTGGGCTTCGCCGCCCGATAGAGCGGCAGGATGGCGTTCGAGCAGCGCGTCCAGACCCAGCAGCTCGACGACGCGCCTGAAATCGGCCGCGTTGTTACCGGCGCGGCGCTTGCTGCCGTACTCGATGTTGGCCCGAACCGAGAGATGGTCGAACAGGCGCGGCTCCTGGAAGACGTAGCCGATATTGCGCTGCTGCACCGGCAGCGTGATGCCACCCGCCGCGTCATCCCAGGCATGACCGGAAACCATGAGGCGGCCCGCGGCCGCCGGCTCGAGGCCCGCAATGCAACGCAGTAACGTGGTCTTGCCCGCGCCGGAGACGCCGAACACGCCGGTGATGCCCTGTTGTGGCAGTTCCAGGTTGACATCGAGAACGAACGCCGCACGCTGGACTTTGTATTGCAGCTCGATCATTGCCGCCACCTGCGGTTGACGAGGAACATCGCGAACAGCGCGACGAACGCAACGACGAGCAGTAGTGCCGACAGCCGGTGTGCCGCGGCATAGTTCAGCGATTCGACCTGGTCGTAGATCGCGATCGAAACGACGCGGGTTTCGCCCGGGATATTGCCACCAACCATCAGCACCACGCCGAACTCGCCCAGTGTGTGCGCGAAGCTCAACACCATCGCGCCGAGATAACCGCGGACTGACAACGGCACCGCCACCGAGAAGAACGCATCCATGCGCGACGCACCGAGCGTCCAGGCTGCCTCGAGCTTTTGTGTTCCCAGCGACTCGAACGCAACAACCAGCGGCTGCACGGCGAATGGCAGGCTGTAAACACAGGATGCGATCACGAGGCCCGTGAACGAGAACGTGAGCGCATTGCCGGTGATCTCGACCCACCAGCTACCGAGCGGTCCGGCCGGCCCCAGCACGATCAGCAGGTAGAAGCCCATGACCGTCGGCGGCAGTACGATCGGCAGGGCCACCAGCGATTGGACGAGCGGCTTCCAGCTCGAGTCCGTTCGCGCCAGCCACCAGGCGATTGGCGTCGCGAGCACGAGCAGCAGGACGGTCGTGATGCCGGCGAGCTGGATCGATAACAACAACGGTTGCAGCAATGACTCCATGTCAGTCGCGCACCTCGTAGCCCTGCGCCCGTATGATCGCTCTGCCGTCCGGGCCGCCTATGAACTCGAGGAAGGCAACGGCAATTTCGTCACCGGCGCCATGCCGCAGCAGGATCGCCTGCTGTTCGATGGGCGGATGCGTACTTGCGGGCACGGTCCATTGGCAGGTCGCCTCCGGCAGTTGCTCGCTGTTGATCTGCGACGCAGCAACCAGTCCCAGGCTGGCGTTGCGCGTGGCCACGAACTGCAATGTCTGGGCGACGTTCTGGCCGTAGACGAGATTGCCCTGCACCTGCTCCCAGAGACCGGCCTGCTGCAGGAACGATTTTGCGGCTGCGCCATACGGGGCTGTCAAAGGGTTGGCGATGGCCAGGCGGCGCGGGCCGAGGTCGTCGAGGACCGCGCGGCAGTCACGGCCGGCAAGCGCGGGATCGACGGACCACAGCACGAGTGTGCCGACCGCGTAGGTGAAGCGCGTGCCAGGGACGCCGATGCCCTCCTGCTCCAGGCGCCGGGGCCGCTCGCTATCGGCCGCCAGCAGAGCCGCATAGCGCGCGCCGTTGCGGGCCGCGGCATACAGCACGCCGGTCGATGCCGCCGAGACCTGGACAGCCTGCCCGCTGGATTGTTCGAACGCGGCGACGAGCTCTTCCATCGGCGCAATGAAGTTGCTGGCTACACCGACTGTAACCGGCTCGGCGTCAACCGATGGTGCGAGTAGCAGTGATATCAGGATCCAGCACGAGCGCATCGGCTCATGATAGTGCTTTTAGCTGCCGGCGGTGAGCGTGTAACAGCGGTTCGGTATAGCCATTAGGTTGTTCGCAGCCCTTGAGGACGAGATCGCAGGCGGCTTCGAACGCGACGCTGGACGCGAAGTCATCGCTCATCCGGTGGTAATTGGGGTCGCCGGTGTTCTGGTCGTCGACGACCACGGCCATGCGGCGGAACGTGTCCATGACCTGCTCCTCGGTCGTGACGCCGTGCAGCAGCCAGTTGGCCATGTGCTGGCTCGAAATACGCAACGTGGCTCGGTCTTCCATGAGCCCGACGTCGCTGATGTCCGGCACCTTGGAACAGCCGACACCCTGGTCGATCCAGCGCACGACGTAACCGAGAATGCCCTGGGCGTTATTGTCGAGTTCGGCCTGGATGTCCTCGGCGCTGAGTTTTGACGGGTCACCCAGTGGTGGCGTCAGGATGTCGTCGAGACTTGCGAGCGGCCTTGAAGCGAGCCGCAGCTGCAGCTCCCCGACATCCACAAAGTGGTAGTGCATCGCGTGCAGCGTGGCGGCGGTGGGCGACGGCACCCAGGCACAGTTGGCGCCGGCCTCCGGGTGCGCCTGTTTGGTGTCCATCATCTGCTTCATCTCGTCGGGCTTCGGCCACATGCCCTTGCCGATCTGTGCGCGACCCGGCAAGCCGCAGCGGATGCCGACGTCGACGTTCCAGTCTTCGTAGGCGTTGATCCACGGCTGCGCCTTGATCGTCTCCTTGGGCAATACCGGCCCGGCCTGCATGCTGGTATGAATCTCGTCCCCGGTGCGATCGAGGAAACCGGTATTGATGAATACGAGGCGCTCGCGAACTTCGCGAATGCAGGCCTGCAGGTTGACGGTAGTACGCCGCTCCTCGTCCATGACACCGACCTTGAGCGTATTGCGCTCCAGGCCCAGGACGTCTTCGACGCCGGCAAACAGCGCGTTGGTCAGGGCGACCTCATCGGGTCCGTGCATCTTGGGTTTGACGATGTAGATCGAGTTGCTGCGACTGTTGGGCAACCGCTCGTCCTGGCGGAAGTTCGCCATGGCGCAGGCCGAGGTGACCAGCGCATCGAGCACGCCCTCGAAGATCTCGTTGCCGTCGGAGTCGAGGACGGCATCCGTCGTCATCAGGTGGCCGACGTTGCGCACGAGCATCAGGCTGCGGCCCGGCAGCGTGAAGGCCTTGCCGTCCGGGTCCACGTAATGGCGATCTTCGTTGAGGCTGCGCGTCATCATGCGGCCGCCTTTCTCGAAGCTGGCCTCGAGCGTGCCCGTCATCAGCCCCAGCCAGTTGCGGTACACGCCTACTTTGTCGCCGGCATCGACGGCCGCGACCGAGTCTTCGCAGTCCTGGATCGTCGTGACCGCCGATTCGAGCACGACGTCGCTGACGTTGCCGGGCGCATCGCGTCCGATCGGGTGTGCTGGATCCACCTGGATCTCGATGTGCAGCCAGTGATGCCGGAACAGGTAGCGACGGCAGTCACCCTCCTCCGCATAACCAGCGAATGACCCGGCAGCGCGGTAGGCCTTGTCGCTCGGGTCAGTATGCGACGCATCCTTTAGCGGTATCGCGCGGTCGAGAAAATCCGCGGCGTAGGCAATCACGGCGGCGCCGCGCTTCGGGTTGTATGACGAGCCGGGCTCGAGGCCGCCGTCGCCTGGAATGACGTCGGTGCCATACAGCGCGTCGTAGAGACTGCCCCAGCGCGCGTTGGCGGCGTTGAGGGCAAAGCGGGCGTTGCTGACCGGTACGACGAGCTGCGGGCCGGCGACCCGGGCAATTTCGGGATCGACGCCGGCCGTACTGATTTCGAACGGCTCGCCCGGATCCCGCAGGTAGCCAATGTTTTTGAGGAAAGCGACGTATTCGTCGTGGTCGAACTCAGGCCCGTCATGCACGCCGTGCCAGTCGTCGATCTGCTGCTGCATCAGGTCGCGAACGTTCAGCAGCTTGCGATTGGTGGCGGAGAAACGGGAGACGAGGTCTTCGAGGCCCTGCCAGAATGGCTCGGAGTCGAGCCCCGCCGCGGGCAGGAGTTCCTTTTCTATGAACGCCTGGAAAACAGGGCTAACCGAGAGACTGCCGACTTGTTCATACTCCGTAGACGCCATCGGCAGTCTCCTGTTGTTAGCTAGGCCACGAACTGCTCCTCTTCGGTACTGCCGTCCATCGCGGTCGTGGATGACAGTCCATCCATGATCGTGTTCTGCACGGCGTCGAAGTAGCCAGCACCAACGAATGACTGGTGCTTGGCAGCGCGGAAACCGAAT
>JAAUYF010164771.1_pt1 | contig 17335 bp, 16 predicted proteins | sample 7278051 | NCBI WGS metagenome assembly JAAUYF01 (sample SAMN14350202, study PRJNA611818) | marine sediment metagenome | isolation source: surface marine sediment (0.6m) | place: French Polynesia: Moorea | collected 2018-08 | reverse complement strand
CACGCTGATTTGTGGCTTTGCTCACCTCTATGGAATGCCCATTGGCATCGTCGCCAACAACGGCATCCTGTTTTCCGAGTCGGCGCTCAAGGGCGCGCATTTCGTCGAACTCTGCGCCAAACGGCGTATTCCGCTGGTGTTTTTACAAAACATCACCGGTTTCATGGTCGGGCAGAAATACGAACACGGCGGCATCGCGCGCGACGGCGCCAAGATGGTGACCGCGGTCGCCTGCGCGCGCGTGCCCAAGCTGACGCTGGTGGTCGGCGGCAGCTTCGGCGCCGGCAACTACGCCATGTGCGGGCGCGCCTACGGCGGGCGTTTCCTGTGGATGTGGCCGAACGCGCGCATTTCGGTCATGGGCGGCGAACAGGCCGCGACCGTGCTGGCCCAGGTCAAACGCGACGGCCTCGAGGCGCGCGGCGAAGCCTGGAGCGAGACCGACGAGGCCGCGTTCAAGGAGCCGATTCGCGAGCGTTACGAACACCAGGGCCACCCCTATTACGCGTCGGCGCGTTTATGGGACGACGGCATCATCGACCCCGCCGACTCGCGCCGGGTGCTCGGGCTCGGCCTCAGCGCGTCGCTGAACGCGCCGATCGAAGACACCGAGTTCGGCATTTTCAGGATGTAATTCTATGGCTGCATTCAACCTCGATATCGACAAGCGCGGCGTGGCGCGCCTGACCCTGACCCGCGCCGAACTTCACAACGCCTTCGACGACGAACTGATCGCCGATCTGACCAGGACGCTGGCGGAACTCGGCGCCGACGATTCGCTGCGTGTCCTGGTGCTCGCGGCTGACGGCAAGAGTTTTTCCGCCGGCGCCGACCTGAACTGGATGCGGCGCATGGCCGATTACGACGAGGCGCAAAACCTCGACGACGCCAGGCGGCTCGGTGAACTGATGTCCAGCCTCGACCGGTTCCCGCGGCCGACGCTGGCGCGGATCCAGGGTGCCGCTTTCGGCGGCGGCGTCGGCCTGATCTCCTGCTGCGACATTGCCGTCGCCAGCGATAATGCCCTGTTCAGCCTGTCGGAAGTCAGGCTCGGCATAATCCCGGCGGTTATCTCGCCTTACGTGGTGCAGGCCATCGGCGCGCGCGCCGCGCGGCGTTACATGCAAAGCGCGGAACGCTTCGATGCCGAACGCGCGCGCGAGCTCGGCCTGTTGCACGAGGTTGTGCCCGCGGCGCAGCTCGACGCAAGCGTCGAGCGGATTATCGCGGCACTGCTCGAGTGCGGGCCGGCGGCCCAGGCCGCGGCCAAGGATTTGATCCTCGCGGTCGCCGGGCGCCCGATCGACGCCGGGCTGATCGAGGATACCGCGCGTCGTATCGCCGCGGTGCGCGCTTCCGACGAGGGACGCGAAGGCCTTGGCGCATTTCTCGACAAGCGCAGGCCGGCCTGGATCAAAGACGAGTAATGTTCGACCGCATCCTGATTGCCAAGCGCGGTGAAATCGCGGTGCGCGTCGCGCGCACCGCGCGCCGTCTCGGCATCGCTACCGTCGCGGTCTACTCCGATGCCGACGCCGACGCGATGCACGTCGAGGCCTGCGACCAGGCCTTTCGTATCGGCCCGGCGGCGGCCAGCGACAGTTACCTGAACGCGGAACGCATCCTCGAGGTCGCGCGCGAGAGCGGCGCACAGGCGATCCATCCGGGATACGGCTTTTTGTCGGAAAACGCGGCCTTTGCGCGCGCCTGCGAGGAGGCCGGTATCGTTTTCATCGGTCCGCCGGCCGGCGCGATCGAGGCCATGGGTTCGAAAAGCCGCGCCAAGGCCCTGATGCAGGAGGCCGGGGTGCCGATGGTGCCGGGATATCACGGCGACGCCCAGGACGACGCCCGGCTTGCCGCCGAATCGAAAAAAGTCGGCTACCCGCAATTGCTCAAGGCCAGCGCCGGCGGCGGCGGCAAGGGCATGCGCCTGGTCGAAAGCGAGCAGGACTTCGCCGCCGCGCTGGAATCGGCGCGGCGCGAGGCCAGCGGCGCTTTCGGCGACGATCGAATGTTGATCGAGGGTTACCTGGCCCGGCCGCGCCACGTCGAAATGCAGATATTCGCCGACCGTCATGGTCAGTGCGTGCACCTGTTCGAACGCGATTGTTCGATTCAGCGCCGCCATCAGAAGATTCTCGAGGAAGCCCCGGCGCCCGGCATCGACGACGCTTTGCGCGCGCGCATGGGCGCCGCCGCGATCGAATGCGCGCTGGCGATCGATTACGTCGGCGCCGGCACGGTCGAGTTTCTGCTCGACCGGGACGGCAGCTTTTATTTCATGGAAATGAATACGCGGCTGCAGGTCGAGCATCCGGTCACCGAAATGATTACCGGTCAGGACCTGGTCGAATGGCAGCTGCGCGTGGCCGCGGGCGAGCGGCTGCCGCTGACGCAGGGGCAGATCGAAAAACGCGGTCACGCCTTCGAGGCGCGGATTTATGCCGAAAACCCGGCGAAGGATTTCATGCCGGCGGCCGGGCAAATCAGGTACCAGTCGCTGCCGGCAGCCCGCGACGGCCTGCGCATAGATACCGGGGTGCGCGAGGGCGACATGATCGGAATCAACTACGATCCGATGATTGCCAAGTTAATCGTGCACGCCGGCGACCGCGGTACCGCCTTGAAAAAACTCGCGCTGGCGCTGGTCGATTACCGCATCCTCGATCTGAATACCAACATCGGTTTTCTCACCCGTCTCGCCTCGATGCCCGAGCTCGCGGCCGCGGAAATCGATACCGGGTTTATCGGCAAACACGCGGCGCGGCTTTTCGCCGAGGATGAAACTGCGCGGAACCTTGCGCTCGTGCTGGCCGCGGCGGCATTGCTGCCGCAAAGCGAAGCCGGGTCTGTCGCGTCCGTTTCACCCTGGGATGCACGCGACGGCTGGCGTTCGAACCTGACCGCGGCGCATGCCGTCGAACTCGAGATCGAGACCACCAGGCACCGCCTGAGTTTCGTCTGCGTACGAGGTCACTGGCGCTGCGAATTGAACGGACGGGAGACGCGGCTCGAGATCGAGCGGCTCGACCGGCATCGCCTGCGCGCCAGGCTCGGTGAGCGGGTGTTCGAGTATGCCGTGGTCGTGACCCCGGCCACGGTCGCTTTATGCTTCGACGGACAGGTCTATCGTTTCGATATTCCCGCCGCCGATCACGGTGAAACCGGCGCCGCCGGGGATGCCGATCATCCGCGGGCGCCGATGTCGGGCGCCGTGGTTGCGCTGCCGGTGGCGGTCGGTGATACTGTCGAGCCGGGCGACACGCTGGCCGTCATCGAAGCGATGAAAATGGAGCATGCGATCGTCGCCCAGGTGAACGCGCGCGTCAGCGAAACCCTGTTCGCGGTCGGCGACCAGGTCGACGAGGGCGAGACCCTGGTTTTACTGGAGATCGAATAAATGAGTATTCCCGAACGCGTGCGTGTAGTCGAGGTCGGTCCGCGCGACGGTTTGCAGAACGAGGCGCAAACGGTGCCCGCCGAGGTCAAGGTCGAACTGATCGAAAAACTCGCCGACGCCGGCCTCGAAACGATCGAATGCGGCGCTTTCGTATCGCCGAAATGGGTGCCGCAAATGGCGACCAGCGCGGAAGTTTACCGCCGCATCGAAAAGCGTCCGGGCCTGTCCTACCCGATGCTGGTGCCGAACCTGAAGGGCCTCGAACTCGCGCTCGAGGCCGGGGTCGAGGAAATCGCGCTGTTCGCCGCGGCCACCGAAACCTTTTCGCAAAAGAATACCAACTGCTCGATCGCCGAGAGTATCGAGCGCTTCGATGCCGTCATCGACGCGGCACGGGACGCGGACCTGAGAATCCGCGGTTACATATCCTGCGTGCTCGGCTGTCCGTACGAGGGCGAGGTAGCCTTCGATACGGTCGCGATGATCGCGAAGCGGCTGTTCGACAAGGGCTGTTACGAAATCTCGCTCGGCGACACCATCGGCGTCGGCACAGCGGGCAAGGCGCAGGCGCTGATCGAATTGCTGAGCAAATCGATCCCGGTGTCGCAACTCGCCGCGCACTTTCACGATACCTACGGCCAGGCGCTGGCGAACATACACGCGGTGCTGCAGTGCGGCGTTGCGGTAGTCGACAGTTCGGTCGCCGGGCTGGGCGGCTGCCCCTACGCCAAAGGCGCCACCGGCAATGTCGCCACCGAGGACGTGGTTTACATGCTCGACGGCATGGGCATCGAAACCGGCGTCGACATGGACAAGCTGCTCGACGCGGGGCAGTACATCAGCGATTTTCTCGGGCGTGAGCCGGTGTCGCGCGCGGCAACCGCGCTGTTGCGCAAGCGGGCGAGTTGATTATGGCCTTGCCCGCAGCCGCGCCGCGCGAGAAGAAGCACCACCGCAGGATCGACGCCGAGGGGTTTCGACGCGAGGATGGATTGTGGGATATCGAGGTGCACATGGTCGATACCCGCACTTATGACTGTTCCTACGACGAGTTTCACCGCGACGGCCTGATCCGCGCCGGCGAGCCGGTGCACGATATGTGGCTGCGCTTTACCATCGATATCGATTTCCTGATTCACGACGTACAGGCGGCGTCGGCGCAGACGCCGTTCGCGATCTGCCCGCGGGCCGCCGCGTCGATGCAAAACCTGGCCGGTCTGCGCATCGGCGCCGGCTGGCTCAAGCAGGCGCGCGAGCGCGTCGGACCCGAGATCAGCTGCACCCATTTGATGGATTTGCTCGGCCAGCTCGGCGCCACCGCCTACCAGACGCTGCATGCCGAGCTCGAGGCGCGCGCGCGGGCGCTGCCGGCGCGCGAGCGGCCGCCGATTCTCGATACCTGCCTGGCGCTGTCGAGCAGCGGCGAGGTGGTGAAAAACCTGTGGCCGCAGTTTTACCAGGAGCCGGAAAAAGAGAGGTCCGAATCGTGACCATTTCACTCGCGTTCGACATTTACGGGACGCTGATCGATCCGCACGGCGTCGTCGGCGAATTACAAAAACATCTCGGCGACAGGGCCGCCGAGTTTTCGCGCGTCTGGCGCGAAAAGCAGCTCGAATATACCTGGCGCCGCGGACTGATGCGGTCTTACCGGGATTTCGGGGTATGCACCCGCCAGGCGCTGGATTACGCCGACGAATTATCGGGCACCGGGCTCGACGATTCGGTGAAGCAGTCGCTGATGCAGGCCTATCGCGAATTGCCCGCCTACGCGGACGTGCCCGCGAGCCTCGAAGTCCTGAAGGACGGCGATCGGCGCCTGTACCCGTTTTCCAACGGCACCGCCGAGATGGTCGACGCGGTGCTGCAACACGCCGGAATCGATGCTTACTTCGAGGACGTTATCAGCGTCGATACGCTGCAAACCTTCAAGCCGAATCCGGAGGTCTACCAGCACGTGATTCGGATTGCCGGCATGCCGGCGGAAAACTGCTGGCTGGTGTCGAGCAATGCGTTCGACGTCATCGGCGCGGTTGCCGCGGGGATGAAGGCCGCCTGGCTCAAACGTTCCGACGGCGTCGTGTTCGACCCCTGGGAAATCGAACCCACCTGCGTCATCCGCAGTCTAGAGGAATTGCCGGCTGCGCTGGACTGATTCACCCCGCCCCCGGGGTTGCCGCTCCAGTATCGGCAAAAAAATGCTGCACTGCGCAAAAAAAATTGGAAAAAATTACATCCGAACCGATTCCGGCCTCTGGAAAAATCCATTTTATCTTTAAATATCAGTGGCTTGCTGGTATGATTATTTCGTTGCTGCAGTGCAACAAAATCCTTGACATTCCCCCTCGCGCGCCCTATATTATGCGTATTGTTGCAGTGCAGCAAAGACTTTTAACCCTAATTCGAGAAAACTGTTTAGAGGATATGAAGATGTACGAAGATTTCGTAAAAATGGCTCAGGACAGCCTCAAGCCCGTCATGAAGCTGGCCGAAAACAACACCGCCCTGGCTGTCAAGCTGGTTCAGGCTCAGGCCGACAGCGCTGCCGAAATGATGCAGGGCAACCTCGACCACATCAAATCGTTGATGGAAACCAAGGACCTCAACGCCGCGGTCGAAATGCAACAGAAGTATGTCGAAGCAATGAACGACAAGCTGGTTACTGCCGCCAAGGAAAACGCCGCTGCTATCGAAGCCGCCGTTTCCGAAGCCGGCAAGATTTTCGAAGGTTCACTGGCCGAAGTTCAGGCTCAGGCCAAGAAGACCGTCGAAAACATCGAAAAGGAAATGAGCAAGGCAGGCAAGAAGGCAGCCTAGTTCGATCTCCTTTCAGGATTAGTTTGGCGTAATCCAATACCAATCCTTAAGTTTTACTCCTCCAATGTTTTGGGCCCGGCGGTTATAATACTCCGGGCCTTTTTTTTTTTACCAGGTACGTAAATATGACAAACGTAGTGATAGTTGACGGAGTGCGCACTCCGGTTGGCGCGTTTGGCGGCACTCTCGCAAGCACTCCGGCGAGCAAGCTGGGCGCAATCGTGATCAAGGCACTGCTGGAGCGCAACGGTGTTGCCCCGGAAGCGGTAGACGAAGTGATCATGGGACAGATTCTAACCGCCGGCACCGGGCAGAACCCGGCGCGCCAGGCGGCGATGGAAGCCGGCATTCCGCAGGAATGCCCGTCGATGTCGATCAACAAGCTGTGCGGCAGCGGCCTCAAGGCGGTACACCTCGCCGCGCAGGCGATCAAGTGCGGCGACGCCGATGTGGTTATCGCCGGCGGTCAGGAAAGCATGAGCCTCGCGCCGCACGTATTGCCGAAGTCGCGCGACGGCCAGCGCATGGGCGACTGGAAGCTTCAGGACACCATGCTGGTCGACGGTTTGATGGATGCTTTCAACAATTACCACATGGGCGTCACCGCGGAAAACATCGCCAAGAAATGGGGCTTCACTCGCGACGAACAGGATGCCTTTGCCGCGGCGTCGCAGCAGAAAGCCGAAAAAGCGCTGGCCGACAATGTTTTCGCCAACGAAATCGCCAAGGTCGAAATCCCGCAGCGCAAGGGCGATCCGATCGTATTCGAAAAGGACGAGTATCCCAAGCCCGGCGTCACCGCCGAGGGGCTGGCCAAACTGCGCCCGGCATTCGATCCCGAGGGCACGGTTACCGCGGGCAACGCCTCGGGTATCAACGACGGTGCTGCCGCGCTCCTGATCATGAGCGAAGACAAGGCGAAGGAACTCGGGTTGACGCCGATGGCAACGATCAAGGCTTACGCCAACGCGGGCGTCGATCCGGCGATCATGGGTACCGGTCCGATTCCGGCCACGCGCAAGTGCCTCGACCGCGCCGGCTGGAGCGTCGACGACCTCGACCTGATCGAATCCAACGAGGCTTTTGCCGCGCAGTCGATGTCGGTTAACACCGAGCTCGGCTGGGATACCGACAAGGTCAACATCAGCGGCGGCGCGATTGCGCTGGGTCACCCGATCGGCGCTTCCGGCGCGCGCGTACTGGTTACGCTGCTGCACGGCATGCAGCGCACCGGCGCGAAAAAGGGCCTGGCCACGCTGTGTATCGGCGGTGGACAGGGTGTCTCGATCGCGGTAGAAAGTTAGTTCAGGCTATCCCCGCCGGGTCGTCGAGACCCGGTGGGGCATTTGAAAACAGAAAAAACCAACCTATGGAGAACATGAAATGGGCAGAGTAGCTCTGGTAACGGGCGGCACCCGCGGTATCGGTGAAGCGATCAGCGTGGGTTTGAAAGACGCCGGTTATACGGTGGTCGCAAACTATGCCGGTAACGAGGAAGCCGCGAGCAAGTTCAGCGAGGAAACCGGGATTGCGACCTACAAGTTCGACGTCAGTGATTACGACGCCTGCCAGGCGGCAGTAGCGCAGATCGAAAGCGAGGTCGGTCCGGTCGAGGTATTGATCAATAACGCCGGTATCACGCGTGACGGCACCATGCACAAGATGAACTTCGAGCAGTGGAATGCGGTCATTCAGACCAACCTGACCTCCTGCTTCAACATGTGTCACGCGGTATTGAACGGCATGCGCGAGCGCGAGTTCGGCCGTATCGTCAACATCGGCTCGGTCAACGGCCAGGCCGGCCAGTACGGCCAGGTCAACTACGCCGCGGCCAAGTCCGGTATCCACGGCTTTACCAAGGCGCTGGCGCAGGAAGGCGCGGCCAAGGGGATTACCGTGAACGCGATCGCACCCGGTTACATCGCCACCGACATGGTGCGCGCGGTACCGGAAAACGTGCTCGAGAAAATCGTCGCGCGGATTCCGGTCGGTCGCCTCGGCGAGGCGCACGAAATTGCGCGCGGCGTGCTGTTCCTGGTGTCGGACGATGCCGGGTTCGTCACCGGGTCGACGATGTCCATAAACGGCGGCCAGCACATGTACTAATCTGGCCTGCTGCGCACCGCGATAGCGGCGTTGGATTTTTGCGCGAGACGCTCACATACTCTCTCGTATGCTCGCGCCTTCGCGCAAAAATCCGCCTTGCTCTCACGGTGCTCGCGACGGCCAGATCCTTCATTTGATGGATAATTGATCGAGGGAACATGTCAGAGAATAAAAGACCGGGTCGTGAGGCCCGGTCTTTTTTTTGCTCTTGCTTCGGCTGATTCGGTTAAAATGCAGAGCCTATGAATCAAGCCAAGACAAATCCCCGCGTGGGCCTGTTCGTCACCTGCCTGGTCGATCTCTACCGGCCGTCGGTGGGCTTTGCCGCGGTCAGCCTGCTCGAGCAGGCCGGCTGCCGGGTCGAGGTGCCGCGGATGCAAACCTGCTGCGGCCAGCCGGCTTACAACAGCGGCGATAACGAACATACCCGCCAGCTCGCGTTACAGGTGCTCGATGCATTCGAGGAATTCGATTATGTCGTCGGAGCGTCCGGTTCCTGTCTCGGCATGATTCGCTGTCATTACCCCGAACTGTTCGCCGATGATGCCGAGCTGAAGCCGCGTTTCGACGCGCTCTGCGCCAAAACTTACGAGCTTCTGGGTTTTCTCGTCGACGTCATGCAGTTCGACTCGGTCGACGCCCGTTATGACGGCCGCGTGACCTACCACGATTCCTGCTCCAGTCTGCGCGAGCATGGCGTGAAGGAGCAGCCGCGCCGGCTGCTGGCGAGCGTCGAAGGCCTCGAAATCGACGAACTCGAAGGCACCGATATCTGCTGCGGCTTCGGGGGTACCTTTTGCGTCAAGTATCCGGACATTTCCGGGCGCATGGCCGCGGACAAGGTAAGCGCCATCGAAAACACCGGCGCCGACACGCTGCTGGCCGGGGATCTCGGCTGTTTGTTGAACCTGGCCGGCAAGCTGCGGCGCGAGGGTAAATCGCAGCGGGTTTATCACGTCGCCGAAGTACTTGCCGGTTTGACCGATACCGAATCGATCGGCGAGGGTCAGGGTTAATGCAGCCGACCTCGCAACAGTTCAAGGCCAACGCCACGGCGGCGCTGCATCAGCCCAATCTGCAGGCGGCGCTGAAGCAGCTCGAACTCGGTTTCGTCGCCGGGCGCGCGCGTTGTTACGCCGATCTGCCCGAATTCGAAGCCCTGCGCGATCGCGCCGAATCGGTGCTGAACCACACGCTGGATAATCTCGACGCCTACCTGCTCGAATACGAGGCGCGTGTAACCGAAGCGGGCGGCCAGGTGCACTGGGCGGCGACGCCCGAGGAAGCGCGTAAAATCGTGATCGAGATCTGCCGCGATGCGGAGGCGAGGTCGGTGATTCGCGGCAAGTCGATGATCGGCGAGGAAATCGGCATCAACGACGCGCTCGAGGACGCCGGCTTCGAGGTTACCGAAACGGACCTTGGCGAGTATATCCTGCAGCTCGGCAAGGAGCCGCCGAGCCATATCGTCGCGCCGGCGATTCACAAGACCAAGGATGAAATATCGGACCTGTTCTTCGACAAACATCGCGAACTCGGTTTTAGCGAAAGGCTGACCGAGCGCAGCGCGCTGGTGGCCGAGGCGCGCCAGGTGCTGCGGCAAAAGTTCCTGGGCGCCGACGTCGGCATGACCGGGGCCAATTTCCTGATCGCCGAGACCGGCAGCAACGTGATCGTGACCAACGAGGGCAACGGCGACCTCAGCAGCACGCTGCCGCGGGTACAAATCGTTACCGCCGCGATCGACAAGGTCGTGCCGACACTGGAAGATGCGTCGATGCTGCTGCGCCTGCTCGCGCGCAGCGCCACCGGCCAGGAGATCACCGCTTACACGACCTTTACCACCGGGCCGCGCCGGGAAGACGCCGCCGAGGGCCCGGGCGAGTATCACGTCGTCTTGATCGATTACCATCGCAGCGAAATGCTCGGCAGCGAACTGCGCCCGATGCTGCGCTGTATCCGCTGCGGCGCCTGCATGAATCACTGCCCGGTATACGGCCGCGTCGGCGGCCACAGCTACGGCTGGGTCTACCCGGGCCCGATGGGTTCGGTATTGACCCCGGTCATGGTGGGGCTCGACGAAGCCGGCCACCTGCCCAACGCCTGTACCCTGAACGGCCGCTGCGCCACCGTGTGCCCGGTCAGGATACCGCTGCCCGACCTGCTGCGCAGCCTGCGCGCGCGTCAGCACCGTCAGCGGCTGAATTCTTCCAGCGCGCGCTGGGCCCTCGGCCTGTGGGCCTGGGTCGCGCGGCGCCCGCGGCTGTACCAGTGGCTGACCGGCATCGCGATGCCGGTGATGGCGCGTCTCGGCCGCAAGCGTGGCCGTTTTAGCAGCATGCCGCTGGCCGGCGGCTGGACCCGGGTGCGCGATCTGCCGGCGCCGCAGGGCGCGACTTTCCAGGCGCAGTGGCGAAGGCGCGGGCGTAACGGATCGTGAGCAAGGCGAAGGAGCAAATCCTGGCCCGGATCAGGGCCGCCAACGGCGGCGCCGCGGATGGGGCGAGCGCGCGTGCGCGCATCGAGCAGCATGCGCGCCAGATCGAGCCGGCCTTCGACGACGATCTCGCCGAGCGTTTTGCCGCCAAGATCGAGGGAGCGGCCGCGACCGTCGCCCGGGTCGGGCGGGACGCGGAGATTGCCGCGGAAATCGAAGCCTACCTCGAGCGGCACGGGCTCGAAAAGAAACTGGTCGCAAGTCATGACGGCGGCCTGCCCGATATCGCATGGCCGGCGGATTTCAGCGTCGAAGGGCGCGTGCCCGGGGGCGGTGACCCGGTCGGGTTGACCTCGGCGCTATGCGCTATTGCCGAAACCGGTACGCTGATGCTGACCTCCGGAGCAGGGCGTCCGACCAGCCTCAATTTCTTGCCCGATTACCACATCGTCGTGCTGGGACGGGAACAGCTCGTGCCGCGCATGGAAGACGCCTGGGATTTGTTGCGTAACGGCGGTGAGGGCATGCCGCGGACGGTCAACTTCATTTCCGGTCCGTCTAAAACCGCCGACGTCGAACAAACCGTCGAATACGGCGCGCACGGGCCGCGCTGCCTGCACGTAATCCTGGTCGGTTAAAGCCCCCCGAACCCGGTAATCGACGTTTGCCCGCCGCGAGGCGACCCGCGTCGCCCCGCTTGTTTCACGGTCTAGCTTGCCTTGGCGAAGACGAAGGATCCGGGCGCCGCTTCGAGCTCGGGATAGTCGTCGCTGCCGACCCGCGCCGGCGCATCGACCAGCTTGCCGCCCTGGGCCTTGAGCCACTGGTCCCAGTGCGGCCACCAGCTGCCGGCTTCGCTGCTCGCGGTTTCGAGCCAGTGATCGGCGCCCAGGCCGAGCTCGCCGTCGATCCAGTAATGCCGCTTGTTCTTGTTCGCCGGGTTGATGACGCCGGCGACGTGGCCGCTGGCGGCGAGCACGAACTGCATCGGCCCGCTGACCACCTCGGTCGAAACGAAGGTGGTTTTCCACGGCGCGATGTGATCGTCGATCGCGGACAGGAAATATACCGGGCAGTCGATCTTGCCGAGATTCACCGGAACGCCGCAAAGCTCGAGGCGGTTGGGTTTGACCAGGTTGTTTTCGAGGTACATTTCGCGCAGGTACCAGGTGTACATGGCCGCGGTCATGTTGGTCGAATCGCCGTTCCAGTAGAGAATGTCGAACGGCGGCGGGGTCTTGCCCTTGAGGTAATTGTTGACCACGTAGTTCCACACCAGGTCGTTGGCGCGCAGCATCGAAAAAGTCGTCGCCAGCTGCTTGCCGGGCATGACGCCGCCCTCGGCGAGCTTGTGCTCGTGCTGGTTGACCTGCGATTCGTCGATGAAAACGCCGAGTTCGCCCGGGTCGGAGAAATCGAGCAGCGTGGTGAAAAAGGTCGCGCTGTTGAACGGCTTCTTGCGCTTTGCCGCAAGCACCGCCATGGTCGTCGCGAGAATCGTGCCGCCGATGCACCAGGACACGCCGTTGATCTTTTTCGCGCCGCTGATTTTCTTCACCGCATCGATTGCCGGGATGGTGCCCTCGTGGAGGTAGTCATCCCAGGTCTTGTCGCCCATCGTTTCGTCGGGGTTGCGCCAGGAAATGATGAACACGTTGTTGCCCTGTTCGAGGCAGTAGCGCACGTAGGAATTGTGCTCGGACAGGTCGAGAATGTAATACTTGTTGATGCACGGCGGCACGATCAGGATCGGGAATTCGTTGACCTTATCGGTCAGGGGTTTGAAATGAATCAACTGGATCATTTCGTTTTCGAATACCACCGCGCCCGGCGTCGTCGCGAGGTTTTTACCCAGCTCGAACCCGGATTCGTCGGTCATGGTGATGCGGCCCTTGTCCATGTCCTTCATCAGGTTCTCGAGCCCGGCGACCAGGTTCCTGCCCTTGCTGTCCATGGTTTCCTTGATCACCTCGGGATTGGTCATCGCGAAGTTGGCCGGCGATATCGCGTCGATGAACTGGCGCGTGTAAAACTCGCACTTGGCCTTGGTGTTCTTGTCCAGCGTGGAGTCGCTGATCAAGTCGGTGATCCAGCGCGACGACAGCAGGTAGGATTGCTTGAGGTAATTATGCAGCGGGCTCTGGTCCCACTCGGGCGCGTCGAAGCGGCGGTCACCGGGTTCGGGCTCGACGTGATTCTTGCGCGTCGGGCTGAACATGTTGAGCCACAGGCTGAACTGCTGCTGGTAGATTCCGGATACCGTCTTGAACCACTCGTCGGGGCTTTCCATTGCGCGGGTCATGATCGTGTTCCAGGCGTTGACGAATTGCGACGCCATTTCCTGCGATTCGGTTATCGAAAATTCCTTGTACAGGCGATGTCCTTTCTGTGCATATTTATTGAATATCGCTTGCGGATTGGTTTCGTTCATTGGTTCTCCCGATTGGATTTTTATCGCCGTCACCCGGACGGCGGTATGGAATAAGTGCCGGTGGCATGCGCGACGATTTCCTCTTCGCTGAAGATCGATACTTCGACGACCGCGAGCCGTTTGCCGAGTTTGATAGTTTTGCCGCGCGCGACCAGGTCGGTCTCGGCCGGTTTACGCAGGAAGTTGATGTTGAAACTGGTGGTTACCGCGAGCTTGATTTCGCCGAGCTGGCTTAGCACCACCGCGAACATGCAAACGTCGGCCAGCATCATCATGAACGGTCCGGCAATGGTGCCGCCAGGGCGCAGCGAGTGGTCGCTATATGGCAGCACCAGTTCCGCCTCGCCGTGTTCGATCGAACGCAGGTAAATGCCGATGTCCGCCGCCGAGGGCAGCTCGGCGTTCAGAATATCGTTGAACTTGTCGATGCTGACCTTGCTCATCGGACCCGTGATCCCGCGGCCCGGGGGCAGGATGCGTCAAGCGTCATCTGTTACCGCTTCAGCTGCGCTGGTTGAGCCAGTCGGAAATTGCCGGGGTGACCTCGGACTGGGCCTTGCCGCTGACGTAGATGCCGATGTGACCGCCCGGGAACGACAGCTCGGTATAATCCTTGCTGCCGATCAGCTTCGGCAGAATCTTCGACGCGGCCGGCGGCACCAGGTGATCCTGTTCGGCGAAAATATTGAGCACCGGGATCCTGAGCTTTTTCAGATCGACCTCGTCGTCGCCGATCCTGAGCCCGCCCTCGACCAGCTTGTTCTGCTGGTAGAAATCCTTGATGAACTGGCGGAAGGCCTCGCCGGCCTGGTCGGGGCTGTCGAAGATCCACTTTTCCATGCGCATGAAATTCTTGACGTTTTTTTCGTCCGAGATGATGTCGACCATGGAGACGTATTTCTGCCCCATCAGCTGGAACGGCTTCAGGTTCAGGAAGGTCCAGTTCAGCATTTCGCCGGGCAGGTTGCCCATGGCGTCGACGATGGCGTCGATGTCCATTTGCTGCACCCAGTGCGACAGCATGTTGTCCGGGGTTTTACAGTCCACCGGGGTGACCATCGTGACCAGGTTCTTGACCTTGTCCTGGTGCAGCGTGCTGTAACACAGGCTGAACACGCCGCCCTGGCAAATGCCGAGAATATTGATCTTGTCGACGCGGTGGCGTTCGCGGATGACGTCGACGCAGCGGTCGATGTAGCCGTTGATGTAGTCATCGAGGGTCAGGTACTTGTCGGCGCGGTCCGGGTAACCCCAGTCGATCAGGTAGACGTCCTGGCCGGTATCGAGCAGGCCCCGGATGGTCGAGCGGTTTTCCTGGATGTCGGCCATGTAGGGACGGTTGACCAGCGCGTACACGATTAGCGTCGGGATCTTGTTTTGCACCACGCCGGTAGACGGCTGGTAGCGGTACAGTTTGAGTTTGTCCTCGGCGTAAACTTCTTCGCGCGGGGTGACACCGGCCGAAATCTCTTCGGCGTCGAGCAGGTTCTTGACCCCCTTGCTCAGGTTCTGGTTGAACTTGACCAGCTCATCGACCACCTGGTCGGCGCGAAACGGGATTTTTTCCATCGGATCAGGCTCCTGCTTTGGCTTTGCTAGCGGCGGATTTCTTTTTCGCCGGGGTCTTCTTCGCCGCGGTCTTTTTCACCGCGGCGGTTTTTTTCGCCGCCGGCGCGGTTTTGGCGACCGGTGCCGGCACCTCGGTGAGCCGGGTCAGCATCGCCCTGATTTCCCTGAGCTCTTTCTTGAGCGCGAAATTATCGCGGCGCAGCTGCTGCAGCCGCTCCTGCATGGTATCGATTTCGCGGGTATTGGGCAGGTTCAGCGCGCGCAAATAGTCGTCGACGATTTCGCCGTTGTGCTTGCGCAGGATCATCAGGCGATTGACCATGTCGCCGTAAAGCGCCTGGTATTCCTCGCTCATCGCGAACTCGGCGTAATGCTCTTCGCTGATTTCGACCCACAGGTCGTAAAGTTCGCGCAGCGATTTCGGTATGCTGTCACCCTCGAGTCCCAGCAGGTGATTCTGGAATCCCTGGATCGACTCGATCGCGACGCGCAGGAAGGCCTGGTTGAAGCGGAAGTTGGCTTCCTGGTAATCGAGTGCGAGCTGAGCGCCTTTTTGCAGCTTTTCCTGCGGTTCGCGGAAATAACCGACGCCGGGCGCCTCGAGCACCCTGCCGAGCGGATCGACCATTTCACCGAGGTTGAACACCGAGGTGTTCATACCCGGCATTTGCCACATCGCCTGGTTCATCGGCGTCAGGCTGGCGACCATGTCCTGCCAGGTCGCGTTGGGCGTGAACCACTGCTTCATGAAATCGCTGACGCCGGCGCCGCTGAAGCCGGGCATGCCGGACAAACCCGTCAGCGACTGTTTCATCTGCTCGAGCCACTGGTTAATCGCCTCGACCGGGTTGCCGCCCGCGCCGAGGCTTTTGCTGACCTGCTCGGCCATGGCGAAATATTCCCTGCCCATGTCCATGGCCTTGCGCATCGCCAGCTCGACGTCCGGCTGGGCGTTGCCTTCGCAGGCCTTGCGCCACAGGTCGAAGCTGCGTGACCAGAGGTCTGCCTGGCTGGTGTCGGCGGTGTTGCCGGACCGGGCCATGTCGCTCCACGCATCGACGAACTGCTGCTGCGCCTTGAACCACTGGTCGGACCAGGGATTGTTTTCGCTCATGTTGGTAACCCGTTAAATTATATAAGGAAATCAGGTTAGCACAGTTTATTGTGCAGTGCAACATAAGGCGGACTATTGGCGGGCTCCGGCGTAAAAAAAAGACGGGCTGTAACCCGTCTTTTCTGGCCTCCGAATGTCACACCGCGATGACGCTCAGGTCATGTACATACCGCCGTTTACCGGCAAGTTGGCCCCGGTCATGTAGGTGTTGCGGTCGTCGGTGAGAAAACTGACCACGTAGGCGATCTCGTCGGGCGACGCCATGCGGCCCATCGGTACCTGCTGGATGATCGCTTCGCGGATTTCCTCCGGGATGGCGTCGGTCATTTCGGTCTTGACGTAACCCGGAGACACCGAGTTCACGGTCACGCCCCGGGCCGCGAGCTCCTGCGCGACCGCCTTGGTGAAGCCGTGCAATCCGGCCTTGGCGGCGGAATAATTAGCCTGGCCGAACTGGCCTTTCTGGCCGTTGACCGAGGAAATATTGACGATGCGGCCGAAACCTTTTTCGGCCATGCCATCGACCACGTGTCGGGTCACGTTGAAGGCCGAATCGAGATTGGTGCGCAACACCGAGTCCCACTGTTCCGGGGTCATGCGGCGCAGGGTCTTGTCGCGCGTGATGCCGGCGCAATTGACCAGGATGTCGACCGCGCCGATCGTGTTTTCGATATCGTGCAGCATTTTCTGGCTGGATTCGTAATCGCTGACGTCGCAGGCAACGATCTCGAAATCGTAACCGTCGGCGCGATGTTTCTGCTTCCAGGCGTAGGCTTGTTCCTTTTCCGGGGGGAAGTATCCGGCGATCACCTTGCGCCCCTGATCAGCGAGGGCGATACAGATCGCGGTGCCGATTCCGCCAGTACCACCAGTGACAAGCGCTATCTTTTGCTGATTCATAAATCCGCCATCTAATTCTGGTAAATTGGAGTGCTGCAATGCAGCAATATATTGCACTGCACAAAATAGGAGGTAAAGTCGCGGCTGTCAAGTAAAGCCGTTATTGATTTTGCTAATAATTATAAAAATCAGGGGCTTAGTGCTTTTCCGAATCGTCATTTTCGGGGCCGAGACCCATCATCTGGCGCCAGGCGTCGATGTTTTTTTGCGTCATATCGGTCCAGAAAGCCATTGGATTGTGTCCGGTCATCCCTTCCATCGCCTTGCCGAACTCGCGCTGCTGCTGCTGGAAAAAATTCATCCCCTGGCCGATGAAATCGGAAAAACCCATGTGCGCGCCGGCGTTGTAAAAGCGGATGAATCGCTCGAGATTGTCGTTCGAAAACAGCGGGTTGGTTTCGGATTCCTGCTCGAAGATAATCTGCAGCAGGATACTGCGGGTAATGTCCTCGTCGGTTTTTTGATCGACAACGACGAACGGCACCTCCTCGAGCACCAGGTCGCGCACCTGCTGCAGGGTGACGTACTTGCTCATCTCGGTGTCGTACAGGCGCCGGT
>JAAUYF010027775.1_pt1 | contig 17349 bp, 15 predicted proteins | sample 7278051 | NCBI WGS metagenome assembly JAAUYF01 (sample SAMN14350202, study PRJNA611818) | marine sediment metagenome | isolation source: surface marine sediment (0.6m) | place: French Polynesia: Moorea | collected 2018-08 | reverse complement strand
GGGGCTTTCATTGGCTCAATTGATTCGCGCGGACTGATGGTACATTGGGATACTAACAGTTAGCGATGTGGCAAACGTGATGCTAACGGGCAATCGAATGGCAGGAGATCATGACATCAGCGTGCGCTGCGGGGCTCTAGCAAGCCTGGTTCTCGCCGCGGCTGTTGTGCCGGCAGCCGTTTCGGCACAGGCGGCTGAGACCGAGTTGCACATCCCGGAACCGATGGTTTTCGACCTCGTGCATTCGCTCGGTGTCGAGAAAGGCGCGTTCGAAGCAAACGTGCTGGCGCTGTTCCCGCTCAACGATACGAGCGACCGCTTTATCGACTGGGCGCCCGAGATCGAGTACGCGGTCAGCGACGGCGTCGCCATAGAGTTCGAGCTGCCGTTTGAAGACTCGGACCTGCATGCCTACAAGTTCGCAGCGCAGTTTACGTTCGATCGCACGCCCGGCTCCCGGCATATCAGCGGCACCCAGTTCATCGTCGAGAAGATCAAGGATGACGACATCTGGGAGCTGACCGCCCTCTACCTGCGCGGGGCGCAGTTCAACCAGCGCGATAGCGCCATGCTGATGTTCGGTGCACGGACCGAAGTCGGCGGCGACGCCGGTGACCAGGATGAGATCCTCATCAACGTATCGCTGTTTCGCGAACTGAATCACCGCACCGTGATCGGCATTGAGAACGATCTCGGCATCGGCCTCGACGAGGATTCGCACCTGACGATCTTCCCGCAGGTGCACTACGAGATCACCGACACGCTCGAAATCCAGTTCGGTGCGGGCGCGGAGATTGACGAGGACAATACCGACTTCTCAGCAGGATTCCGGTTCATCTACGCGACGCCAGGCGGCCACTAGGCCACCGGCCTTTTTTATACCGCAAGTCTCTTTAACTGCGGTATAAATTCTGCGATAATTGCTACACAATCGTAGAGAAAGACCCTTGTCTTCGACATTTTTATCATTATAAACAGATAATTATTGATATACCGCAACCTAGTGTATTTGCGGTATAAAATATGACGATGAAAGCGCTTCAACGACTGTCCAACAGCCTGTCAGTGCAATACAGCGAGCTGATGCAAAACTGTGTGCAGCCCATCTCGGACGGGTCGAACCTGTCGTTCAAGTCGAAGAAGATCAACAACAAACGTTACTGGTACCTGTACATCAGTATCGGCACGACGCGGCGGGAACACTACCTGGGAGAGGAAACCACCGAGCTGCTCGACCGCATCGACGATGAAAAAGCGGCATGGGAGTCCGATACCGACGACCGCGAGCTACGTAGCCAACTCGTCAACATGCTGATCGGCGGCGGCATGGCGCCGCTGGGTCGCGACGAAGGCAAAGTGCTTACGCTGCTGGAACGAAACGGCGTGTTCCTGGCGGGCGCGGCACTTATCGGCACAGTCGCATTTCGCGCGTACGCGAACATGCTCGGCGTCCAGTGGTCCAGCGATGTCGGCACGCAGGACATCGATATCGCCGTGGATGACCAGTACACACTCGCGCTGCCGCGCGGGAAGGCGTCCGTCAAACTCGCGCAGCTCATCCTGGACAGCGGCATGGGCTTTCTCGAGGTCCCCGCACTCGATCGGCGACAACCTGTGACGTCATTCAAGATCCGCAACCGCGATTTTCGCATCGACGTGCTGGCGCCGATGCGCGGCCGGGAGACCCGGCGCCCCGTCGAGCTTCCGGAGTTCGGAACCTGGGCCACGCCTCTCAGGCATCTCGATTACCTGCTCGAGGACATTCAGCCGGCCGTCCTGCTCTATGGCCATGGCATCATGATCAACGTGCCGGCGCCGGGACGGTTTGCGGTGCACAAGTGCGTCATCAGCCAGAATCGACCTTCCGCAGAAGCAGAGAAGATCCGCAAGGATCTCGCCCAGGCCGAACAGGTTTTTCGAACGCTGCTCGACCTGCGGCCCGCGGATATCGCAATGGCGCTCGATGCCGCCACGGACAGGGGTGAGTCGTTTCTTGCCGCGCTCGACGCCGGGCTCGAATCAATTGACGGGGCTGTGGCCGGCGCGGTGCGCCGCGAACTCGCCTGATAACCTCGCCCCGTCTTTCTCGTTCTATCAAACGCCGGTAAAGTTCGGCGAATCCAACCAACGGGAATCCACACATGTCACGCCGATTCATTGCTCTCATGGGGGCCATCGTACTTCTCTTCTCGCAGCTTGCAGCCGCCCAGACCACGCTGACTCATGCCGGCCAGCTGCTCGCCGTCCCGGGCGAATCACCGCTCCGCGATCGGACGATCGGTGTCGAAGGTGACCGAATCGTCGAAGTCCGCACAGGCTTTGCCGACCCCGCCGGGTTCGTTGGCGACGTCACGGTCATCAACCTGCGCGATGCGTTCGTACTGCCGGGGCTAATGGACATGCACGTCCATTTGCAGGGCCAGCTCGGCCCGAACCGGGAGCGCGACACGCTGAAGATGTCGCCGCAGCTGATGCAGATGCGCAGTCTCATGTACGCCATGCGAACGCTGGAGGCCGGCTTCACGACCGTGCGTGACGTGGGTTCGAGCGAACAGGAAATGTACGCGATGCGCGACGCCATCAATAATGGCTGGATCGACGGGCCGCGCATTATCGCGGCGGGCGGTGTCGGCATCACGGGTGGCCACGCCGACATCAGCGGCGTGCAGCCGGAGCTCATGGAACACTGGACCGGGCCGAATGTCTGCGACGGACCTTACGACTGCCGGCGCGCTGCGCGCAACGTTATCAAGTATGGCGGCGACCTGATCAAAATCACCTCGACGGGCGGCGTCATGACAGACCGCGCGACGGGCACCGGGCAGCAGATGGAGATGGACGAGCTGCGCGAGGTCGTGCTCGCCGCGGAGCGCATGGGACGCAAGGTCGCCTCGCACGCGCATCACGAGGACGGCATCGTGGCGGCCCTCGAGGCTGGCGTCGCCAGCATCGAACACGGCTCGTACACGGGCGACCGCGCCATCCCGCTGTTCCTCGAGACCGGCGCCTACCTCGTTCCGACACTGCTCGCAGGCAAGACGGTGGCGGCGGTCGCCGTCGAGTCCGACATTCTGAGCCCGGCCATGGCCGAGAAAGCCGTGCGCGTCGGCAACGACATGGCGGGCAGCTTCGCGAAGGCGCACAAGGCCGGCGTCAATATCGCCTACGGCACCGACAGCGGCATATCCCCGCACGGCACGAACGCCGAAGAAGCCGTGCTCATGGTTGCTGCGGGAATGTCGGAGATGGACGTGCTCGTGAGCGCGACGATCAACGCCGCCGACCTCATCGACATGTCGGAATCGCTCGGCACGATCGAGGCGGACAAGTTCGCGGACATCATTGCCGTCAGCGGCTCGCCGCTCGATGACATCGAGGAACTGCTCAACGTCGACTTCGTCATGAAGGGCGGCAAGGTCTACAAGGACTGAACTCCCGGCGCACTTTGACGTCTCTATAAAGGACGCCAGGGGTATCGCATGACTACGCACTTCCACAGGACATTGCTGGCCGTACTCGCGTTGACGCTCGTCGCTGCGTGTGGCGGTGGGTCGGGCGGTGGCTCATCACCGAATCGCGATACCTACAGTTATTCGGTACCGGCCGACATCGGCGACGGCTGGCAGGTCGCCAGCCTGGCGGACGAGGGCTTCGATCCCGCCCTGATCGAGAACATGATGGGCCGGGTCGTGAGCGAGCAATACGCCGGCATCGACTCGGTCACGATCATCAAGAACAACCGGCTGGTGCTCTACTGGTTCGCCGACCGTGACCTCGACCAGTTCGACGGGTGGGTCAACAACCGGGACAAGGAACGTCACATCCTGCATTCGACGTCGAAGAGCGTTACTTCGGCCCTGGTCGGCATCGCGATCGACCAGGGCTTCATCGCCTCGACCGACGTGCCATTCTATAGCCTCTTCAACTACGCGAACTACCTCCACTGGGATCCGCGCAAGGACGAGATGACGCTCGAAGATGCGCTCACGATGCGGCTCGGACTGGAATGGGACGAGTGGACGTATCCCTACACGAGTCCCAATAACGATCTCGTCGCCCTGAATACCTATAACACCGATTGGGCCAAGGCGTTGCTGGACCTGCCAATGGTCGAGGATCCCGGGCTCTCGTTTACCTACAACACGGCGGCGACCAACGCGATCGGCCAGGCCGTGGAGAACGCAATCGGCATGCCGTTGGCGGACTTTGCCAATGTGAATCTTTTCTACCCCATGCAGATAACGGACGCCGTGTGGGCGACGACGCCGACCGGGCTGCCTATCGGCGGCAGCGGCCTGTACCTGCGGCCGCGCGACCTGGCGAAGTTCGGACAGCTGTATCTCGATAACGGCAACTGGCAGGGGCAGCAGCTCATCAGCGCCGACTGGATCGCCGATACGGTCGTCCGGCGCGTCGACATCTCGTCATGGGCGACGTTCAGCGAGGCCTATGGTTTCCAGTGGTGGCTCGACGACCTGAGCTACAACTTCCAGCCCGTCGAGACCTGGGTGACAAGCGGCTATGGCGGGCAGTACCTGTTCGTCATCCCGTCACTCGACCTCGTCGTGGCCTTTACAGGGCATAACTACGAGCCCGGCCCGGGCATCGGCAATCTTTACCGGATGATGCAGGATTTCATCCTGCCGTCGATCGGCTGACGCCGGCTCCTCTAGGCCCAGAACCCCGCGACGCGATCGATCATCCAGTAAGCCGCGAGACCGCCTATGACGTAGCTGGCCGGAACGGTCAGGGACGACCAGTGCACCGACCTGTCCGAGTCGGCCCAGAGCAGGCGGACGAGGAGAGGTCGCAACACGAAGAATCCGGCCAGCAGAACCAGCACGAACAGGATCTGCCCGATCTCGACGCCGACGTTGAAGAACAGCAACGCCGTGGGCAGCTCGGTCTGCGGCAGGCCGATGTCGCGCAGCACCGCTGCAAACCCGAAGCCGTGCAGCAAGCCGAACGACGACGATACGATGACCGGGAAGCGATAGGTAATCTGCGACTCGTCACCTTTGACGATCTCCCAGGCCAGGAACACGACGCTGAGCGCGATGGCCGCTTCGACGGGCGGCGTGGGTATGCGCACGATGTCGAGAGCCGACAGCGCCAGCGTTATCGAATGCGCGACCGTGAATCCGGTGATCGTGACCAGCAGCCGTTTAGGCGAGCGTGCGATAAACAGCAGGCAGGCAACGAACAGCAGGTGGTCGAGGCCGATCCAGATGTGCTCGATGCCGAGCAACGTGTATTCCCGGGCGACACCGAAGCGGCTCTCGGCGTCCGGCACCAACCACTCACCTTCCTCGGGTTTCAGGATATGCAGGTGCTCTTCACCGTTCGCGAGCTTGATCTTGTACAGCGTCGACAGCGACGGATTGATGATCGGGAACTCGATGCCGACGGAACGACCCGATAGCCCGCTTTCACACACGAATACCTGCTGGCCGACATACTCGGCGCCCGCCTGTTGCCACGCCGGCTCGCGCTCGGCGACGCAGTCATCAGGCAGTGTCGGATAGGGCAACGCGCCGCCGGGCACGCTTGCGGGCACCTTCCAGTTGACGCTGAACGTGTTGGGCGCCGTCTCGGTAATCTGCACGTAGTTGGGCCGAGCATCGTGCGCCACGGCCATGAGCGGCCCGAATACGCCGATGAGCAACCAGCTACAGCGAACGGCGAATTTCATAGGTGTCCACGATCGCCTGGATGGCCTCGTCCTGCAGACTGTTGACCGCTTCGCGCTCGGCGTCCCGACGCACGGTATCGGCGATCTCGTCGAGTTCCGGGTAGCGGCCCTCAGCCTTGCGCGCCAGCATCACGAGGTGGAAACCGTAAGCCGACTCGAACGGCCCCTGCCAGGTCGTCTCGCTCGGCTGCAGCGAGAACACGGTTTCAGCCATCTGCGCGCCGAAATGACTGGCGACGAGTTCGGCACTTCTTTCGACGTAGTTGACGAAGTACGGGAACCGGTCGCCGTAGCGCGGCGCGTGACTGAACGGCGCCTGCGCCGCGTTGAGCTCGGCGAGCATGCGTGTGGCGGCGCTTTCAATCTCGCCGCGATCCCGGTCCTCGGCGCTGACGAACACGTGCGCAAACGTCACGTAGGGCGGAACGAAATAGTCCTCGCGATTGGCCTCGTAGAAGGCCTCTACGTCCTCATCGGAAACGTCGACCGCAGCCGTCACGAAACCGTTGGTGACGAACTCGATGGACTGGATCATGCGGCGCTTGATGACATAGTCGTTCTTGTCCATGCCGAGCGCCAGCGCCTCGCGATGCAGCGCTTCCTCGCGGACGTAATCGTCGATGAGCCGCTCGAGCTCGTCGGGCGGCATCGCGTCCAGGCGCTCGGCGGCCACGCCGGGCTCGAATGCCCGGGTCCGAAACTGCACGAACGTCAGCAACCGGTCCCGATCGACCTCGATGACCTTGCTGTCGAACGCGTCGTCGTCACCGGCAACGATTTCGAACAGGACGAACAGGCCGAGACCGATGACGAGGAAATGCAGCAGGGGTTCTTTCAGAATGTTTTTCATACTTGTTGTCGCGAAAGAAAAGGCCGCCGTCGGGATGACGGCGGCCCTATTCTACACAGGGACTTTGCTAAGGCGTGTACCAGATCGGTGACGAATAGGCGCGCTCCTGGATCGTCGCCGGGTTACCGGTTTCCTCTACCGGGATGCCGAGGGCGATCGCATCAAACAGCGTGTGCCGCGGCGTCGGGATCTGCAACACGCGCACGTAGTAGAACGCGCGCTTGCTGGCATCGAAGTCCGGATCGGTCCAGACCACGGCGAGTTCCGCGTCGCCGATGCTGTTCGTGTAATTGCCCGTCGTCACGTCGACCGTGTTGCCGACCGGCGGCACCTTGCCGTCCGCACCAGCCTTTCGATTGTCGGAAAGCGCCACGTCGTAGATCTTCTCCTGGGGCATGCCGTCGTCATCCAGGAAGCCCTTGATGACCTGGACGCGATCCAGGTTGCCACCCATCGGGTCTTTCACGGCCCGGATCAGGAACGACGGCGCCTTGCCGTCGGGCCCGGCCGTCAGGTCACCGCCCATCGGCACGCCCTTGTCGTAGCCAACGCTGGCGATGTTCCGTGCCCGCGCATCGCGATTGCGGAAGTCCCAACCGCCGAAGAAGCGCAGCTCGATGCGTGGCCCTGTCGTGGCGTAGGCTTCCTTGCGTTTCATCGCATCGAAGATCCCCTCGCGAGTGTTCTCGGTCGCCCAGACGGCCGCAAGGCCGGCGGCGCCCATGTCCCAGCCCGGCGTGCCGGGGATCACATCTTCGGCCTTCGTTTCCGGCGTGGAGTCAATTGCCATCTTGCCGTGGAAGTTATCCTCTTCCGCCGAGGCCATCGCCGTATGAGAGTCGGTCGAGCCGATCATGCCGAACTTGTAGGGGTTCGCACCGGTGCGGTCTTCGAGCACGAGGCCGCGCATCAGCGCCGTCCGCGCGTAGTCGCCATTCTCGACGATGCGCTCTTCCTCAGCTTCGAGGAGCGCACGATCTTCTTCACTCAGCGATCCCAGGAATCCTTCGCCAAACATGCTCGGCGCCTCGACGCCTTCAACCGCGATCAGGTGCTCGTAGGTCTCGTAATCGGCAAATTCGTCGTTGGGCGACAGGCGCGGATGCGTTTCCGAGTCGCCCTTGATCTGTGTCATCTCGACAATGGGCTCCCAGCGCATGCGCAGCTTGGCGTACTGAGCGTCCACGCCGTTACCGTCGCTGTCGACCAGCGGGAACATCAGACCGCCCGAGATATTCGAGTTGTGCGGAATAGCCAGGAAATCCGTGTCGGCTTTGTCGGCGGTTTCCGTGAGCCAGGCCCACAGGTCTTCGGGACGATCGCTGTCGAGCGACGTGTAGGGAATGAAGTTCGAGCCGTTTTCCTTGCTTCCGCGCATCACGACGACGCGGTGCAGGTTCTGGCCCTGCGGCGTCGACGACCACTCCCAGCCCATGAACGCCGTGAACTTGCCCGGCTCATAGTTGCGGTCGGCGGCGGCCATGATGTCGCCCCATACCGAAGCGTTAATCTCCGGGTTGTTCAGATCGGGGTTTGGCGGCACGACCTTGTTCACCTGCGCTATGAGTTCACCGAACATCTCGATCTCGCGACCCTGCTCGATCCACTCGAGGTAACGCTTGCCGGTCTCCGTGCTGCCAACCCGTTCGTCGCCCGTGAACAGCATCGGGATGACGCCCATGAACTCGCCGTGGTCGGAGAGCACGAGGAAGTCGAGGGGCGTCTCGATCTGGATGCGCCCCCGGTGGTAGGGGTGAATGACCGGGTAGCCTTTCGCATAACGATAGGCCGTATCCGGATCCGCGGACCGGTTCTGCATCAGGTAGGCATCGGGCGAGTATGACGAGTGCAGGTGCGTGTCGCCCCAGTAAAGGTTCGTCTGCTGGGCGCTTGCCGCGCCTGCCAGGAACACCACCGTCAAGGCAGCAACTAATCGCTCTTTCATGGTTATTCTCCGTTTGTACGGATTGTTATTGCGGTGACTACAATTGTAGCCCACAGCTTTCGAACGCGGCCCTGATCGCCGCTTTTTCCGCCTCGGTCAATTCAAGCATCGGCGGACGGACGCGCCCGCCAACCTGGCCCAGCAGTTCCTGCCAGTACTTGCCGAAAGCCTGCGGCTTGTCGGCGGGCTTCGTGCTTACCATGGCCTGGCGCACAGGCTCCAAGCTGTCGCGCACCTTGCGCGCCTCTTCGAACCTGCCGGCGAACGCGAGCTGCGTGTACTCGTGCATGCGCTTGTCATTTTTCGTCTGCAGGTGGTAAGGCGGCGACGAGCAGAGGTAGAGCTGCCAGCCCAGCTCCTCGATGTTGTCGAGCCAGTCGTCCTCGAGAGAGGTCGAAACCTGGATCTTGTCGCCGACCATGTGGGTCAACTGCACGTACATCTCGCGCGGCACCGAGTACTTAATGGCCACGATGTTGGGGAGCTCGGCAATGCGCGCGCATTCCTCGGGCTGCATCAGGTAGCCCGAGTCCGGGTGGCTCCACATCGCGATGCCGATGTCGAGCCGGTCGCACAGCGCTTCGTAATACCGGTACAGCACCTCGCCGCGTTCGTGCACGAAACTCAGCACGGGCGCGTGCACGACAATGTAGTCGGCGCCGCAGTCCTGGGCGTGGTGCGCCAGCTCCTTGACCGTGTCGAAGTTCTGGTCGGACACCGACACGATGACGCCGGCCTTGCCGCCGCACGCCTCGACCGCGATCTCGAAGTTGCGCTTGCGCTCGTCGAGGCTCATCGAGAAAAACTCACCCTGTTTGCCCGCGATGAACAGGCCCTGGATGTCGAGGTCGTCGACCCAGTGGCGGATGTTCGCGCGCAGCCCGGCCTCGTCCAGCGACAGGTCGTCGTTGAACGGATTCAGCGCCGCGGCCCAGATGCCACGCATGTTTTCGCGGGCGTAGTCCTTCGCATCCAGCTTCGAGTAGTTAATGGCCGTGCACCTCTCTTATAATCACGCCTTCGTATCCTACCCGACTGCTCCTATGAGTACTTACCCGGAACTCAATCTCTACATCGACGGCGAGTGGCGCCAGTGCGCCAGCGACCTCCCCGTGCTCAACCCGGCGACCGAGGAGGAGATCGGGCGGCTGCCGCACGCCAGCATCGCCGACCTCGACGACGCACTGGCGGCAGCCGAGAAAGGGTTCGAAACCTGGCGCCAGGTAGCGCCCGTCGAGCGCGCCAAGGTGCTGATGAAGGCCGCGGCACTCATGCGCGAGCGCCAGGAAGAAATCGCGCTTGCCATTACTGCCGAGCACGGCAAGCCGTTGCCGCAGGCTCGTCTCGAAGTCATCCGCGGCTGCGAGTTTTTCGAATGGGATGCCGGCGAGGCGACGCGAACCTATGGGCGAGTGATCCCGAGCGCGCCGGGCGTGCGCTATATCGTGCATCACCAGCCGATTGGTGTTGTCGCCGCGTTCTCGCCCTGGAACTTCCCGATGAGCCAGCCCTGCCGCAAAGTGGCTGGCGCGATTGCGGCGGGCTGCTCGATCATTCTCAAGGCCGCCGAGGAAACCCCGGCGGGAGCCCTGCACATCGCCCGGGCGCTGCACGATGCGGGCCTGCCGCCGGGCGTACTCAACCTGGTCTTCGGCACGCCTGCCGAAATCTCCGATCACCTGATTCGCCAGGATTCTGTGCGGCTCGTGGCCTTTACCGGTTCCACAGTCGTAGGCAGGCACCTGACGACGCTGGCATCCGAGCACATGACGCCGGTGCTCATGGAGCTGGGCGGACACGCGCCCGTTATCGTTTGCGAAGACACCGACGTCGAGGCCGCTGCTCTCAGCGGCGCTATCCGCAAGATGCGCAACGCGGGCCAGGTCTGCACGTCACCGACGCGTTTCTTCGTACACGAGAGTATCTTCGACGAGTACGTCGACATCTTCGTGCGCCGCGCCGCGAAGACCGTGGTCGGCAACGGCATGGATGCGGGTGTCGAAATGGGTCCACTCGCTAACGAACGCCGGCCCGCCGCGCTTGCCGAGCTGGTCGAGGACGCCGTGGCCCACGGCGCCGAGCTCAGGACCGGCGGCAAGAAGATGGGCGAGAAGGGCTATTTCTTCGAGCCGACCGTGCTGGCCAATGTCCCGGACTCGGCGCAGGTCATGCAGGTCGAGCCGTTCGGACCGTTAGCCGTCATCAACCCGGTGGCGTCGCTCGACGAGGGCATCGCGATGGCCAATTCGGTGCCTTACGGACTCGCCGCCTACGGTTTCACCAACCGGGCGGACTACGTTGACCGCATGATCGAGGGCATCGAGGCGGGCAACGTGTCGATCAACACGCTCGAGGCGTCACTGCCCGAGACGCCGTTCGGTGGCGTGAAGTCCAGCGGTTATGGTCGCGAAGGCGGCACCGAGGGGCTGCACAATTACATGATCACGAAGAACATCTCGCACAGCCTGAAGATCGTCTAGAGATCGGTCCGGATCGCAAACAGCTCCGGGAAGAAACTCGTCTCGATGGCTTTCTTGAGGAACGGCACGCCCGATGAACCGCCCGTCCCGGGCCGGCTGCCGATGATCCGCTGCACCGTGTACATGTGTTTGAAACGCCAGTTCTGGAACGCGTCCTCGATGTCGACCAGCTTCTCCGCCAGTTCGTACAGCTCGAAGTACTTTTCCGGATCGCGATAGATCGCGAACCAGGCGGCCTGCACCGACTCGTCGGGCTCATAGGGTTCGCTGAAGTCGCGCCGCAGCTTGCTCTCGTCGATTGCGAAGCCGTCACCGGCGAGCTTGCGCAGCACGACATCGTACAGGCTCGGCGCCTCGAGCACGGCCATGAGTTCTTCATACACGTTCGGGTCGTGGCGATGCACCTCGACGAGCCGCTTGTTCTTGTTGCCGAGCAGGAACTCGAGCTTGCGGTAGGAGTAGGACTGGAAGCCTGATGCCGGGCCCAGCTTGTCGCGGAACTTGAGATAGTCGACCGGCGTCATCGTGGACAGGATCGACCACGACTGCGTGAGCTGCGTCAGGATGAGCTTGACGCGGGCAATCACCTTGAACGCGTGCCGGAAGTCGTGTTCCTCGATGTTGCGAATGGCCGCCTCCACCTCGTGCCCGGCGAGTTTGAGCCACAGCTCACTGGCCTGGTGGATGATGATGAACAGCATCTCGTCGTGCTCATTCGATAGCCGGTCCTGCGCGTTGAGGATGTCGTCGAGGCGCAGGTACTTGCCGTAAGTCAGCCGGTCTTCGAGGTCGGTATGGATGCTCTTCTCGAGCGCCCGGTAGTTTTGCGGTTGGTCACTCATTGCCGCTCTCCAAACGTCGCGGTCGCCAGCTCGTAGAGCTGGTCCATGACAATTTGTTCATTCCAGGTGTTCTCGATATCGGGCAGCTGCATGATCCGGTCCATGACGGCTTTTTGCTCGTCGCCGACCCGCAGTGCCTCTGAGTACGGGACCTCGGGCGAAAACGTCACCATCGAGTACAGCGGCGTCCAGAGCTCCGGGTACGCGTCGTGGAACTTCGCCTCGATCTTCTTCTGCAGCTGGAAGCGCTTGTCGCCCGACAGGTCGCTCATCTCGACGAAATTGCGTTTCGACAGTTCGGCAATCGCGTCACCGTTGGGCTTGCGCGCGCTCTCGTAGGCCGGGAAGATTTTCGTCCAGTCGTGCTCGTGCGCCTCGATGAGCCGGTTCAGTTCCGCGCAGTCCTCGAAGCCGCAGTTCATGCCCTGGCCGTAGAAGGGCACGATTGCGTGCGCCGCGTCGCCGATCAGTCCGACCTTGTTATTGAATGACCACGGAAACACCTGCACGAGGAACAGCGGCGCTGCCGTCTTTGCCATGAACGTGTCGACCGGATCCTCGAGGTGTTCCATCGCGTCGCCGAAGTTGTCGTTGAAAAAGCGCTCCACATCGGCGCGCTCCTGCAGCGACTCGAACGACGGGTCGCCCGAGTGGTTCATGAACAGCGTGCACGTAAACGTGCCGTCGGGATTCGGCAACGCGATCAGCATGAAGTCCTTGCGCGGCCAGATGTGCAGCGCGTTCTTCTCGAGCCGGTGCGAACCGTCCGCGTTCGCCGGGATGTTGAGCTCGATATAGCTCTGCGGCATGTACGTCTGGCTGTAGCTGAAGCGCGGCAGGTCGTGCGCGAGGCGCCGCACCTTCGAACTCGCGCCGTCGGCGCCGAACAGGTAGTCGGCCTCGACCGTGACCTTGTCGCCGCCAACGCTGAACACGGCGGCTGCGGTCTCGAAGTCCACGTCGACGAGGCGATGCTCGAAGAAGGTCTGCACGTTCGGCTCGCTCTCCGCGACGTCGAGCAGCTGCTGGTTGATCCCGCTGCGCGACACTGACCAGATCGCATCGCCCTCCTTGCCGTAGGGAATCTCGCTGAGCGACCCGTCGACGTCGTGGATGGCGCGGTGGGTCATCGGTATCGCCTGTTCCTTCGCGTCCGGCCCGATGCCGATCTGCTGCAGCGAATGCCAGCCGCGATCCGACAGCGCAATGTTGATTGACTTGCCCTGGTAGATGTCGGTGACGCGGGAGTCCGGCCGCCCTTCGAACAGGTCGACCTTGTAGCCGTGCCGCGCGAGCACGATCGCAAGCAGCGAGCCGACCGGGCCGCCGCCTGCAACAGTGAATTTGCCTCTCGTCATCGTGCTTACCCCTGTGCGAGCAGTTCGCGCATGACCCGCCCGAACGTGTGCACGTCTTCAAACGAGTTATAAAAAGGAACCGGCGCCATGCGAATGATGCACGGCTCGCGGAAGTCGGCAATAACGCCGGCGGCGATCAGATCATCGTACAACTCGCGTTCCCGGCCCGCGCAGATCATCGATATCTGGCAGCCGCGCTGCGCCGGGTCCCGCGGCGTGATCAAACTGATCCCGTCGTCCGGGAACTCGGCGGCCAGCTGGTCGACCGTGTACTCGAGATACCCGGTCAGTTTCTCGCTCTTGGCTCGCAGCGCCGGCATGCCGGCCTCGGCAAACAGGTGGAGCGACGCTTTCATTGCCGCCATGCCGAGTATCGGCACGTTGCTGAGCTGCCAGCCTTCGGCGCCTTCCATCGGCTGAAAGCCGGGCTGCATCTGGAAACGAGTCTTCTTGTCGTGCCCCCACCAGCCGCCGAAGCGCGGCAGGTCGAAACTGCGGCCATGCCGCTCGTGCACGAAGATCGCGCCGGCATTGCCCGGGCTCGAGTTGAGGTACTTGTAGGAGCACCAGGCCGCGAAGTCCACGTCCCAGTCGTGCAGCGCCAGCGGCACGTTGCCGGCAGCGTGGGCGAGATCGAAGCCGGCGATCGCGCCGGCAGCATGCGCGGCCTCGGTCAGCTTCGGCATGTCGAAAAGCTGCCCCGTAAAGTAATTGACGCCGCCGAAGAACACGAGCGCGAGCTCGTCGGCATGCTCCTCGATCGCGGCGAGAATGTCCTGCTCGCGAATCAGGAACTCGCCCTCGGGTGGGCCGATCTCGATGATCGCGTCGTCCGGATCGAAGCCGTGGAATTGCGCCTGCGTTTCGAGCAGGTACCGGTCCGACGGAAACATCTTCGCCTCGGAGATGATCTTGTAGCGTTCGGGCGTCGGCCGGTAAAAAGATACGAACAGCAAGTGGATGTTAGTCGTCAGCGAATTCATGCAGACGACTTCGGATTCCTGTGCGCCAACCAGCTCCGCCATCGGCGGGGTCAGCAGCTCGTGGAAACTGAACCAGGGGTGGGTCGAATGAAAGTGGCCCTCGACACCGTACTTTGCCCATTCGTCGAGCTCGAGCTCGACGGCGGCCCTGACAGTCTTCGGCTGCAACCCGAGCGAGTGGCCCGAGAAGTACGCCATCTCGCGCGTGGCCAGCTCCGGGAAATGAAACTGGTCGCGGTACCCGCGGAGCGGATCCGCCGCGTCGCACTCGCGCGCGAATTCGAGTGTCGGTTCGTAGTGCACGCTAGTCCTTGTCTTGCGGCGGTATCGAGACCCAGCCTTCGGGGACATCCTTACCGGGATGCAATGCGCCGCACTCGGGACAGGTCCGTGCCCGGTCATCGTCATAGAACGCCTGGTACAGCGGCGGCAGGTCGTCCACGATCGACTTGAGCAGCACCTCGACGCGATGGACCAGGCTGCCGCACTCGAAGCAGTACCACTCGAAGGCATCCTTGAGGCCGTCCGGGCGCTTGGGCTCGATCACCAGACCGACGCTGCCTTCCTGCGGCCGTTGCGGAGAGTGGCGCACGTGCGGGGGCAACATGAAGATCTCGCCGGCGCGAATAACGACATCGTAGAACTCGCCCTCGTCGGCAATCTTCAGCACCATGTCGCCCTCGAGCTGGTAGAAGAACTCTTCGACCGGGTCGTCGTGATAGTCCGTGCGGCGGTTCGGGCCGCCGACGACGAACGCCATCATGTCAGCGTCTTCCCAGATTTGCTTGTTGCCGACCGGTGGTTTGAGCAGGTGGCGGTGTTCGTCAATCCAGTTCTGGAAATTGAATGCAGACAGCTTGGCCATGATTGAGTAATCCTCGGCCGCGGGTGGCGGCGCTAGATAACGATGGGCGATGTAGTTCTGATTATCTCACGCACTACGCTCATTGCCGCAAGGGCCGATGAGCGCGGGTTGTCCGGCAGCGCATTGCCCTCGACCCGGAACTCGAAGCGGCCGAACTCCCCCTCGGCCACGACTTCATGTGTATTGCGCGACGCGCCGGGATCGGCGATCAGCTCCACAGTCGTCCTGTCGAGACCGATGCCAGCCAGCGCCACGGATGCGGCAACGTTGGCGTTCTTCGGATACTGGAGCGCAGCGTCGCGCGCGCTGCCCGAGAAATGCACGGCCGCTTCGGTCAGCGCGTCGAGATCGAGCTTGTCCTCGGCCGGCGATCCGCGCCAGCCGCGCGGCGGCTTGCGGCCACGATAGGTCACTGACGCCAGGGTGCCCGTATTCGCCGAGGCGAGAACGTCCAGTGCGCCGATGGCGCCGGAGACCACGCGCAGTTGCGATCCGCCGGCGCGAGCCGCTGCCGCCAACTGGTCATAAAGCTCCGCATCACCGAGGGCGCCCGAGGAGACGGTGATCAGGTCGATGCCCTGCGACAGGATGGCCGCGCCGTGCTGGCGCAAGGCCGGGTGGCCGGCGCAGTCGGCGGCGAGATCGAATGCCGTCGAGATGTCGTGCACCTCGTGGCCGATCTCGACATCTTCGCCGAACAACTCGCGTGCCAGCGATTCGGTCCCGGGTTCAATGAGGGCGGCGCCAATCCTGACGGCCTCGTTGCCCGCCAGGTAGCGAACGACAGCCTCGCCGATCGCACCGCAGCCGATGATCAGGATGGTTTGCATATCGCCATCTTGCGCCCAAAACCGGCTCTTGGCTACCACCTCGGCTGCCTGAAACCCAGCATCTATGCGGTCTGTAGATTATATTTGTATATCGTAATATAGCGATATACAATTCCGTTCCCTGGAACACACTGCAATTTCTGACCGGACGAACACTATGAGATTGACAAGGCTGCTGCTGGTTACGGCTTGGGCGCTGCCGGGCTCCGCGCTCGCGGAGACCCTCGACGGCGCGTGGGCCGACGCGCTGGCTTCACACCGGCAAATCGAGGCCGCCGGCGCCATGCGCGACGCCGCGGACTACGAGCTCGAGCAGGCGCGTGGCGCGCGGCTGCCGCAGCTGGGCGTAACGAGCGGCTACACGCGCTTCGACTCGGCGCCCGGTTTCGAACTCGGTCCGTTCACGACGGGCCCGATCTTCGAGGGCGATGACTACCTGAACGCCGGGGTCCAGGTGCAGGTGCCGCTTTATCGCGGTGGCGGCCTGAATGCCCGGGTGGATGCGGCCGAGTTCGGCGCCGCCGCGGCCGAGGACCAGCTGGCCGCCGTCGTGCAGGACACCAAGCTCGGCGTAGCCGAGCACTACGTTGGCGTGCTGCGCGCCGAGCGCGCCGTTGCGGTTGCCGACTCCTACGTCGCGTCGCTGCGGACGCACACCGAGAACGCCCGCAATCGCTACGAGTTTGGCGACGTTCCGCAGAACGACTATCTCGCCGCGAGCGTGACGCTGGCCGATGCCGAGCAGCGCCTGCTGCAGGCGACGAACCATCTCGACTATGCGCGTGCGGCCTACAACCGCTTCCTGGGCCGCCCGCTCGAAGCACCGGTCACTCTCGACCCGGCGCTCGGGATTGACGAGTTCATCCCCGCCGCCGCGACGCTCGATGAGCTGATTGGCCAGGCGCGCCGCAGCCGCAGCGAACTGCGCGCGCTCGACGCGCAGGAGAAAGCGCTGCGCAGCCAGGCCGACAGCGTTCGCGCAAGCGCCCGGCCCCAGCTGGCCCTGACAGGAGGCTATATGTACCTCGAAAACGATTTCCTGACCCAGGACGAATTCTGGATGGCCGGCGTCTCCTTCAACTGGAACCTGTTCGACGGCGGCCAGGCCCGCAAGCAGGGTTATGCCATCGAGCGCAAGGCGACCGCCGTCAGTCACAATCGCGCCGACATGGCGTCGATGGTCGACCTGCAGGTCCGGCGCGCCTGGAACGATCGCGGCGAGGCCGAGAGCCGGCTACAGGTGGCGCAAAGCGCCGTGGACCAGGCGTCCGAAAACCTGCGCGTTGTTCGTAACCGCTACCAGGCCGGGGCCAGCACCAACGCGGAGGTGCTCGATGCCGAAGCCCTGCGCGAGCAGAGCATGAGCAACCTGGACAACGCGCGTTTCGAAGTCGAGCTCGCCAAGCTGCGCCTCTCTCGCGCTATCGGAGCGCTGTGATGGCCGTCCGGATCGACATCGACGCGATGGAAGCACAGGCGAACAAGGCGAGCTCCGTGCTTGGCG
>JAAUYF010159075.1_pt1 | contig 17414 bp, 12 predicted proteins | sample 7278051 | NCBI WGS metagenome assembly JAAUYF01 (sample SAMN14350202, study PRJNA611818) | marine sediment metagenome | isolation source: surface marine sediment (0.6m) | place: French Polynesia: Moorea | collected 2018-08 | reverse complement strand
CTTTCTCGTTAACCATTCTTGATTCAATAATTTCGATTCAAAAACTCGAAAACAAATATTTTATTAAATCGCGATGCTTGGGCAATATAGCCGGCAAAGCCAGAACAGGACCCACAGATGTCAACCGAAAAAATCGATACGCTCGTCGTGGGCGGCGGCCAGGCCGGCCTCGCGATGAGCGAGCACCTGAGCAACCACGGCGTGCCGCACCTGGTGCTGGAGCGTCACCGGATCGCCGAACGCTGGCGCTCGGAAAGATGGGACTCGCTGGTCGCCAACGGGCCGGCCTGGCACGATCGGTTTCCGGGCCTCGAGTTCGAGACCGATCCCGATGCCTTCGCGCCGAAGGAAATGGTGGCGGATTATTTCGTCGCCTACGCGGAAAAGATCAAGGCCCCGATTCGCTGCGGCGTCGAGGTCAAGCAGGTACGGAAAAACGCGGGCCATCCCGGTTTCCGTATCGAAACCTCGGACGGTGTGATCGAGGCGAACAGCGTGGTCGCCGCCACCGGCCCGTTTCAGCGTCCGGTCATCCCGCCGCTGGTGCCCGCGGAGGCGCCGCTTATGCAAATCCATTCGAATGCCTACCGCAACCCGGGACAGCTGCCCGACGGCGCGGTGCTGGTGGTCGGAGCGGGATCATCGGGCGGACAGATCGCGGATGAACTCCTGCGCGCGGGCAGGTCGGTGTATCTCTCGGTCGGCCCGCACGACCGGCCGCCGCGCAGCTACCGCGGGCGCGATTTCGTCTGGTGGCTGGGCGTGCTCGGCAAGTGGGATGCCGCCGCTCCCGGACCGGGTACGGAACACGTGACGATTTCGGTCAGCGGCGCCCACGGCGGGCATACGGTCGACTTCAGGTCTTACGCCGCGCGGGGGATGCAGCTCGTCGGACGGACGGAATCCTGTGCCGACGGTTTGATGCGCTTCGCGCCGGATCTCCGGCAAAACCTGGAAGCCGGCGACGCCAACTACCTGTCGGTGCTGGACGAAGCCGATGCCTACGTCGAGCGCAACGGGCTCGATCTGTCGGAGGAACCCGAGGCGCGCGAGATCGGGCCCGACCCGGATTGCGTGACCAATCCGATTATGCAGCTGGACCTGGCCGAGGCCGGCGTCACATCGATCATCTGGGCCACCGGGTTCGCGCTCGATTACGGCTGGCTGCAGGTCGACGCCTTCGATGAAGACGGCAAACCGAAGCACCAGCGCGGGGTTTCGGCCGAGCCGGGAATTTATTTTCTCGGTCTGCCGTGGCAGTCGCGCCGCGGTTCGTCGTTCATCTGGGGCGTCTGGCACGATGCGAAGTTCATCGCCGACCAGATTGCGATCCAGCGCAGTTACCTGGCCTATCGGTCTGCGGCAGAGCGCCAAGCGGGCGGATAGATTCGGGAATTGGTTCGCGGCGAGCTGCGGCTACTCGGAAAACAGCTCGCCTCTGGCAAACACGAGGTCCAGCTGCCGGATGCGTCCGCTGCGCCGAAAAATCTCGGCGCTTGCTTCCTTTGCTAATTCAAGCCCCGGCAGGGTTTGCCGCGTGCCGTCGTCGTAGCTAATCGTGATCGACGGCCCGGCGCTGTCGTCGAGGCGGTAAACCAGCGGGACCTGGCACCAGGTAAACGCCAGGCAGGCTTCCGGCACGGATAAATCCTGCCATTGATCGTCCACGTCCAGGTAACGAAAACTCCGGTGATCGGCAACGAATTCGCGCGCGCGCAACAGCCGCGGCACGAATCTTACCGCGCCCGCCTCGACGCAGATGCCCAGTTCCGCGAAACGGGTTATCACTTCCTCCTTGACCTGCCCGGTCATGCCTGGCTGTTGCGCCCCGGCGTGTCCCGGCGTATGCGAATAGGCATCCATCGGAAACGCGCCGAATTCCTGCGGCGTTTTGTTGAAACCGATACCGCCGCGAACGCGATAATATAACTCGCCGAGCTTTTCGATCACCGCCGGGTCTGCCTGGCGTCGCAGCGCGCCGAAATAGTTTTCCTCGACCGCGAGCAGCAGCTTGGACACCATGTGCCAGTAGATACAGCCGAGTCCCTCGAAGCCGAACATGCCGCCCGAACGGCCGGTGAACGCCCGGTGGTTGAAGACCTCCTCGTAAAGGCCCTGCAGCGATTGCCGCGCCTGTTCCACCTCGGCCTCCACCGCTTCGCCGTAATCCGCGGCAATCTCGTTCAGGCGGGCATTCAGATCGGCCGCGTTGGTGAACTCGCTGTTGAAGCGGTAACAGCCTTCGACGTCGCGCTCGACGATGCGTTTGTCGTCCCCCTCGAGCAACCGCTGCAGCAGCGGGATTGCCTCGACGTCGGCGGGAGGAATCCGGTTCTTTTCGAGGTAACCCGGGAGTTCTCGATCGGGGTAGAGCATGAAGGAATGCTGATCCGCACGGTAGACGTCGCTGGCGTACAGGGCTTCCAGCACTTCGATCACCTTTTCCGGCGCGAGCGCGCCGGCGCTGAGCGCGGCCACCTGGCCCTCGAGCATCGGGTAAAGCGTGTCGACCTCGGCGCCTTCGTCTGTCAGCACGAGCAAATTATAGGCGTGGTAGAGGCCGTCCTCGCGCTGGTTGGTCGAGATGCAGTGGTCGATCGCGGCGAGCGAGTCATCGAGCAGTTCGGCAACCTGCGCCAGCGCCTGCGACACGCTGCCGGAAAAGCCATCCTGGCGATACACGGCCTCGCGGTAGTCGCTGGCCGCCTGGCCGAGGGACTGCAGCAGCTGCAGGCGAAGGCCGGCGCTGACCGGGCCGGCGCCCAGCTGCGGGCGCAGCTGCTTGAGCGCGGCCGCGGTATCGTCGATCCAGCGGCCGACTTCGGTCGAAATTTCGATACTGCCGGATTCGTCGTGCAGCAATTGCCGCAGGAAGGTGACGTAGCGCCGCATGTAGTAGAGGGTTACCATCGACAGGCCCTGGCCGACCAGCGCGTTATTGGCATCGTTCCATTCGGGGCGCTGGGTATTGAGCCAGATGCCGCCGTCGAGCACGAGGTTGCCGAGCTTGGACAACAGCGCCACCAGCAGTTTTTCCAGCAGCGTGACCAGGTATACCTGGCCGCCGTCGCCGAGGATCAGCCTGCCGTCGGCGCCGAGGCGATCGACCCGTTGATTTATCCGGCCGGCCAGCTCGCGGTCGAAGACGACGGTGTCCTTGGCATCCTCGAGCAGGGCGCTAAACGGCTTGATCCGGTACGGCACGTTGGCGTACGAGAACAGGGGGCGGCGCAATAACTCGCCGAGCCTGTCCGGGTGGAACTGCCGGGACAGCTCCAGCAGCTTGAGCAGGTAGATGATCTGGTGATCGCCCCAGTAGCCGATATTGCTCCACGGGTCGTCGGGTTCCTCGACTTCCCAGTCGATCCCTTGCTTGGTAATCCTGTAGGGATTGTAGCCATCAGCCGTCGACGCGTTGACGAACTTGGCAATAATGTTTTCGATGAATTCGGGATAGCTCAGCGCCAGCGCCTCCCAGTTCTGGAAGATATCCCGCCAGTTGCCCTCGTAGGAGAGCAGGCGGTTGCCTTCGGTATCTTTCAACCGAATCGCAAAATGGTTCCAGGGCCGGCTCGGATCGCCATGGCGGCGGCCGAAGGTGATCGGCAGGTATTCGTAACCGAGGCGCTCCAGCTGGAGATCGCCGCGCTGCCGGATGCCCTGCATGAGCTGGTCGAATTCCAGCTGTGCCGGCAGCGCGTCGAGCATATCCCGGTGACGCTGAAACACGTCCCGGTTGAAAAGCCGGATCGTGCGCGCGAAATCCCGCGCGGGAATGCGGTACTGGTCATCGAAGGCGCCGCCGCGCTGTATGTTGAACAGCACGTTGGCGTAGTGATGCACCGATACCGTTTCTTCCGCGCTGGCCTGGAAGCCGTCGCCGCGCGCCATGATGCGGCCGAGTTCGTCCGCGCCGTCGATGATCGATTGGGCGATCGATTTTTCGATGCTGGCCGGGTCCTGCAGCTGCCGGCGCAGGGCCGCGCACTGTCCCTGGCTGTATTCCACGTCCGCCACGAGCTGCCAGTCCCGGGATGCCCCGGATCCCAGTTCCAGCTCGCTGAATACCAGGTAGGCGCCGCGGACGCCTCGCTTGCGGTTTTCCCGGCTGAGCGGTCTGCCCAGGCGAAACTGTTCGAGCTGCCCCGACGACAGCAGTACCCCCGGGTTATCCAGGCCGAGGCAAAATACCGTGGTGGCCTTGAGCGATTCGCACGGCTCGGCGCGGTCGCTGATGCCCGAATACAGGGTGAAAAAGGCAAGCCCGGTAGCTTCATCCAGCTCGCTCCACTTGTAGGCGTCGACCAGGTTGCTGCGTGCCGTCTGGGCCTGCAGCGGGGTGCCGGCCGGCAGGATATTCTGCAAGCCGTCCACCATTCCGATGCGGACGCTGTGCCCGGACAGGTTGGTCAGTTTGCAATGCCGAACGAAGCCGTAGTCTTCGCTGGTCGCCCAGGTATAGTCGAATATCAGCTGCAGGTCGTGGTTGATTTCCTCGAAGCACAGCTTGTTGCCCAGCGTATTCTTGTACAGGTTGCGGCTGATCCGGTAGAGACCGTCGTGTTCCAGGTTGAATGGCTCCCACTCGTGCGATTCGCCGTCGACCTCGACCCGCAGCAGCGTTTTGCTGCCGGTATGCGTGCTGCTGTCATGAATCTTGTCGACGGTGACGTAGGGAAACAGCGCGGTGTCGGGCGAGACCCTGCCCGCGGTCAGTCCGCCGGTAGACGAGATGAACAGCCAGTGGTCGCTGTTCGACACCACGCTGATGAAAAACGGCAGCATCTTGTCGACGTTGCGTATTGCGTAATAACGCTCGCCCGCCATGTTGGTGAATTCTCCCGCAACGGTGTCGGACATATCTTCCGCCAGGTTCGATTTCGATTCGTGCATAAATCCGGTCATAAACGTATCGGGTGCGCAACAGCGTTTCGGATTTGCGTCAACCCATCGGTTATTAATGAATAAAAGCCTGTTTTTATTTTGTGCCCGCTTGTTACCTGTTTTTTTAACCCATCCGGGTCTGGCCTCCCTGGCCTTATTTCCGGGGCTGCTATATAGCATACTCGGCTCACGAGTTTCGTCTACTAGTTTTTTTGAATCGCGGTTCGAAGAAACCCGACGGGACACTCGAGCGTCATACGCTTCGCCTGAATTGTATCGTCGCTTCGCTTCAGCCGAAGCCTCGAACCGGGCTTTGGCGACCTCGATTGCCGCCTGACAACGGCTGACCTTGCGACCTGATTACTTGCGCCAAATCAATGCCGAAGATGGCCCCGCCGGTTAAATTGCCTGTCTGTAATCAGAACCTTGCGAATCGAAGCTGGCCGTGGTTAATCGGTGTCGGAACTCACATGCGTTTCGGCTCGAAAAATACGGATATTTTCGATTGGGGTGATTTAAAGCTTAATGTAAATAAGATTGATTTGCATTTGCATTCTCAATTTGATAACTTTCCGCACGTCCCGGGTTGCCTGTTTGATTACGTTAATTTGAGATCCAAGACCATGAAAAAACTGATTACCGCGATCGGCGTATTGCTGGGTATCGCATCTTTGAGTTTGCCGGCAAACGCCAATGGTGACGGCGTTGTCAATATCTACTCGGCGCGCAAGGAAGCGCTGATACTGCCGGTTCTGCAGCGCTTCAAGGCCGAGACCGGCATCGATTTCAAACTGGTCACCGGCAAGGCGGACGCCCTGCTCAAAAGGCTGGAGGTCGAGGGCAAGTCCAGTCCTGCCGACGTGTTCGTTACAGTAGATGCCGGTCGCCTGCAGCGCGCCAGGGATGCAGGTGTGCTGCAGCCGATCGACAACCCGGTGCTGAACCAGGCCATCCCGGCGGCATTGCGCGATCGGGACAATTACTGGTTCGGGCTGTCGCAGCGTGCGCGTGTCATCTTTTACGTCAAGGACAAGGTCGATCCGCGTGAGCTGTCGACTTACGAGGCGCTTACCGATGCCAAATGGAAAGGCCGCATCTGCATCCGTTCGTCCGGCAACATTTACAACCAGTCGCTGGTCGCGTCGATGATCGAAGCCAACGGCGTCGAGAAAACCGAGGCCTGGGCGCGCGGGCTGGTGGCCAATTTCGCGCGCAAACCGGGCGGCGGCGACACCGATCAGCTGCGCGCGGCCGCGGCCGGTCTTTGCGATATCGCGATTGCCAATACCTACTATTTCGGTCGCCTGGTCAACAGCGACAAGGAAGAGGACCGTAAAGTGGCAGAAAGCCTCGGCGTGTTCTGGCCCAACCAGGGCGACCGCGGCACCCATGTAAACGTCAGCGGCGCCGGCATAACCAAACATGCCAGGCATCGTGCCGAAGCGGAGCGGTTGCTCGAATTCCTGGCCAGCCCCGAATCGCAGGCCTGGTACGCCGAGGTCAATAACGAGTTTCCGGTCGTCGCCGGCGCGAAAGTTTCGCCAACGCTCGAATCCTGGGGCAGCTTCAAGGCCGACAGCCTGAACCTGACCACGCTCGGCGAAAACAACCGGGAGGCGGTCAAACTCATGGACCGCGCCGGCTGGCGCTAGCCGGTATACTCGGCCCGGCAGGCGCCGATCCCGTTTGTGATCGGCGCCTGTAATATCCGTTAGCGAGTGCTTTATGCAATCTGCCGATATCAAGAATGCCGGCCTCAAGGTCACCCTGCCGCGCATGCGCATCCTCGAGATGTTCGAAAAGTCGAGCGAGCGCCATCTGAAGGCCGAGGACATTTACAAAATGCTGCTCGATTCCGGTGAAGAGATTGCGCTCGCCACCGTCTACCGGGTGCTGACCCAGTTCGAAGCCGCGGGCCTGGTAACCCGTCATCATTTCGAAGGCGGCCACGCGATATTCGAGCTCGACGACGGCGAACATCACGATCACCTCGTCGATATCGAAACGGGAGAAGTGGTCGAATTTTACGACGAGGCGATCGAAAAACGGCAGCAGGAAATCGCCAAACAGCACAACTTCACCATCACCGACCACACCATGGTGCTTTACGGTCACTTCGGCAAAAAGCCCGGATAAACCCCTCCGGCCGGGCCGTCGCCGGGGAAAAGCCGCGGCGGACAGCTTGCGCCAGCCGCTTTCCCCGATCAGACCCCTTCATAGGTTTAATTAATCACCCATCCGGCCGATAACAAACGTGGCGCGGTACTGCAAGCGGTGCCGCCTGGTCAGGTTTCGAATGGCGTACAGCGAATCCGGGCCTGAGAAACAGTCGACCGGATTAACATGTCATACAAACAATCAATTTCCGCAAAGACGATTTCGGTATTCCTGTTGCTGCTTTTATCCGTTACCGGTGCGGCCGCGGGAGCAGCGCCCGAAATCGACCTCAGCGAAGCCGAGAAAGACTGGCTGGCGCGGCATCCCTCTGTGCGGCTGGCGGTCGATATCGACTGGGCGCCGTTCGAGTATATCGACGACGATTTCAACTATGTCGGCATGGCGGCCGAGTACATCTCGCTGGTCGGTGACCGGCTCGGTATCGAGTTCGAGGTAGAAAAGGAAAAACCCTGGGCCGACGTGGTCGAAGCGGTCAAGTCGCGCGAACTGGACATGTATTCCTGCGTGGTGGCCACCACGCAGCGGCGCGAATATGTCGACTTCACCCGGCCGTACCTGTCGTTCCCGATGGTTATCGTCACCTCCGATCAGGTCGCCTACGTCAACGGTATCCGCGATTTGCGCGGCGAACGGGTGGCCGTCGTCGACGGTTACGCCACGCACGACCTGATGGAAAAAAATCATCCCGAAATCGATCTGTACCTCGCCAGCAACGTCGCCGACGCGCTCGCGCAATTGTCCCACGGCAAGGTTTACGCCTACATCGGCAATATCGCCACGGTCAGTCACGTAATCAAGCGCGAAGGTCTGACCAATATCAAGATCTCGGGCGATACGCCCTACAAGTACGAGTTGTCGATGGCGGTGCGTAACGACTGGCCCGAGTTCGCGCCGATCCTGCAAAAGGCGCTGGATTCGATCACGGAACAGGAGCGGGACCAGATTTATCGCAACTGGATCAAGCTGCGTTACGAACACGGCGTCGACTACGCGCTGCTGTGGAAGGTGCTGGCGGGCGTATTCATCGTGCTGGCGACCGTTGTCGTCTGGAACCGGCGGCTGTCGAGTGAAGTCGATAAACGCGTCGAGGCCGAAAAACTGGTGCAGGATGCGCACAAACGCCTGGAGCATATCAACCGGAAACTGGTCGATTATGTCGACATCGTCGATCGGCACGTGATCACTTCGTCGACCGACAAGTGGGGCCGGATAACGACGGTTAGCGGGGCTTTTTGCGAAATTTCGGGCTTCAGCGAGCGCGAGCTGTTAGGGCGCAGTCACAGCATCGTGCGCCACGAGGATATGCCCGACTCGATCTACCGCGACCTGTGGGCCACGATCACGCAGGGAGAAACCTGGGAGGGCGAGTTGAAAAACCGCAAGAAGGAAGGCGGTTACTACTGGGTCAAGGCCTATATCTCGCCCGTTTTCGACGATGCCGGCGAAATCACGGGCTACACCGCGATTCGCGAGGATATCACCGGCCAAAAACGCGCCGAGGAACTGTCCATCACCGACGAGCTGACGTCGATGTTCAATCGGCGCCACTTCAACACGCTCTTTCCGCAGGAACTCGCGCGGGCCCGGCGCGAACAAAAAACGATCGGCCTGATGATCATCGATGTCGATTTTTTCAAGAACTACAACGACAATTACGGCCACCAGCGGGGCGACGAGGCGCTGCGCCTGATCGCCGCGGCGATCAAAACCCAGCTGCGCCGTGCCGGCGATTTCGCTTTCCGGATCGGCGGCGAGGAATTCGCCGTGATCGTAACCGCGGACGATGGCCAGGAAATTAGTCGAACCGCGGAAAACCTGCGCCGGGCCGTCGAAGCCCTGCGGCTCGAGCATGCGCACAGCAAGGCCTCGAGCGTCATGACGGTTTCGATCGGGATGAAAATCGTACGTTACGGCGGCGCGGAAATTTTCGATACCGATTTTATCTATCGCCTCGCAGACGATGCGCTTTACCGGGCCAAGGATAGCGGACGTAACCGCGTGGTCGAACACAGCGCACTTACCGAAGTGCCGCGCTTCGGCGAGAGCTCCTAGTTGCAATCAGGCCTGGTCGCCGGCCTCGTTGGCGACGCCTTCGATCGAATACTTCAGCAGGAAATCCGGATTGATCGCCGCCGGTGCGCCGAGGCTGATGGTGCCTTCGCCGAGCAGCGGCGCCTGTTCCTGGTGGAACAGCAGTTCGGCCGCGTTGTGCACCACGTAGCTGCCGTTGGCGCTATTGTCGACCAGGATGAACTTGCCGCGATTGCACTCGACGCGGCAGTGCTGGCGCGACGCGTGCGGCGACGGCACCACCAGGTCGCAATCCGGGCTGCGGCCCAGGGTCGCGCTGGTCCTGTCACTGGCCGATAGCCTGATGACGCTGTCGCCGAATTCAATCGATAACACGTTATCGATCATGTCCGGCTTCCTGCTGCTGCCGACGAGGCGCGTCAGTTCGTCGGTTTGTTCCCAGACCACGTCGTAGACGTCGAGCGGCTCCTCCTTGCCCTTGACCGTGGTATTGGTGAAATGCCGGCAGTGTTTTCGGGTCGGCCGGGAAAGGTTTTCGTAGGTGTACCCGGTGATCATGGTCTTGCCGCCGCGGGCGAGACCGGTCACGCGCGCGGCGAGATTGACCGTGTCGCCGAAGACGTCGCCCTCGCTTTCGATAATCGGCCCGTGATGGGCGCCAACGCGGATCGCGACCTTGTAATCCCTGGTCTGCGCCGGCTTTTTCGCGAGGTATTCGTGCATCCTCTTGGCCGCCGCGACCGCTTTTTCCGCATCCTCGAAGCGGCACATGATTTCGTCGCCGATGGTCTTGATGATTTGGCCCCCGGCGGCGTTGACGATCTTCGACAGCTGTTTTAGCGTGAGGGAAACGAGCGCCTCGGCATTTTCGTCGCCCAGAATTTCGTACAGGCGGGTGCTGCCGACGATGTCCGCGAACAAAATGGTCGTTTCGCCAGAGGATAAGCCCACGATGATGGCCCTGTAAAACCCGCGAAAGAGTATAACAAAGGAATCGCAAATTATTGTACTATCTGCAAATTCCCGGCTTAGCCCCTCCAACAAAATATAACCAACCGAGCATAGGGAGAATGTACGATGAGTATCCGAGTCAAATTTAACCTGGGCATGTTGCTGGTATTCGCGGTGGGTTTTGCCGCGGCGGCGTTCCTGGTCAAGGTCATGCTGCTCGAAAACGCCAAGCAGGAAGTGACCTTGAAAGCCAGAATCATGATGGAAGCGGCGAGGAGTGCGCGCTCCTACACGGTAGACGAAATCCGCCCGCTGCTGTCGCGGGTCAAGACCGCGGAATTCTTCGCGCAAACCGTTCCCGCCTACGCCGCCACCGAAAACATGAAACGATTGCGCAAGGCATACCCGGAGTATTCCTACAAGGAAGCAGCGCTGAACCCGACCAATCCCGAGCACAAGGCCGCGTCCTGGGAAGAGGACATCATTACCTACTTCCGCAACTACTCGGACGTTACCGAATATGTCGGCGTGCGCTCGACCCCGACCGGGCAATACATGTTCCTGAGCCGCCCGTTCCGGATCACCGACAAGAATTGCCTGGTCTGCCACAGCACGCCCGACGCCGCGCCCGCGTCCATGGTCAAAAAATACGGCGCGCACAACGGGTTCGGCTGGAAACACAATGAAATCGTCGGCGCGCAAATCGTCAACGTGCCGATGGCGGTGCCGATCGCGCGCGCGGATAAAACCTTTACCGCGTTCATGGTCATTCTCGTGGTCGTATTCGCCGCGATCTGGCTGGTAATCAATATTTTCCTGCACCTGATTATCGTCAGAAGGGTCAACCGGATCGCCGCCAAGGCCGAAGAAATCGCCAAGGGCGAACTCGGCGCCGCCGAATTCGAGGAAAAGGGCAAGGACGAGCTGTCGTCGCTGTCGCATTCGCTGAACCTGATGTACCGCAGCCTGTCGAGCGCGGTGCGCCTGCTCGATAAGACCCAAAGCTGATGAGCGACCTGCCGGCCAGGGTCGGGAAGTACAGGATAACCGCGTCCCTCGGCGAGGGCGCGATGGGCATTGTTTACAAGGCCTTCGACCCCGACATCGAGCGCCGCGGCGCGATCAAGGTGCTGCACCCGGACCTCGTGCGCAAGAAAAACGCCGAGGAATTCCTGCAGCGCTTCAAACGCGAGGCGCAGTCGGCGGCGCGCTGCACCCACCCCAACGTGGTTACCGTGCTCGAGTACGGCCAGGACGGCGAGATGCCGTACATCGTGATGGAATTCGTCGAGGGCGCGTCGCTGCAGGACATATTGAAACGGCGCCGTCCGATATCCCTGCAGAAAACGCTGTCGATAATTTCGCAGCTGCTGAAGGCGCTGCACTCGGCGCACCAGCTGAATATCGTGCACCGCGATATCAAGTCCGGCAACGTCATGATTCTGAAGGATGACGGCGCGGTCAAGCTGGCCGACTTCGGCATCGCCCGCATCGCCGGCGGCCCCGATCTGACCATGACCGGCGCCGTCGTCGGCACCCCGAAATACATGTCGCCGGAACAGATGTTCGGCCTCAAGGTCGATGCGCGCGCCGACCTGTTCTCGGTGGCGATGGTGTTCGTCGAATTACTGAGCTACCTGCCGAGCAATCTGCCGATTCCGTGTTCGGAGCTGCCCGAAATCAATAACCTGCCGCCGAATAATCGTATCGACTATTCGATTCTTTACCCGAGCGCGCTGATCCCGGTGATCACCAGGGGGCTTGCGGTCAAGCCCGACGAACGCTTTCAGAACGCACGCGAATTCATGCAGGCGATCAAGGATGTGCTGCCGCAGCTGAAGGCGAAGGAAATGGCCGCGGCCGCGGACGAAGCCACCGCGGTGGTGCAGGAATCGACCCAGTCGTATCCGCCGAGCCAGGACGAGCTCGATTCGATGACGCGGCTGCTGGTCGAATACGTCGGCCCGGTGGCGAAAAACATCATGATCGCGCACGACGCCGAGCATACCGCGATCGAAGAGCTCGCGACCGAAATCTCGCGCGAAATCCCGACCGCCGAAGAACGCGCGGCGTTTCTGAAGCGCTGGGAAAGCATTTCCGGCACCCGCATCGATACGTCCCGGACCACCGGTACCGGAACCGGTACCGGCACGGGATCCGGCGCCGCCGCGTCCTTCGACGAAGAGCTGCTCGAAAAAATGGGCGCCGATTACGCGGCTTACATGGGGCCGATGGCGGCGCGGCTGGTCAAACACTATTCCGCCAGCAGCGGCGATTTGCAGCAGCTGGTCGAAGCGCTGGCGAGCGAAATCCCCGACGCCGGCGACAGCCAGAAATTCCGCGACGCCTGGCTCTGATTGCCGCGCTGGCGCGGCTGTTTTTGCCCCGCTTTTATTGCGCCAGGTCTCATTTCCGCTACCGGTTGTCGGTATATCTTAATTAATAGGTTTTTTTTAATAGCTATTTGCTTAATTTGTATTAGATAAAGGTGTAACCCAGTCCGATTACACGACGACAGTTACACCAGATGGAATCAATCGAATCCAAGACCAGCTTCGATACCGACGAGTACATTTTCCAGGAAGGCGATCCGGGCGATTGCGCTTATATCATCGATTCCGGCATGGTCGAGGTTTCGCTCGACAAGGATGGTCGCAAGCTCGTCATGGCGACGCTGACCCAGGGAGACATACTCGGTGAAATGGCGATTATCGATCGCAAGCCGCGCTCGGCCGCGGCGCGCGCTATCGTGCCCACGGTCGTAACCGCGATACCGCTCGACTACGTCAGTCAGAAAATCGAACAGTCCCACCCGACCGTGCGCATGTTCCTGCGCCTGGCGATGGCGCGCTACCGCGATATGAGCGCGCGCCTGGGACAGGTCTTCGAGAGCCTGTCACTGGGCCAGGGCGACGCCGCCGGCGATGCCTTCGCGTCGAAAACGATGGAGCTGAAAAACGTCATGTCGCAATTCGTCGAAATGCAAAAACGCATCGATTCGGCGGTGTCCAAGCCGGCGCTTACCGACGAAGTGTCGATTTTCGGCGAGGAAACGCTGCGGGTGACCAGATTACAGGTGACCGAGGAAAAGCTGCTGCAGGAGGCGATGACCAAGAAGGAATTCCGTCTGCAATACCAGCCGATCATCGACCTGGCGAATAATCGTATCGCCGGCTGCGAGGCGCTGGTGCGCTGGAAACACCCGTCGGGAGAATTGCTGTTACCGTCGCGTTTTCTGAGCCAGGTCGAGGATAGCAATTTGATCATCGACCTCGGGTACTGGATTGCCGAGGAGGCCTGCCAGTTCCAGAGCCGACTGTACAACGATTTTCAGCAGGACGTATTCGTTGCGATCAATCTCTCCGGCAAGCAGTTCGAGGACCAGTTCCTGGTCCCGAGCCTGGCCGACATCATGCAGAAGACCAACGCCAGCCGCGAACGCATCAAGTTCGAAATTACCGAAAGCCTGTTGATCGACAATCCGGAGCTCGCCACCCAGTCGCTGCAGCAGCTGAAGGAAACCGGCGCCAGGCTCGCGATCGACGATTTCGGCACCGGCTATTCGAGTTTCAGCTACCTGCATCGATTCCCCTTCGATACGCTGAAAATCGACCGCGTGTTCGTCAGCGCCATGTCGCGCAGCGAAAAGAGCAATCAAATCGTTCGCTCGCTGGTCAACCTGTCGCTCGACCTGGGTATGGAAGTCGTTGCCGAGGGCATCGAATCCGAACAGGAAGCCGATTTGATGCGGCAATACAAAACCACCTACGGGCAGGGCTTTTATTTTTCCCGTCCGGTCAATGAAACCGACTTCGTCAAACTGCTGCGCCAGCCCAAAATAGAACTCGCCGGTTAGCTATCCGGAATCAGAACAGCCAGTCGCGCGCGGCGCGGGTAATCGCCAGCACCGCCGGGTGCGAAATCCGGCGTTCCGCCGAAATCGCGTAAAACTGTTCCCGGATTTCCTCGGTGGACCCGATGACCTCCGCGTCGAATTGCCTTGCGACCTCGTTCGCATTGGCGGTGGGCGAGACAAAAATGCCCGCGCCGGCCTGGCCGAATACCTTCATCAGCGCGCTATCGTCGAACTCACCGACGATGCGCGGGAAAATCCGCATGCCCTCGAACCAGCGCAGCAGGCGGGCGTGGACTCGATTGATGTCGCTCGGCATCAGCAGCGGCGCACCGTCGAGGTTTTGCGGAAATTCGCCGCTGAGTTTAGCTGCCACTGCGGGGGTCGCGAGAAAACTGATGCCGCACTCGCCGAGCGCATGATTGAATCCCTGGACGTTGAGCCCGGTCGAGATGGGACCGTCGGCGAGCACCATGTCGAGCCGGTGCACGGCGAGTTCGGCGAGCAGGTTATCGAGGCTGTTTTCGCGGCACTGGATACGGATCGAATCGGGCAGCGCCATCGCCGGCGCCAGCAGGCGGTGGGCGATGGTCTTCGGCACCACGTCGGCGATACCGACCTGGAAGGTGATCGGCCGCTCGTGCGGCAGGTTGCGCACGGTCTCCTCGAGCTCCTGGCCCAGCGCAAAAATCTCGTCGGCATAGTTCATCACCAGGCGGCCGGTATCGGTCAGCACCAGGTTGCGCCCCGACTTGGTAAACAGCGCTTCGCCGAGCTGCTCCTCGAGCAGGTTGATCTGCCCGCTGATCGTCTGCGGTGTCAGGTGCAGCTGCTCACCGGCGCGGGCAATGCCGCCCTGTTTGGCCACGACCCAGAAGTAGTGCAGGTGCTTGTAGTTGATCATGCCCGACTCGCTTCGAAAAATACGAAGAATATTAATCTAATACTCGGATTTTTCACAGGCGTCGTATTTCCGTTCGGTGCTGTTCCCTGACCGCAAGCGGTGCAGGTTCAGCAGGCCGGGTCCCGGTTTAAGCGACGAAACGCTCGATCAGGGTGTGATAAAGACCGATCCCGATCAACACGTTGAACGGGAAGGAGAGCCCCAGGGAGGCGAGCATCGCCAGGCCGATATTGGCATCCTTGATCGCGCCGCGGATCGCTACCGGCGCGGCTATATAGGATGCGCTGGCGCTGAGGCTCGCGAGGATGATCGCGGAACCCAGTGGAAGGTCGAGCATCATCGCTACGCCGATACCGATCAGCGCCAGCACCGGCGGTGCCGCCAGCGCGAACACGAGCAGACGCCAGCGCTCCCACGGAATCGGGCGCAGCGTGTCGGCCGCGGTTAATCCCATTTCCAGCAGGAACAGGGCCAGCACCGCCTTGAACGCACCGGTGTAAAGGTCGGTTACCGAGGCGCCCTGTTGCGGGCCGTACATCATGCCGATGACGACGCCGCCGAGCAGCAGGATGACGCTGCGGTTGGCAAAGGCTTCGTGCCAGAGTTTCGACATCGACGGCTGCGCCTCCGCGCGCGGCTGAAACTTTCGGTAAAGCAGCAGTCCGACGACGATCGCCGGCAATTCCATGGCGACGAGAAACAAGGTGACCTCGGGTGCGTAATCGATCTGGCGGCTTTCCACGTAGGCCAGCGCGACCGCGAAGGTGCCGGCGCTGACCGAGCCGTAATGCGCCGAGATGCTCGCGCTGTCGGCCAGGTTCAAACGCACGACGAAACGTAAAAGCGGAAACAACAGCAGCGGGATACAGCCGCCCAGTGCGATAACCGCGAGCAGTTGCGGCAGCAGTTGCCAGTCCAGGTTGCCGTAAAGGGCCATGCCGCCCTTGAGGCCGATCGTCAGCATCAGCAGCAGGCTGATCGTATCATAGGCCGCCCGGGGCAGACTCAAATCGGAACGCACCAGCCCCGCGAACAGGCCGAGCAGGAAAAACATGACGACGATATCAGGCATAAAGCGGTTCTCGAAGGCCTTGCACGATACTGGCGGGTCAATACAAAAAGGCGGAGTTTATCACCCGGCGGCCGCCAATACCCGGGTTTCGCCGGCCCCGGGCTAAAACTGACTGTGCCGCGCGAATTTACGAATCCGCCCGTGGCGAAAACAGGCCGGGCGCGCGTCCTTCGCGCCGCGACGCGCGCCCGGCGGCTTATTCTTTCCTGTCCCGGGTTGCAATCGGGGGCGAGTCCCAGAAATAATACGGGTCATGACAATGCTTGTCGTTTATCTCTTCATCGCCATCGGCGTGTCGTTACTGTGCTCGATACTCGAAGCGGTGCTGCTGTCGATGACGCCGAGCTTCGTCGAAAACCTGGCCAATGAAAAACCACGCGCCGGCGCCAGGCTCAATCGCGTGCGCGACCGGCTCGACGAGTCGCTCTCCAGCATCCTGATTCTGAACACCTTTGCCCATACCATGGGTGCGGCCGGCGTCGGCGCGCAGGCGCTGCAGCTTTTCGGCCCGAGCTGGGAAACGCCTGTCGCGATTCTGCTGACTCTCGCGATCCTGTACTTTTCGGAAATCATTCCCAAGACCCTGGGCGCGACCTACTGGCGTCCGCTGGCGGTACCGGCGGCGATGATGATTGGCTGGCTGGTGAAGCTGGTTTATCCGCTGGTGTGGCTGGCAACCCGGCTGACGCGGTTGTTCAGCCGCAAGCGCGAGCATGAGATAACGCGCGAGGAAATCATCGCGACGGTAGCGCTGGGGCAGAAAGACGGCGCCCTGATATCGCAGGAGAACCAGTATCTTTCCAACGTTTTGAGCCTCCGCGAAATTACCGTGGAGCAGGTGCTGACGCCGCGCACGGTGGTGCACATGCTGCCGCAGAGTATTAGCGTCAGCGAGGCTCTCGAGATACCCGCTACCAAGCGGTTTTCACGGATACCGGTTTACGGTGCCGACCTCGACGACGTCACCGCTAAAGTGCTGCGCGTCGACCTTTACGAAGCCGAGCGCAGCGGCAAGGGCTCTGATCCGTTGCACAAGGTGGCCAAGGAGATCATGCGGGTTTCGGAAAAAATGCCGATTCAGCCGCTAATCGATTTACTGATCAAGAATCACGTCCACCTGGTGCTGGTAGAGGACGAGTTCGGCCAAACCTCCGGCATCGTTACTCTCGAGGACGCTATCGAGACCCTGCTCGGGCGAGAAATCATCGACGAGAGCGATGTGGTCGAGGATATGCAGGAACTCGCCCGCGACCGCTACCGCGAGCGCCTGCGCAGCGTCAAAAGACAGCGTCTGGACGACGACAACGGGTGACGATTGAAATCAACGGGCCAGACCCCGGCTTTCGGCCAGATTCGTACGAGAGTTATTGAGGCAATTCAATAAAGTCTCTTATCGGTAGCGAAACCCTGGCCATGTCCGGGCGCAACGGCGTAGAGATCGGTTACTGCCCGAAATGCCGGGGCGTCTGGTTCGACCGCGGCGAGCTCGATACGATCATCGAGCGATCGGGCGTGAGCGCGGCGGCGGTCAGCACGCCGCG
>JAAUYF010084850.1_pt1 | contig 17465 bp, 18 predicted proteins | sample 7278051 | NCBI WGS metagenome assembly JAAUYF01 (sample SAMN14350202, study PRJNA611818) | marine sediment metagenome | isolation source: surface marine sediment (0.6m) | place: French Polynesia: Moorea | collected 2018-08 | reverse complement strand
GGCGCGCCGCGTGAAGGTCAGCAGCAGGATACGCTCCGGGCTGACGCCGCGAACGATCAGGTGCGCCACGCGATGGGCGAGCGTCATGGTCTTGCCGGTCCCGGCGCCCGCGATCACGAGCAGCGGCCCGGCCGTAAAGTGACTCCCGGCCGGCTGCCGGCCGTACCCGGCGGCCTGGCGTTGCCCCGGATTCAGCATGTCCAGGTGTTCATCCAGCCGTTCGGCAACCTGCACGGCGACCTCCCCTCGAAAACTATCTGTATTTTTATACAGTACTGGATGAATTTACAAGGAATTCCTCGAGTAGCGCCGCAAGCGCCGCGGGCTGCTCGAAATGCAGCATGTGCCCCGAATCCTCGATCCAGGCCGCCTGCGAACCGGGGAACGGCAGGTCGTGCGGCGGCGGGAAATCGCTGCGCCGGCCGGCGACCAGCAGCACGGGGGCCGTGACCGCCTGCCAGCACGCCTCGGCCTCGGCGCGCCGGTACAGCACGGGGTTCGGCAGCTTGTGCGCCGGGTGCATGCGCAGCCGGACCTGGTCCGCCGCTATCTCCTCTGCCCAGCAGCTCGCCACGAATCGAGCCCGGGAAGGCGCCAGTTCGGGACTGCGTCGCCGGATCAGGTCGGCGAGCGCGTCGAAGCCGGGCCGCTCGACCGGGCCCGGCATATCGCGCCCTTTCGCGAGCCAGTCGCGATAGCGACCTGGGGCGTCGGCCGGATTCGAGTCTCGCAATCCGAAGCCCTCGAGATTGACGAACGCAGCAACGCGCTCGGGGCGTGCGCCCGCATACAGCCCGGCGACGTTACCGCCCATGCTGTGGCCGACGAGACGCACGGGGGCATCGGGGCTGTAGTGCTGTAACAACCGATCCAGGTCGGCGAGATAGTCCGGAAACCAGAATGCCTCGGCATCGACGCGGGTCAACCCGAATCCGCGCCAGTCCGGCGCGACGACAAACCAGTCGCGCGCCAGCTCGTCGACAACGAACTGAAACGTCGCTCCGCAGTCAGCGAACCCGTGCAGGTAGACCAGCAGCGGGTCGCTCGCGTCGCCCCATTCGGTAACGGCGTAGTCGACACCACGAATCGACAGGCGCCTTGTTTGCGGCTCGCGAACCGGCGTGTATGTGCCGCTGTCTGTCATCGCTTCGCATGATGCCCTATTCCGCACGCCGTGTAGCCTGTATAAATGCGGTAATGACTCTCGACATCGCCATTGTCCTGATCATCCTTGGCGTTTCGCTGGTTCTCTTCATCAGTGAAGTCATTCGTATGGACCTCGTGGCGTTGCTCGTGCTCGGCGCGCTCGCGCTGACGGGTCTCGTCGATGCCGACCAGGCGTTCGCAGGCTTCTCCAATGGCGCCGTGATCACGGTCTGGGCCATGTTCATCCTCAGTGAGGGACTGACGCGGACCGGCATCGCCGACATCATCGGCCGCCAGGTCATGAAGCTCGGCGGGACGCGCGAGTTCACGATGATTGTCGTCATCATGGTCACGGGCGCCGTGCTATCAGCCTTCATGAACAACATTGGCGTCGCTGCCCTGATGCTGCCCGTCGTCGTCGACGTGGCGCGCCGGACGCGCATTCCTGCCTCGCGACTGCTCATGCCGCTCGCCTACTCGACCTTGCTCGGCGGCCTGATGACGCAGATAGGCACGCCGCCAAACCTCCTGATCAGCGAGTCATTGACGCGCTTCGGGCTCGAGTCGTTCAAGCTGTTCGATTTCACGCCGCTCGGCGGCGCCGTCATGGCCATCGGCGTCATCTTCGTTGCGCTATTCGGTCGCATGCTGCTGCCGAAGCAGATTGCCGAGCACGGCCGACAGATCAGCCAGCGCAGTCTGCGCACCCAGTACAAGCTTCACGAGCGCACCTTCATGATGCGCGTGCCGACGAACTCGATCCTTGTCGGCAAGACGCTGGCGGAAAGCCGCATCGGCTCCTCGACCGGCCTGATCATCCTCGCGCTGGTGCGCCAGGGTCGCAGCGAACCACTGCCGAGCCGGCAAACCGTCCTGCGCGGCGGCGACGGCATCCTCGTGCAGGGCCGTGTCGACCAGTTTCGGGAGTTGCGCCGCTGGAGCGACCTCGTCATCGAGCGCGAGGCGCCGGTTCTGAAATCCATGGTGTCCGCCAAAGTATCGTATGCCGAGGTCACGATTGCCGACACGTCCCCTCTCGTTTCGGAGCTGGTCCGGCACGCCGCGTTTCGCACACGATTCGACGTGTCCGTCGTGGGCCTGCGCCGCCGCAACCAGTACCGCCTGACCAACCTCGCCTACGTACCGCTGCGCAAGGGCGAGCGCGTCTTGGTGCAGGGCGAACACGACGCGATTGCGCAGCTCGAGAAGTTCGCCGATTTCGCCGAGGTCGACGTCCTCGAGGAGGAGCGCCTGCAGGAACTCTACAAGACGGACGACCGGATGTTTGTCGTCAGGCTGCCCAAGGACAGCGAGCTCGTCGGTGCAACGCTTAGAAAAAGCCGCCTGGCGGACGTTTTCGACTTTCGCGTCGTCGCGATATTCCGCGATGGCGAGCTCAGCGTCATGCCGCGCGGCGACGAGGAGCTGGCCGGCGGCGACCTGCTGCTGATCGAGGGCCAGCCCTCCGACCTGGACGTACTGCGCGGCCTGCAGGAATTTGAGATTGAGACCTCGGTGCCGGCGAACCTCGGCGCCTTCGAATCGGAACGCCTGACGCTGATGGACGCCACGCTCGACCCACGCAGCTCCCTGGCAGGCCGTACCGTCGGCGAACTCAATTTCCGCGAACGCTACGGGATCGAACTGGCCGGCATCTGGCGCGAAGGCGAGACCGTGGGTACCGAGCTTGCCGACGAACGCCTGCAGGTCGGTGATGCCCTGCTACTGCTTGGCCCGCGCGACCGGCTGCAACTGCTGTCATCGGACTCGGACTTCCTGATCCTCACGCCGCTCGGCCAGAAGCCGCCCGATACGCGGCGGGCGCCGCTGGCTGCGCTGATCATGCTGACGGTCGTCGTCTCGGTCATGATGGGCAAGGCGCCCATCTCGATCGCGGCCGTGATCGGCGCCAGCATCATGGTCCTGACGGGCTGCCTGAACATGGAACAGGCATACCGCTCGATCGACTGGCGGGCGATATTCCTGATCGCAGGCATGTTGCCTCTAGGCACGGCGATGGCCGAAACCGGCGCAGCCAACTATCTCGCGGACCAGGTCATGGCCTTGCTCGGCGACGCCGGCCCCTGGCCGGTCATCATGGGCCTGTATGTCCTGACCGCAATGGCGACGATGATCATCCCGACGGCTGCCCTCGTGGTGCTGATGGCGCCGATCGTATTCTCCGCCATGGCGGACATGGGCCTGCAGCCGCAAACCGCGATGATGGCGATCGCCATGGCCGCGTCGGCAAGTTTCACCAGCCCCATATCGCACCCGGCGAACATCCTGGTCATGGGCCCTGGCGGCTACCGCTTCATCGATTACCTGAAAGTTGGCGTGCCGTTGACGATCGTCGTTTTCATCACGGTCATGGTGTTGCTGCCGATCCTGTGGCCGCTGCAGGCAGTGTAGGAGCCTCGGGCAAATGTCAGGAACAATAATCATTGCAGGTGCCGGCCACGGTGCAGGCCAGGTCGTGGCGTCGCTGAAACAGCACAAGTTCGACGGCAAGATTGTGCTCATCGGTGACGAACCGCACCTGCCTTACCAGCGCCCGCCACTGTCCAAGAAGTACCTCGCTGGCGAACTGCCGCCGGAACGCCTGTACTACAAGCCCGCGTCTTTTTACGACGACCCACAGGTGGACGTGCGCCTCGATACGCGCGTCACGGGCATCGATCGCACGGCACGTACGGTGACCACGGGCGACGACCAGGAACTGGCCTACGACAAGCTCGTGCTCGCGCTCGGATCACGCGTGCGCAAGGTGGCGGTCGATGGCGCCGACCTGCCCGGCATTCACTACCTGCGCAGTATTGCGGATGTCGATGCCATTCGCGCGGACATGTCGAACAACAAGAACGTCGTCATCGTCGGCGCCGGTTATATCGGGCTCGAGGTCGCGGCGGTCTGCCGCCAGCATGGCCTGCAGGTTGCGGTGCTGGAGATGGAAGACAGGGTCATGAGCCGCGTGGTATCGCCAAACGTGTCCGACTATTACCAGCTCCGGCACACGGAACACGGTGTGCGCCTGATGCTATCCACCGGGCTGGCGGGATTCGAGGGCAGGCGCCGGGTCCGCCACGTGGTGACGACCGACGGCCAGAAATTGCCCGCCGACTTCGTCGTTGTAGGCGTCGGCATTCTGCCCAACATGGAGCTTGCGGCTGAATCCGGCCTCGACACGGCCGACGGCATCGTGGTCGACGACCGTTGCCAGACGTCCGACCCCGACATCTATGCCATTGGCGACTGTACGTTTCATCCCAACGACATTTACGGTCGCAAGCTGCGACTCGAATCCGTTCACAACGCGCTCGAGCAGGCCAAGACGGCCGCCGGCAATATCTGCGGCGTCGAGTCACACTATTGCCAGGTGCCATGGTTCTGGTCGGACCAGTACGACATCAAGCTGCAGATAGCCGGTCTATCCGCAGGTTATGACGACGTTGTGCTGCGTGGTGATCCGTCAGGTGGCAGCTTTGCGTGCTTCTATCTCGCCGACGGGGTCCTGATTGCGGTCGATGCCATCAACTCGCCACGCGAGTTCATGCAGTCGAAAAAGCTGATTGCCGACCGGGCCCGGCCTGCCCCCGCCGAGCTGGCCAATCCCGGGATTCTGCTTAAGGATCTTGGCTGAGGGCGGCGTCGCGCCGCGGAATCTCGATGGCGAGCTCCGCGTCCATTGCGACGGGTCCTTGCTCGACCGAGTAGGCTTTCGCACTCAGTGACTCGACGGCCTCAGTCTCCATGCCGGCGAATATGCCGCTGCCACCGAAGACCCTCGATGTTCCCAGCGCTCCGGGGCCGCTCGTAATGCTGGCATGCCAGTTGCCGCGCCAGTTCTTGCCCGAACTCCAGCGCGCCGGAATTGCGATTTCGCGCAGGAAGCCCCAGTAGTTCTCCTGCTGTTCCACAAACAGGCTGCCCTGGCCGGGCGCGTAGATGTGCCAGACGCTGTCAACGATGGCTTCGCCATTCAGGACGTTGGTTTTCTCGGAATCCGAAGAAAACTTGATGCCGATCGCGGCAGGCTGGTTGCGACTGTCCCGGAGCACGGTTACGAGCGCATCGGTGCGCCGCACGGTGGGCTCCCATAGCTGCAGTACCTTGGCCGGGTAAGGCGAGACCTGCGACCTGCCGTCATTGGTGTAGACCAGCGCATCCGTTGCCACCGCCGAATAATTAAAGGTAATAACCTGGTTGTCCGACACCGACAATGCGGACAAACGATTGTCCGTGGTCAGGGGATTGAAGAGCAACAGCATCAGGAAAGCGGCAACGCCGACCGCAAGTCCAAGCAGCAATGCGATCAGGTATTTCATTCGTCCTCCGCGTGCTGGCCCACGAACGCCGTGATGAGTTCGATGCGACCCTGCAGGTCTTCATCGAACTCACTGGTGCCATCGACCCAGCGTTCGGTGAGGTTGCCCACGAGCGGTGCGAACTCACGCGTGCCGGTTGCGAGGCTGCCGATGCGGTAGCCGCCTTCCTGCGGCTGCGAGTCCATGGCGACATAGGCCGAGCCTCTTGCGGGCAGGTGTAATACCCACTCGATGACTTCGCCCGAAACCTCGTCGCTGGCGGCGATGCGGCTGGCAATGCCGACGACGGCCTCCTTGCCGTTGCGAATCTTGAAGACCTCGGTACGTGTTGCGGCGAAGTGCAGGTCGGTCGGCCACTCGAGGCCGGCAGGCAGCGGCTCGGCCTGGTCCGGCAGGCCAACGAGGATGCGATCCGTCGGTATGTTGATGTGGAACGTCTCGGTATTGCCATGATTCGGATGCACGACGATCATGGACTGTTCACGAGACTGGTCCACGACAGGAATGTAATGGAGCGCGGCAGCCGCACCAGCGACGCCGAGCACAATTCCCGCTATGAAGGTCTTGAACATGGAGCAAGTTTAGTTAAATTGACCGTCCCAGCACACTCTGCGCCATTATTTTGTGACGGAACGCACATAAGGCAGGCCATAACACGATGACAACGCCGATTTGCCTTTGGTCCGGGCCGCGAAACGTGTCCACGGCGCTCATGTACAGCTTTGCGCAACGCGACGACATGCTGGTTGTGGACGAGCCGCTGTACGGTCATTACCTGCGCGTTTCGGGCGCCGATCACCCGGGCGGCGCCGACGTCATGGCGGCAATGAACTGCGACGGCAACGCGGTCATGCAAGGCCTGTTGCAACGGCAGGCTGAAGATCCATCGCGGCGGCTGTTCATCAAGCACATGGCCCACCATCTCGTCGACATCGACCTCGGGTTCCTGCGCGACACCTGCAACGTGTTCCTCGTTCGTGACCCCAGGGAGATGCTGCCCTCGCTGGTCATACAGGTCCCGAATGCACAACTGGCCGACACCGGCCTGAAGCGCCAGTGGGATCTGTATGAAGAGCTCTGTGAGGCCGGCCAGCAACCAGCGATTCTCGACTCGAGGGAGCTGCTGCTCGACCCGGCCGGCGTGCTGAGCCAGCTGTGCGATTATCTCGGCCATCCATTCACACCGTCCAGGCTGGAGTGGCCCGCCGGGCCGCGGCCCGAGGACGGTGTGTGGGCGCCGCCCTGGTATCACGCCGTGCACAAGAGCACGGGTTTCTCGCCTTACAGGGCCAAGACGGATTTCCCCGAGCATCTCGAGCCGCTGCTGGCTGAGTGCCAGCCGTGGTACGACCGGTTGTTCGACAAAGCGATCCGCGCATCCACTAACGGAGACACAGAATGAAACTGCCCGACCCTCGCAACAACGACATCGTGGTCTTCGTCGGCGACCGGCTCGTGCCCAGGGCCGAGGCTCGCGTCTCGGTTTTCGACAGCGTCGTTCAGGGTGGCGACGCCGTGTGGGAAGGCCTGCGCGTCTACAGCGGCCGCATCGCCGCCCTCGACGACCACTTGCAGCGCCTGCAGAACTCGGCGAAGACACTGGCATTCGAGTCCGTGCCATCGAACGAAGACATACGCGACGCTATCTTTCGCACGCTCGAGGCCAACGGCATGCGCGACGAGGCGCATATCAGGCTGACGCTGACGCGCGGCGAAAAAATAACATCGGGAATGAACCCGAGGTTCAACCAGTCAGGATGTACGCTGATCGTGCTCGCCGAATGGAAACCACCGGTCTACTCGGATGACGGCATTCGCGTCATCACGGCATCGACGCGGCGTAACACCCCACAGTGCCTCGACTCGAAGATTCATCACAATAACCTGCTGAACAACATCCTCGCCGCCATAGAGGCCAACGTTGCAAACGCCGACAGCGCGATCATGCTGGACATCCAGGGGTTTGTCTCGGAAACCAACGACACCAACCTGTTCATCGTCAAGGACGGCGTCGTCAGCACGCCGCATGCAGACAGCTGCCTGCCCGGGTTGACTCGCGCCATGGTGCTCGATATCTGCCGCGCCAACGATATCCCCGCCGATGAGCGCAACCTGTCTCTGACCGAGCTCTACACGGCCGACGAAGTGTTCACGAGCGGCACGATGGGAGAACTGACGCCGGTGCTGGAGGCGGACGGCCGCGTAATCGGCGATGGCAAGGTCGGTGCAATGACCCAGCGTCTGCAGGCATTGCATCGCGAATTCGCTTTCGAACACGGCGAAGAACTGCCGTTCTAGATCACTCGCCGGAATAGTAGTTCGCGAGGTATTCCTCGAAGCTGATCGAGTTGGCCGCCTCGATCTCGCGTTGCCGCTCGACTGACGACTGTGCTTCCTGCTGAAACTCTACGTGACGCTGCTCGGACATGGGCGTGATCGACGCAAAATAGTCACGGTGGCTGCGCGCCATGGAGATGGCGTACTCGAAGAAGCTGTTGTAGTCCTCCTGCACGTCTCGCAGCAACCGCGCTGACGGCGTTTGCGTCGGATCGTCGATCAGCGCTGCGAGACCCTGCACGGCCTGCACGTAGCAGTCGGCATCTTCGGCACGATCGATCGTAGCGGCAATGGCCTCCACCTTGTCGAGAATCTCGTGCCCCCACTCGGGCAGCGAGACCTCGGCGCCGTCGCGTAACAGCCGGCAGGCCGGGTTACGGCCTTCGCGCGCGGTTCGTGACTGGTTGAGCCGGGTCTCCTCGAGCGCCGCATCGTCAAACGGCGGACTATCCTCGAGCAGGCAGTAGATCAGGAACGCCTCCATGAAGCGCATCGTGTTCTGGTTGATCCCAGCAGGGTCGTCAACGCTGATATCGAGTGAACGAATTTCCACGTACTCGATACCGCCCCTTCTGAGGGCGGCGGTGGGACGCTCGCCGGAGTGCGCGACGCGCTTGGGCCGTACCGGGCTGTAGAACTCGTTTTCGATTTGCAGCTGGTTAGCCGAGAGTTGCCGATACTTGCCGTCGACGATGACGCCGATCTTCTCGTAGTCGGGCTCCGGCGTGTCGATCGCTTTCTGCAGGTCGTCGATATAGTGGTCGAGATCGTTGAGCGATATGTTGATGCGCGACTGGTTCTGGTTGTTGTAGCCGAGGTCCGACATCCTCAGCGACGTTCCGTGGGGCGCGTACCACGTATCGCGGCTAAGCTCGGGCATGTCGAGATCTTCGCCAGCACCGAAAGACTTGCACATCGCCGGGGAAGCGCCGAACAGGTACAGGACCAGCCAGCCGAACCGGCGGAAATTTCGAATCAGCCCCAGGTACTGCGCCGAACGGAATGCCTGGAGATCACCGTTGTCGCCGAGCATCGCCTGGTATTCGGGCCAGAATTCCTCAGGCAGCGAGTAATTGAAATGGATGCCCGCAATGGTCTGCATGTGGCGGCCGTAGCGATACCCGAGTCCGCGCCGATAGATCGTCTTCATGCGACCTACATTCGAGGTCCCATAGCGCGCCAGCGGGATATCGGGATCGCGCGGAATTCGGCACGGCATGCTAGCGACCCACAGCAGTTCGTCCTCGAGGCATTCATACGTGAACTGGTGCACGTCGCAGAGAAAGCGCAGCGCTTCCCAGGTGTTCGTGTACACCGGCGTCACGAACTCGAGCAGTGCCTCGGAAAAGTCGGTCGTAATGAAGTGATTGGTCATCGCCGACCCGAGGCCCGCGGGATGCGGCTTGCGCGACAGGTAGCCGTCGAGGTCGAGGCGCAGCGCCTCCTTCTCGATGCCCTTCTTACCACCCCCGAGCGCCAGGCCCGCGGAAACTATTGCATCGAGTTTGTTGTCGAATGTATCGAGCATTTGTTCTTCTTCTGCGCGCGACCGCCGTAACGGCGGCGTAAAGTGCGGCGTCCGGCCGCTGTTTTACCATAAGCGCCGGCGCGCTGCGTGCACACCATTATGGTGCTTGTTAGTCTCGACTGCGACATGAAGCTGCAAATCCTGAAGACCGCTGTGATAACGACCGTGCTGGCCATCGCGCTGCTGGCGCCGGAATCGGCGGCTGCGTTTCGTTGCGGCAACAAGCTGGTCAAGGAAGGTATGCACGAGGTCGAGGTGGTCGCAATCTGCGGCGAGCCGACCTCGAAACGGCACCTGGGCTTTGCCGTGCGCCTGATCGACTACCGGACCGGGTATCCCAGCCTGCCGGGCATGGGCTTGTCGCGCTCGCCCGGCCACGTCCTGTATCCGGCTGAAGTCATGGTCACCGAGTACATCTACAACCTCGGCCCGCGCAAGTTCATGCGCCGTCTCGTCTTCGAAGGCGGACTGCTGGCAACCGTCGAGACACTGGGTCGCGGATATCGTGAATGATGCACTGACAAGCAGCGCTGCGTGCAGGTAGACTGCGCCCTGGCGTCCTGGTCCCTATGGAATCTTAAAGAATGAATGAATCCCGCTTGCGTCGTCTGCGCGACAAGGCCCCCGGCGCGGCCACACTGATCAATGAAGGCTGCAAAATCGTGGGCACGATCTCCGGAACGGGCAGTTTTCTCGTCAACGGCATCGTCGACGGCGACTGCGAGCTCGAAGGCACCGTAACGCTGGCCGACGGCGGCCTGTGGAAAGGCACCATCCAGGCAGAAAACGTCATCATCGCAGGCCGGGTCGACGGCGACATCGTGGCCAGCGGCAAGGTCGAGATCACCGATTCCGCGCGGATCACGGGAACCGTGTCCGGGGAGGCGATCGCCGTTGCGGAAGGCGCTGTCGTGGAAGGCGTGATGAAAACCACGGGCCCTGCAGAACCGCTCGAATTTACCGAAAAGCGCCACGAAGACTGATCGTCGAATCGCGCCTTATTTGCAATAATCGGACCATATTCGGTTCGACGCAGCCAGGAGCGATGCCGCGGAAAATACCGCCCGCGCCCGGGGGCGGTGCTACACTAGGTTCTGGCCATATGCCCCTGACAACAAAAAGAAAAAGGGCTGCAAGCGAATGATCGGCAGGCGGATTCCACGGTACATCAAGCTCATTGTCGCGCTGGGCATTTCCCTGGCGACGGCGGCGCTCGTCATCCTGTATCGGGAGTATCGGCTCGTCACGGAGCAGATGGCGGTCACCCCTGCTGCCGAGCACGAGGCGCTCGTGCGGACCAGTTTCAGCTGGGCGGCCGGGGGCAGCATGCTGGCTCTCGGCCTTTGTGCAATCGTCGTCTGGCTCATTGTCCGCCGGCAGACAGCGCGCATCGACGAACTGCGCGCAGAGGCTGAGAAGTTGCGCGATGCTGATTTCGGCGAGCCTCTGTCGCAGACCGGCGACGACGCCCTCGGACACCTCGCTGCCGTCTTCAACGACATGCGCGATCGTCTGCGCGCCACGACCGTGTCGCGAGACTACGTGGACCGAATTCTCTCCGGCATGAACGAGGCGATTGTCGTTACGACGGCGGAAGGCCGCATCAAGCGCATCAATCGTGCCACGACGGAACTGCTGGGATACGCCGAGAACGAACTCCTCGGCGTTTCGATCGACTTCATCGTGGACACCAGCAAGTCAGCGACGCTGGTCGATGACATCACCTCGGGGGTGCCGCGGGAGGCTTTCTTTGAGAGCAAGTTCGGCGAGTCTATTCCGGTTTCGTATACCTGCTCTCTCGTCGAGGACGAGGGCCAGGAATCGACGGACCGCATTTATGCCGCGCAGAACATCACCGAGCGTCGCAGGGCGGAGCAACGCATACGGTACCTGGCGCGCATCGATGCGCTGACGAAAGTGCCGAATCGCATGCAGTTCCAGCACCTGCTGCAGCGCGCGATCGCGCGCGCCCGTCGCGGCAACCAGCCGCTGTGCCTGCTCTACGTCGACATCGATCACTTCAAGGAAATCAACGACACTTTCGGTCACCTGGCCGGCGACGCGACGCTCGAGACAGTGGCCGAGCGCCTGACCGCGGCGCTGCCCGATAACTCCGTTATCGGCCGCCTGGCTGGTGATGAGTTCGCTGTTGTCGTCACGGGATACGGTGCGCAGGGCAAAGACCAGGCAGCGACCGACGACCTGGCGCGCGGCGTGCTCGACCGGCTTGCGGACCCGTTCTTCGTGCAGGGTCACGAAGTGTTCATGACCGCCAGCATGGGCGTTGCCTTCTACCCCAAGGATGCACCCAACGTTATCGACCTGATCCGCAATGCCGATGCCGCGCTCTACAGCGCCAAGAAATCCGGCGGCAACGTTTTCAAGTACTACAAGCCGGCCATGAACGAAGCCGCCGTCGAACGATTGATGACCAAGAGCCGGCTCAAGCGCGCCTTCGAGAGAGACGAGCTGCTCGTTCACTATCAGCCCAAATACAACATCGAGACCGGCGAGGTCTTCGGCGCCGAAGCCCTGGTCCGCTGGGAGCTGCCTGACCGCGGCCTCATCTTGCCGTCCGACTTCATCCCGATTGCCGAAGAGACCAACCTCATCATCGAGATCGGCGAGTGGGTGCTCGACAAGGTTTGCGAGGACTTTCGGCTCTGGCAGCGATCGGCAAGCTCGCCCGGTCGAGTATCCGTCAACCTGTCGCTAAAGCAGCTGCGCCAGATGAACTTCACGAAACGCATCGGATCGATTCTGCGCAGTCACGAGGTATCGCCGACCTCACTCGAACTCGAGATCACCGAGACGACGCTCATGGAAGACCCCGAGCGCACGGTCAAACTGCTGGACCAGTTGTATGCTCTCGGCCTGCACCTGGCGATCGACGATTTCGGCACCGGTTACTCGTCCCTCAGCGCTTTGCAGCAATTCCCGATCAGCACTTTGAAGATCGACAAATCGTTCGTTCGCGATGTTGCGACGAACCCGGATGATGCGACGATCGTCGGCACCATCGTGCAGATGGGTCGAAACCTGAACATGGACGTGGTCGCCGAGGGCGTTGAAGACGAGCACCAGCTGAATTTCCTGCAGCGCCTCGAATGCACTTATGTTCAAGGCCTGCTGTTCGGCGACCCGATGAGCGCCGAGAATTACCTCGAGCTGTTGCTGTCCCAGGCCGATGGCACGGACTCCTACCGTGCGCTGTTCGCCTGACTGCTTCACTCGGCAGATTCAAAGTGATTAAATAGTCCGTCATCCCCCAACCGAGCCGCGGACCACGGCGGCCCTCAAAACCAAAGCTGGTGCCATGACCAGATTCAGCAAGATTTCCGTCGCCTCAGTACTTTTGTTCTCGACGTCGCTCGCCATTGCCTGCGAGTATCCCGAGCGGCCCGCGATCCCCGATGGGGCGACAGCGAGCAAGGATGAGCTGCTTGCCGCCAAGGATGCGATCCAGGCTTACATGGCTGATGTGGACAACTACCTGCAGTGCATCGAGAGCGACGAAAAGGCCGCGATCGCCGAACTCGACAATCCATCACCCGAGGAGTTGCAGCGCCGCGACGACATACTCAACAAGAAATTCGACGCGGCCAACGAGGAAAAGGCGCTGCTGGGCGAACAGTTCAATCAGCAGATCCGACTCTACAACGCGAAGGTCAAGGAGACCTCGCAGGACTGATATTCGGCCCTAGAGCCTGTTGATCTCGCGCCGAAGATCATGCTTGTCTTCGGTGACGATGCGCTCGAGCACCCGTATGCGCTCCTCGAGCTGGTCCAGCCTGGCCAGTTCGTCGTTGTCTTTCTCGTCTACTTCTTTTCGCGCATGCCGCATTTCGTAGATTTTTTTTATCGTCTCGGCAGTCATGACAATGGCGACGATGCAGACGACCCAAAAAAGATTACTCATGTTCGAACCCCTGGTCCCTCGTTAACCTATCTCAAAGATTCCTGAATTCCCTGTCAAGATCGTAGCGTGACGACGTCACGTACTTCTCGATCCGGGCCAGGCGCTCGTCGAGTGTCCGGTAGCGCTCCCTTACCCGCTCTGTCCTGCGAACCCGCTCCTGCTCCTCGGCTTCGGCCTCGGCCCGCCGGCGCTCCCGCCGCGACATGCGGCGACGCCGGCGCCGATGAACGACCTCGCGTTCCACGATGTACTCGTAGCGGCTCGACTCCGACGGCACCAGCAGCACGATCGCGAAGTACGTCAGTACCGCAAACGGGAATGCCAGGAACAGGGCAATGATGAACAGGAACCGGACGGCGCACACCCTGAATCCGAAGTAGTCGGCAATTCCTGCGCAAACGCCGCCGACGATTCCACGGTCAGCGTCGCGAACGAATCGTCCTTCGTGTGTGGTTGCATAAGCCGTCATAATTCGCTCCAGTAGTCACGCTGATGTCGCCGCCAGAACTCATACTCCGAGCGGCGCCCTGAGTAGACGAGAGGTTTCTCCTTGATGAGCAGCGTCGCGGCAAGGTAAACGGCCGCGGTCAACCAGAAGAACAGGACCAGGCTGATGACCGCAATGATGCGCACGGTCGATAGCCGGAAGTTGAATCGGTCGGCGATGCCTGCGCACACGCCGAAGATCCAGGCATTCTCCTGATCCCGGTAGAACCCGCGAAGGGGCCCATAGTCGATATTCCAGCTGCGTTGAGTCATATCTTGTCCTTGCTATCGTTGGAATGGCTCAGCTTTCTGCAACGTTCTTGTCGTCCTCGTCCGTGCGGCCTTCGACACGCCGCTTCAGCGCGTCCAGTTCTTCCCTGACCGCGTCCTCTGCCTCGAGGCTCGCGAATTCGTGGTTCAGGTCTTTGGGCAAGCCCAGGTCGTAGGCTTCTACACGGCTTTCCACGTCGTCAATGCGCCGCGTGTACTGCTCGAAACGAATCATCGCGTCGTCGATCTTGTAGTCGTGGATCTTCTTGCGCGCCGCGAGCCGGCTACTGGCCGTCTTGTGGCGAGCCAGCAGCGCTTTCTGCCGCGCCTTGGCGTCTTCGAGCTTGGCCTCGAGCCGGGCGATATCCTCGTTGAGCTTGGCCAGCCCCTCGTCGACGGCGAGATAGTCCTGCTTGAGCACCTCCGCCGCCCGGGCGACGCGATTCTTCTCCACCAGGGCTGCTTTGGCCAGGTCGTCGCGGCCCTTGCGAATGGCCAGCTCGGCCTTGTCTTCCCAATCCCGCGCCTCGCGGTCGAGCGTTTCCAGCTTGCGATTCAGGTCCTTCTTGTCGGCGATGGACCTGGCAGCGGCCGAGCGCACCTCAACGAGCGTGTCCTCCATCTCCTGGATCATCAGGCGCACGATCTTTTCAGGGTCTTCAGCCTTGTCCAGGATGGCGTTGATGTTGGAGTTCACGATGTCGCTGAATCTCGTGAAAATACCCATGGTGTGTCCTCTGTGTTGGTGAATAGCTACCTAAAGTGCTGCAGCATTCGTGCCAACATTTCGGCGGGTTAGTAAGTAATTAATTTTAAGCCGATTTTCGGGATTCGCAGGGCAGCGGCGACGCCATTTTTGTGGTTTTTTTGGCTAACTTATCGCTTTTTTGACGAAAGTTTGGCTAAATTAGCCAAATGGCGACCCGCAGACCCGATCAGCACATCATTGGTGAGGCGCCTGCGTTCCTCGAGATGCTCGAGCACGTGTCGCGCGCAGCACCGCTGGACAAGCCCGTTCTGGTTGTCGGGGAGCGCGGCACAGGCAAGGAACTGATCTCGGCGCGCCTGCACTTCCTGTCCGACCGCTGGGAACAAAGCGTCGTCAAGGTCAACTGCGCCGCCCTGACCGAGTCAATCCTCGAGTCGGAACTGTTCGGGCACGAGGCCGGAGCGTTCACCGGCGCCGTCAAGACGCACATCGGTCACTTCGAACGGGCCGATGGCGGGACGATGATTCTCGACGAACTCGCCACCATTTCACTGCGCATGCAGGAGAAGATCCTGCGTGTCATCGAGTACGGGGAGATTCAGCGCGTCGGGGGCAGTGAGACCATTCGCGTCGACGTTCGCATTGTCGGCTCCACCAACGCCGATTTGCAGTCGCTGGCGGCCGAAGGGAATTTTCGCAAGGACCTGCTCGATCGCCTCGCCTTCGACGTGATCACGGTACCGCCGCTGCGGGAACGGCTCGAGGACGTAATGACCCTGGCGCATGCATTCGCGGTCAACATGGCCGCAGAGCTGCGGCGTTCCTACTTTCCGGGATTCTCGCCGCGCGCGGCGTCGGCGCTGCTCAAGCACGACTGGCCCGGCAACGTGCGCGAACTCAAGAATACGATCGAACGTTCGGTGTACCGCTCGGACGACCCCGAGCGGCCGATCTCACGGATCGCGTTCGATCCGTTCGACTCGCCCTACAAGCTGCAGCAGCAATCGGATTCGAAACCGGGCCCGGCCCGCCCGCGCCGGGCGCCGCTGCTGCCGGCGGACCTGCCGCAGCGGCTCCTGGACACCGAAAGGGAATTGCTGCTGGCGGCGCTGGACAAGTCGCGGTTCAACCAGCGCAGGGCGGCCGACCTGCTCAACCTGAGCTACCACCAGTTTCGCGGCAAGCTCAGGAAGCACGAGATCTCCGGGAAGCCGTCCTCCTAGCTGTCGTCGCGGTAACGCCGGACATAGATCGCGGCCGTCACGAACAGCCCGCACACGACCATGCCCGCCCAGACTTCGACGCTGGTCACGAATTTACCGACGTCCAGCAAGGCCAGCAGACTGATGCCCTCTTCCGCGACCACGGTGTGCAGGTCATCATTATCGAATAGCTCGGCGAGATCGAAGATGTCGTAAAGCGGCATCGATTCCAGGCTGAGGCGGTTCACGATCGCCATGCCGAGATGCCAGGTCTTGAAGATGATGTACTCGAGAATCGGCAGCATCGCGATAGGCAGGACCGCCCGCAGAAACGGACCGCGCTTTGCCCAGGCCGAAATGAACAGGAACCAGCCGAGCAGCGGCGATATCCAGATCGGCACCGCGAGCAGGAACACGAACACGGCCGCCCACGTATCGAACAACGGCACGGCACCCCAGACGAACCGGAACGGGTTGACGCCCTCAATGCTCAGCCAGAAGCTCATCGTGATCAGATTCAGGATGTGCGAAATGATCACGCCGGCCATGGTCGCAACGGGAATAGCGATGACGGCCGTCAGCAGCTTCGAAACCACGGTCTCGGCATCCGTTATCGGCAGCGAACGCCAGAACAGGATGCTCTTGTCCTTGCGCTCCGCGTACAGCGAATCGAGACAGTAGAAGATCATCAGGAACCACATTGCGGCGATGAACAGCGACGTATTGCCGAGCATGAGAACGGCAAGCGCCGCCCGACGGACACCGTCAGGAATCGTCGCATCGGCAATCTTCTCGATCTCGGGATTGATCGCTTCGCCGAACGCGGCAACCATGATCACCATGGCAATCGCCAGGAACGTGAGGACGAAAGCGACCGCCGCAGGCGTAATCCAGATCGAACGATGTTCCCAGATTTCTCTCTTGATCAGCGCAATCTGATGACCAATCATGCCGCTGCCCCCTTCACCTTGGCGACGAACAGGTCGACGACCGATGGCGTGTGCACTTCACCGAGCGTGGCGAGGTGTTCCTTGTCGACGTTCTCAAACGTCATGACTTTCTTGCCGAACACGTCGCGTTCGTAGATCGGGTTCAGGCGGCGCGCTTTCTCGGCGTCCTCGCCCGACGTCATGAGCTCGGCGAACATGTCGGGCAACGATTCCATCGTGGTGTCGAGCAGCAGCCGGCCGTCATTGATGAACATGATGTCGGTCAGGAGGTTCTCGATCTCCTCGACCTGGTGGGTCGTGATCAGGATGGTCCGCTCGCCGTCGAAATAGTCGTTGAGCAGGTTGCTGTAAAACTCCTTGCGGAAGATCGGGTCCAGTCCCAGCGTCGGCTCGTCGAGCACGAGCAGCCTGGCATCGATCGACATGATGATCGACAGGTGCAGCTGGGCGATCATGCCCTTGGAAAGCTCCCTGACCCGCGCGTCCGGGCGCACCTTCGTCCTGGACAGGAACTCCTCGGCTTGCGACCGCGCGAAGTTGGGGTGCGTCGCCTCGGTGAAATCGAGCAGCTGGGTAACCGTTATCCAGCCTGG
>JAAUYF010142152.1_pt1 | contig 17612 bp, 17 predicted proteins | sample 7278051 | NCBI WGS metagenome assembly JAAUYF01 (sample SAMN14350202, study PRJNA611818) | marine sediment metagenome | isolation source: surface marine sediment (0.6m) | place: French Polynesia: Moorea | collected 2018-08 | reverse complement strand
TAAGTGAAATGGCTGCCATTCGGGCCATAGCCATCCAGGTGATAAAGCCGCTCACCAGGACCAATGTCGCCGGTCTCTCGAGCGAGCTGGGTCATGCGCTCATAGGACCCGAGCGACACATCAAACAAATGCAGACTCGAGTCCTCATCATGCAGCTTGAACACATACTTTCTCGCCCATTCGCCTTCAATTTCGAAATACTCCAGGGCGATCAGGCGACCTGCATCAATTTCCAGCTGCTCCCTGATAAAGAACCCCTGCTCCGACAGCTCCTGCGCTTCGCCGTCACGCCACAGCCTATAGATATTCTCGACGCCGGCATCGCGAGCCTCGTACAGCTCCAGCGCCTGGTTTTCCTGAACGACCTTCTCCAGCGCTCGCCAGTCTGTTCCGTCCAGGCTGACGACTTTGGAGAAATACTTCAGGGCGAGCCGATGGCGCTTTGTGTTCTGGTAAAGCTGGCCAAGGTTGTAATTGCAGCTCGTGTTCGATGAATCTGCGTCAAGCGCGGCAAGGTAGTGCGTCTCGGCTTCTTCATAGTTTCCCGAGCTTGCATAGAGGTTTGCGGAAATAAAATGCGCGCCAAAGTTGTCATCGTCGACAGCCAGCGCGCGGCGAAACTTCTCAAGAGCTGCAGACGTCTCGTTTTTCTGCGCGAGCACCTTTCCCAGCTCAACGAAATATGCCGCGTTACTACTGTCGGCCGCGGTGGCGTCTCTGAAAGACTGCTCAGCGACGGCGCTATCGCCGGAGTACAGCGCCACGAGGCCGAGGAAGAAGTGCGCATCGGCAAGCTCCGGGTCCAGCTCCAGGGCCGCCCCGAGCGACTCCTTGGCCCGCAAATCTTTCTCAGCATAGAAATAGACGCGCCCGAGCAGTAAATGGGCCCCAGCTTCTTCAGACGTGGTAACGGTTTCTCGCAGGTGCTCTTCGTGAGCCGCCAGCTGGCTGATGCCTTCGTTGTACTGGTCGCTTGTCAGTAATCCAATGATTTCCCGCAGCGTGGCCTCGTCATCGGGAGACAGCGCATGGGCCGGGAACCAGGCGGCAACGACGAAAAGAAGTAACAGCAGGCGGCTCATTAGATTGACCATGCGGCGTCAAAGCGCGCCCGATTTTCTGCCATCCACCGTTCTTTTTCTTCCGCGCCTTTTGCCGGGTCTTTCATTACTTCGGCGTGCGCATCCATATAGTGGGGCATAAGCGCCTTCATCCAGTCTTCGAACGTCTCGCCCTGCGCCTTGTGATCGCATAAATCGCACTTCAGAGTCTTCATGGCGCCCCCGACGGTTGCAGGGGCCCATCATACTACGCATCAACTGCCGTAGATTTGTGCCGGCAGCCAGGTGACGAGCCCGGGGAACGCCGCGAGCAGCAGCAGCGCAAACAGCTGAATGGCCACGAACGGAATGACGCCGCGGTAGATCTGCGGCGTCGTCACTTCGGGCGGCGCGACGCCGCGCAGGTAGAACAGGGCAAAACCGAAGGGCGGAGTCAAAAAGGATGTCTGCAAATTGATCGCAATCATGATGCCCAGCCAGACCGGGTCGAGACCCATTGCCAGCAGCACCGGGCCAACAATTGGCACGACGACGAACGTGATCTCGATGAAGTCGAGCACGAAGCCGAGCAGGAACATGACAAGCATCACGACAATGACGGCCCCAACGACACCGCCGGGCAGGCTCTCGAGAATGGCGCGAACCGCATCGTCACCCCCGTAGCCACGGAAGACGAGAGAGAAGATCGAAGCGCCGATAAGGATGAGAAACACCATGCTGCTGATGCGCAGCGTGGCCTGCATGACTTCCTGCAGCCGCGGCAGGTTGAGTTCGCGACGGCTGATAGCCAGCACCAGGGCGCCCATCGCGCCAACACCGGCCGCTTCGGTCGGCGTAGCGACGCCCGCGAGTATGGAACCGAGGACGGCGAGTATCAGGATCAGCGGCGGCAGCAGCGCACGCATAATGCGCACGAAACTGATGCGCTCGTCCGTGGCGCCCTGATGAGCAGGCATGGAGCCGGGCCGGAAGATGGCGATGCCGATGATGTACAGGACATAGAGTCCAACGAGCATCAGGCCCGGGATCAATGCCCCCGCGAACAGGTCTCCCACCGAAACCGTCTTCGGTGAAAAGATGCCCATCTCGAGCTGGGCCTGCTGATAGGCCGAGGTCATCACGTCGCCGAGCATCACGAGGATGATCGACGGCGGAATGATCTGCCCGAGCGTGCCCGAGGCGCAGATCGTGCCTGTCGAGATCTCGGCGGAGTAGCCCCGGCGCAGCATCGTGGGCAGGGACAGCAATCCCATCGTGACGACCGTCGCGCCGACGATCCCGGTGCTGGCCGCGAGCAGCATGCCGACGAGTGTCACCGATATGCCCAGGCCACCGCGGAGCGATCCGAACAGTGCGCTCAGCGTCTCCAGCAGCTCTTCGGCAATGCGCGCACGCTCGAGCGTGACGCCCATGAAAACGAATAACGGGACGGCGACCAGCGTCTCGTTGTTCATGATGCCGAAGACGCGATTCGGCAAGCCGGTCAGCAATGCCTCGTTGAATTCACCGGCGGCTACGCCGATTGCCGCGAAGATCAGCGCGACGCCGCCCAGCGTGAACGCGACCGGGAACCCGGCCAGCAGCACGACGATGACCGTGAGGAACAGCAGTAACGCGATCCATTCCACGGCTACCGCCCCTTCAAGGTCGCCAGCGACCGCAACATCAGAGACATGCCCTGCACGGCGACGAAGATCGGCATGACCACGACGATCGACTTGGCCAGCGGGATCATCGGGTACGGCAGACCTCCCGGTTCGCGCGACGATTCATTGATCGCCCAGGAAACGGCCGCGAAATCCCATGCCATCCAGGCCAGGAAACCGCATAGCGGCAGCAGGAACAGAAGCACGCCCAGAAAATCGACGAGCGCGCGCCGCCGCGCGCTCATGTTGCGATAGAAGATGTCGACGCGCACGTGCTCTTCGTGCAGCAGCGTGTAAGCCGCGCCGACCATGAACACGGCAGCGTGCATCCAGGTGACCGACTCCTGCATCCAGATCTGCCCGGCATCGAACACGTAGCGCATCACGACAATGATCGTCGTCAACAGCACCATGAATAACGTCAGCCAGGCCGTGACCCGGCCCGTAACGTGGCTGATGCGATCAAGCAGGTTTTGCGGCGAACCCTGGTTGTCGGTCACGACAGGAACTCAATGGCGCCAGAACATCGGCGTGATCAGGACCAGCAGCGTGAAGATCTCCAGGCGGCCAAGCAGCATGCCGGCGACGGCGATCCACTTGGCCGTGTCGCTCAGCGTCATGAAGCCCGACGCAACGTCGCCGAGGCCGGGACCGAGGTTGTTGAGCGTCGCGGCAACGGCCGAGAAGGCTGTCACCTGGTCCAGGCCGGTCGCCATCATCGACAGCATCAGCACGACGAACACGACCATGTAGACCGAGAAGAAACCCCACACGGCGTCAACGACACGGAACTGCACGGCCTTGTTGCCGAGCTTGACCGGTATTTCGGCGCTCGGGTGCACGAGGCGCGCGATTTCACGCACGCCCTGCTTGTAGATGAGCAGGCAGCGGATCACCTTGATGCCGCCCGCCGTCGAGCCCGCCGAGCCGCCGATAAAGCTTGCGAAAATCAGCGCGACTGGCAGGAAGACCGGCCAGGCGGCGTAATCGGCCGTCGTAAAGCCGGTGGTCGTTGCGATCGACACGGCCTGGAAGACGCCGTTGATGATCGTGTCGCCGGGGTTGGCATAGCTCTGGTGATAGAACAGCCCCGCAACCACGAGCAGCGACAGGACGACGAGGATCATCGAATAGGCGCGAAACTCCGGATCCTGCGCGTAGTGCTTGATCGAGACGTAGCGCCAGGCGAAGAAGTGCAGCGAGAAATTGATGCCGGCGACGAACATGAACACGATGGCGACCATGTCGATCGCGGCGCTGTCGAAGTAACCGATGCTGGCGTCGTGGGTCGAGAAGCCGCCGATCGCGACCGTGGAGAACGCGTGGCACAGCGCGTCGAACCAGCCCATGCCCGCGATCATGTAGCTGACGGCGCAGGCAATCGTGAACGCCAGGTAGACATACCACAGCGCCTTGGCCGTCTCGGTGATGCGCGGCGTCAGCTTGGTGTCCTTGACCGGCCCCGGCGTTTCGGCGCGATACAGCTGCATGCCGCCGACGCCGAGCATGGGCAGCACGGCGACGGCCAAAACGATAATGCCCATGCCGCCGAGCCACTGTAGCTGCTGCCGATAATAGAGAATCGACTTCGGCAGGTCGTCGAGCCCGGTAAGAATCGTCGCGCCGGTAGTCGTGAGCCCGGACATGGACTCGAATACCGCGTCCGTAAAGGAGAGAGTGATCGCGTCAGCGAAATACAGCGGCGCCGCTCCGGCGGTTCCCAGCACGGTCCAGAAGGCGGCGACCACAAGAAAGCCGTCGCGCAGGCGCAGGTCTTTGCGGGACCGGTGTACCGGCAACCAGAACAGCAGCCCGGCCGCGAGCGTGATGCCGAATCCTTCCACGAACGGCAGCCAGGACTGCTCGTTGAATAGCAGCGCCACCAGTACGGGCGGTAGCATCGTCAGGCTGAACACCATCAGCAGCAGCCCGAGAATTCTTTGTACTACCGTCCAGTTCATGGAAACGCGTACTGGTCAGACGAATGAAACGCCGACCTGGAACAGTTTCTCGAGGTTCTCGATCTTGCGCCGGTCGGTCAGGAAGAGGATGACGTGATCGTCGGTTTCGATCACCGTGTCGTGGTGCGCGATGATCACCTGACCTTCGCGCACGAGCGCGACGATAGCCGCACCCTTGGGAAGATCGATGTCTTCGATCTTGCGGCCGACGACCTGGGATTCGTCCTCCTTGCCGTGTGCGATTGCTTCCATGGCCTCGGCCGCGCCGCGCCGCAGGGAATGAACCTTGACGACGTCGCCACGGCGCACGTGCGCAAGCAGCGAACCGATCGTGACCTGCTGTGGCGAGATGGCGATATCGATGCTGCCGGCTTCGACAAGGTCCACGTAGGAGGCGCGGTTGATCAGCGCCATCACCTTGTGCGCGCCAAGACGCTTGGCGAGCATCGAGCTCAGGATGTTCGCTTCCTCGGAGTTCGTCAGCGCGCAGAACACGTCCACGTTGTCGATGTTCTCTTCGAGTAGAAGCTCTTCGTCAGCCGCGTCGCCTACGAGCACGATCGCCTTGTTGAGCTGCTCGGAGATGTAACGGGCACGCTTCGGGTCGCGCTCGATAATCTTGACCTGGTTGGTCTGCTCGAGCGCCATCGCCAGCCGCAGGCCGATATTGCCGCCGCCGGCGATGACGACGCGCCGCACCGGGTCTTCGAGACGGCGCATCTCGCTCATGAAGACGCGAATGTCCTTGCGGTCGGCGATGAAGAAGACCTCGTCGCCTTCCTGGATGACCGTGTCGCCCTCGGGCAACATCGCCTTGCCCTGGCGATAGATGGCCGCGATACGCCCCTCGGTGTTGGGGATATGTTCCTTGAGCGTCGCAATGCGCTGGCCAACAAGCAGGCCGTCGCGGTCCGCCTTGGCGCCGACAAGCCGCACCCGGCCATCGGCGAAGTCGAGCACCTGCGACGCGCCCGGATACAGGATCAGCTGTTCGATGTACTCACAAACGAGCTGTTCCGGACTGATGCGCACGTCGACCGGGATTGCGTCCTGCGTGAACAGCGTCTTGGCCGTCATGTACTCGGCGGCGCGAATGCGGGCGATCTTCGTGGGCGTGTGAAACAGCGTGTAGGACACCTGGCAGGCGACCATGTTGGTTTCGTCGGTATCGGTCAGTGCGACGACGATGTCGGCATCGTTAGCGCCGGCGCGCTCGAGCACGTCGGGGTGTGCTGCGTGACCGACGACCGTGCGAATGTCGAGCCGGTCCTGCAGCTCGCGCAGGATATCGGAACGCATGTCGACGACGGTGACCTCGTTGGCCTCTTCGCGCGACAGGTGATACGCAGCTGATGAGCCTACCTGGCCTGCACCGAGAATCAGAATCTTCATTGTTCTTGTCAGCTGTCCGAGCCGCGAACTACGCCGCTACCGGTCGCAAGTTTACATCAGATCGAGATTCGCATAGCTCAGAACGAGCCATTTTGTGCCGGCCGTCTCAAAATTGACCTCGACCCTCGCGTGTGCGCCCTGTCCCTCGCAATTCAGGATAACGCCATCGCCGAACTTGCCGTGACGCACGCGTTGTCCGAGGCGGATGCCAAGCTCGGAGCCCGGCGCCGCCGAGGACTTTCCGGCTGCGCTGCGGCGCGGCGTGCGCATTGGCCGCGACACCTGCACGCGCGGCCGCACTTCCTCGACATATTCATCCGGAATCTCGGCGATGAATCGCGACGGCTGTGAAAAATTGTCCATGCCGTGCAGGCGGCGCTGCTCGGCATAGGTCACGTAGAGCGTTTGCATGGCGCGCGTGATGCCGACGTAACACAGGCGGCGTTCTTCCTCGAGGCCGTTCGGGTCGGCGATGGAACGCTGGTGCGGAAACAACCCGTCTTCCATTCCGGCCAGGAACACGAGCGGGAACTCGAGCCCCTTGGCGGAGTGCATGGTCATGAGCTGCACACAGTCTTCCCAGGCATCGGCCTGCCCCTCGCCAGCCTCGAGCGCGGCGTGCGACAGGAACTCGTCGAGCGGCGACATCTCGCTGGCCGGATCGGGCTCGAAGCTGCGCGCGGCGCTGACGAGCTCGAGCAGGTTTTCCACGCGGGTTTCGCCCTTCTCGCCCTTGTCCTTCTTGAAGAAGTCGATGAGGCCGCTCGCATGGATGACGTGATCTACCTGCTCCTGCAGATCCAGTCCGGCAACGTCCCGCGCCATGCCCTCGATTATCTGCATGAAGGCGCGCACGGCATTTGCCGAACGCCCCGCGAGCTCGTCGCTGGCCACGGCGCCTGCGGCGCGCCACAGGGTGCAGCTGTTGGCACGGGCGTAGGAGCGCATGATGTCGATTGTGCGAGCGCCGATGCCGCGAGTCGGCTTGTTGACGATGCGCTCGAACGACGAATCGTCGTCGCGGTGCGAGATGAGCCGCAGGTAGGCAAGCGCGTCCTTGATCTCGGCGCGCTCGAAGAATCGCAGGCCGCCGTATACGCGGTAAGGGATGCCGGCATTGATCAGGCCCTCTTCCAGCACGCGGGACTGGGCATTGGAGCGGTACAGCACGGCGGAGTCGGCGCGCAGGTTGCCCTGGTCGATCCAGTCGCGCAGCCGCGCAATGATGAAGTCGGCCTCGTCGCGTTCGTTGTACGCGGCATAGACCTTGATCGACTCACCCTCGGAGCCCTCGGTCCAGAGGTTTTTGCCCATGCGGGCGTTGTTGTTGGCGATGACGGCGTTCGCGGCGTTTAGGATCGTCGCGGTCGACCGGTAATTCTGCTCGAGCTTGACGACCTTCGCCGACGGGAAGTCTTTCTGAAACCGGTAGATGTGTTCGACGCGGGCGCCGCGCCAGCGGTAGATTGACTGGTCGTCGTCGCCGACCACGAACGGGATGCCCGTGTCGCCCGCGAGCAGCCGCAACCAGGCGTACTGGATCGAGTTGGTGTCCTGGAACTCGTCAACGAGCAGGTGGCTGAAGCGCCGCCGGTAATGCGCGAGCAGCTCGGCGTTGTCGCGCCACAGCTCGTGGGCGCGGAGCAGCAGTTCGGCAAAATCCACGAGGCCGCCGCGCTGGCAGACCTCTTCGTAGGCCTGGTACAGGGCAATCATCTGGCGCCGGTTCGGGTCGCCCTCGTCGTCGAGGTGCTGCGGGCGCAATCCCTCGTCCTTCTGGCCGTTGATGAAGTACTGAATCTCGCGCGGCACCCAGCGGCTGTCGTCGATCTCGAGGTTGCGCAACAGCCGCTTGATGAGGCGCAGCTGGTCGTCCGAGTCGATAATCTGGAAGTTCTGGGGAAGGTTGGCCTCGCGCCAGTGGCGCCGCAGCAGCCTGTGCGCCAGGCCGTGGAACGTGCCGATCCAGAGGTGGGCCACCGGCATATCGAGCAGCGCTTCGATACGGCCGCGCATCTCGGCAGCGGCCTTGTTGGTGAATGTCACTGCCAGGAGGCTCTGCGGTGACAGGCCCTCGACGTCGATCAGCCAGGCGGCCCGGTGCACCAGCACCCGCGTCTTGCCGCTTCCGGCACCGGCAATGACGAGCGTCGGCTCCGCGGGCGCTGTGACAGCCTCACGCTGCGCGTCGTTGAGATTTTCGAGGATGGGTGTGACGTCCACGAGGTGCCGCAATGTCGATCCGGGAAGCGCGGCATCTTAGCACGCGGAAGGATCGGCAAATACGACGAACGCGGTCTACAGTTCCCAGACGAGACTCAGGGAATAGCGGGTGCGGTCGTACTCTATGCGGGTGTCGGTAGACGCCGTTTCCCGATAGACGGCCTCGGCGATCAGGCTGAAGTGGCGGCCGAGGCGCCACGTGCCGAAAATCTCGGCGTCGAGCGTCTCGAGGGTCTTGGGCCCCGCCGCGGGCTCGTGGAACGCGAACGCATTGGGATAGTCGTAATTGCGGTACCGGGCTCCGATCTCCAGATCGAAGCGGCGCCCGGGGTCCCAGTGGAACTCGAAGTTGTAGGTGTCGCGCGTGAAGTCGTTGTAGCCGAGGTAACGGTCCTCGCGGTCCATCAACTCGTAACCAAATCCGAACCACATGTCGTCGGTTAATCGCTGCCTCGCGAGCACGCCGAACTCGAGGTAGTCATAGCGCAAGGCCGGGTTCGTGATCAGCTGGTTGCCGTCCAGGTCGAATGACGGGCGGCTGCTGTAGCGCCGGCTCGACTTTTCAACCGTAAAACGCAGCAGCGACCACGGGGCAAACTTGTACTGCACGTTGGCACCGACCAGGAAATACTCGTGGTCGTACTCGGGGACAATGCCCGTTTCCTCGTAGTCCCAGAGCTCACCCTTGATTCGCAGCGCGAAGGACAGCTTGCCGAAGCCCTGCACCGTCGTCAGTCGCGGGCCGTAACGGACATAGTTCATGCGATCCGCAATTTCCTGACCGTTCGACGTGCGCACGTTGCCCGTATCCGGATCGACGTACTGTTCGTCGTGCTGCGCGATGGCGAATGCGCTGTAAACACGTTTGCGGCGATCGTCCTCGCGACGGTCGAACTCGTTGCCGACGCGCAGTTCGTGGACATATTCGTCGGCGTTGTTCTCCTGGTCGCCGTCGTAGAAGCGCCCGGACAATCGATAGGCGCCGAAGAAGTTCTCATACTTGAGGCTGTTGACCTGGTACTTGGCGCGGAAGTCGACGGGGACGTAGGTGCCCGAGTAGATTTCCGGGGTCACAATTGGCAGCGTCGGGTCGGAGAAATCGATGTACGGCTGGCTCGGGGCGCGGAAGATGTTGTCGTCCGAGCCGACGCCAAGGCGTGTCGAGATTTCGTAACTTGCGATGGGCCTTTCTTTCTCACGGCGGTCTGCCCGCAGCTGGACCACCGGGTCGGCCTCGCGCTGCGCAGCCTCCAGGCGGGCGAGCGCGACGATCGCGTAGTCCCGTATTTTCTCGTTTTGCTGCTGGTCACGCACGCGGCGGAACCAGTCGACCGCCTCTTCCTCGTTGCCGGCGGCCCACGCGTTTAGCCCGAGGTTGTAGTGGGAAATGACCCGCAGCTGCGGATCTGTGGCCGCCTTCAGCAGGGATTCGCGGGCGCGGATGTGCTGCTGGGCCTTGTAGTGGGCGACGCCGGTATTGAAGTGCAGCAGCGGCGTATCCAGGCCGGCCTCCGCCGCTTCGCGATAGCGCAGGAGGGCCGCCCAGTAGAGGTCGTCGCGAAACAGCCGGTTGCCGTCTTCGAACGCCGCATTGGCGCCAGACTGTGCCGCTGCCGTCACCGGCAGGCACGCCAGAACGAGCAGCAGCGCCATTGCGCTGCGGGCCCATCCGCATCCATTCGTTTCACGCCTCACGAGAATCGCCCAAGCTCCTGGTGGTTCGCGTTATGTAGAACGGCAAGATTACCGGCTTTGCGCCACCAAAAACTATGACGTGGCGCATAAAAATCCCCCCAAGAAGGGGGGATTTCACTGGATCAGCTAAGAAGGCCGCTAGATGACGTCTTCTTCCGTCTCATCGGTAGAGTCGTCTTCCATGTCGTCCATATCGTCGTCGTCTTCCTCGTCATACTCGTCGTCGTCGATATCTTCGCCTTCGTCCTCCTCGAAGTCGTCTTCTTCGTCGAGGTCTTCTTCGTCTTCGAAGTCGTCGTCGCTCTCGAAGTCGTCTACTTCGTCTTCGAGCTCGTCTTGCTCATCTTCGAGTTCGTCTTCGCGCTCGTCTTCTTCATCTTCGCGCTCGTCTTCCTCATCCTCGCGCTCGTCTTCTTCCTCGTCGCGCATGTCTTCTTCCGAGTCGTCCGAATCGTGATCCTCTTCCTCGGACTCCTCATCTTCTTCCATGTCGTCTTCGGCGTCGTCGAGTTCGTCGTCGTCCGGACCTTCCATCATGGCGACTTCGCCACTGATGCTCGCGATATCGTCAAAGACGTCCATGGTGACATCGAGGTCATCCATGTCGTCAGCGCGCGCTACGGCCGGAACGAACGCGAAACACGTCAGCACCACGGTAGCGATAAAGATACTTAACTGTTTCATCGTCTTACTCCGTACGTTTCACCAGCATCCATCGCCGGTGCTATTAACCAACTTCCACCTGCAACCGGAACGTCCGGTCGCGATCTTCGTGCTCCAGGCGGGCCAGCAGTTCGCCACCTGTCGGCGTCACTGCAACGAGTGTCAGCGGCAACAGGTTCTTGCCCTCGCTGAGGCTCGTTTCCCACGTGATCTCACGCTGTCCCGGAAAGCCGTCGAGCTCGATGCCGTCGGGCAGCGTAACGGTCAGAGTGGCAGAATCGAGCGCCTTCGCTGAAGCGAAGACCAGGTTGACGGTCCGCGGCTCCGCAAGCGCAATCGTGACGCCAGGAATCGCGGCGCCGGCATCGGGCAGCTGCGGCTCGTTGAGCAGCATTCCGCCGATCACCCAGGCGGCGATCGTCGCCGCGATCGCGGCGCCAAAGCCGGTCATCATCCAGCGATTGCGCTGGCGCCTGGAGCCCTCATGAGTAGCGCGTACGAGCGCGCGCTCATAGAAACCCTCTTCGGGCGCGGGCGCCGGGTAGTCCTTTAACAGCTCGAGGACTTCCCGTTCCTGATTGTTTGCGTCTGAGTTCTGCATGTTTCTGTCCTGTCTGCCCCCTTACACGACTGGTTTCAGGAAATGGTTCCATCGGCGACGAGAATTTCACGTAATCTGGAGCGCGCCCGGTGCAGCCGGGACTTGATCGTCCCGACCGGGACACCCGTAAGTTCTTCAATTTCTGACAGTTTGTAGCCTTCCGTGTCATGCAGCAGCACGACCACACGATGCTCGTCGGAGAGCTGCCCGAGGGCGGTATCCAGGCGCCGCAGGCGCTCCAGGCGCTCGTTGTCGGCTGCCGGGTCGTCACCCTCGCTGCCGGCAAACCCCTGCAGGCCCTCCCCCGCGAGCTGGCCTTCCTCGACCAGGTGCATGCGGCGGCGCGCGAATCGGCGCTGCTCGTCGATGAAGAGGTTGTACATTACGCGGCTTAGCCAGGAGCCCGGCTCGTCAATCTCTACGAGGTCATCGAGCATCTGGAAGGCCTTGATCAGCAGCTCCTGGAACAGGTCCTCCGCCTCGGCCTTGCCGCCGGTGAGCCGCCATGCAAGGCGGTACAGCCGATCCAGGTGTGGCTGTACGAGTCGCTCGAATGTTGCGCTGTGGTGGGCGGAACTCATCGTGTAGCCGAGTGTACCTGCGGCCTGAGCCCTCGCAAGGCTCGGGTTGGCAGTTCCAGCGATTGGTGGCCAGGCAGCTTTACGGCAGGTTGATCTGGAACAGGAAATAGTGGTCGATCAGTAACGCCGCGAACAGGAGGCCGAGGTAGGTGATCGAGTACTTGAAGGTCTTCATGGGCAGCTCGAGATCTTCGGGCACCCGGCGCATGCGAATGGCGTGACGCAGGAAGATGGCGCCTAGCACGAGGGCTGCGGCGAGGTAGATCACGCCGCTCATGCCGGTGAGATACGGAATGACCGTGATGACCACGAGCAGAATCGTGTACAGCAGGATGTTGAGGCGTGTGTACTCCTCGCCGTGCGTCACGGGCAGCATCGGAATGCCAACTTTCTCGTAGTCTTCCTTGCGGGCGATCGCCAGCGCCCAGAAGTGCGGTGGCGTCCAGACGAAGATAATCAGGAACAGCAGCAGCGCGCTGCTTGTGACCTCGTTGGTCACCGCCGTCCAGCCCAGCACCGGCGGCGCGGCGCCGGCCGCGCCACCAATCACGATGTTCTGCGGTGTGGCGCGCTTGAGGAACACCGTGTAGACGACGGCATAACCAATCAGCGAGAGGAACGTCAGCACAGCAGTGAGCGGGTTGACGAGGAACCACAGAATGATCATCGAGATGACACAGAGCACCGAGGCGAACGTCAGCGCCGACCTTTCGGTCAGTTTGCCCTGGGGCAGCGGCCGGCCCATGGTCCGCATCATCAGGATGTCGATGCGATGATCGAGGACGTGGTTGAACACGGCGGCTGAAGACGACGCCAGGCCGATGCCGAGGGTGCCGAACAGCAGCGCCGCAGGGTCGGGCCAGCCCGGCACGGCGAGAAACATGCCGACAATAGCCGTGAACACGATCAGCATGACAACCCTGGGCTTCGTCAGCTCATAGTAGTCGCGCCAATCTGTATAGATTTCGACTTCTGTGTTCACAGTACTCATCAGCCGATGCGTGACAGCTTCAGCAGGTGCTTGATGTCGTCCACCATGTCGGCGGGGTCCAGATCGGGACGGAAATACATGACGAGATTTCCGTGCGGGTCGATCAGGAAATAGCCTCCTGCCGGAACGTCCGCGGGCTTCTTATTATTCAGCAGGCTCTCGAGGCCGCTGTCCTCTATCGTAATCAGGCCGGGGTGCTCCTCAGCGAGAAACACTGTATCCGGCGGGGTATCGCCGTGCAAGAAAACCCGGGAGACACGGTCCATTTCCTTGCCCAGCATCAGGCGGGCCTGGCGATAGGTGTAGAGCGCGTCCCGGCACGGGGTATCACACGGCGAGCCGTTGACATACAGGAGTACCCAGGCGGCATCGTAATGCTCGGCGAGCGGCGAATCGGGCAGCGCGTCGGCCAGGCTGACAATAGGCTCGAGCAGCGTGCCATGGTTGCTGCGGCCCGCAGGCTGCAGCGCGCTGCCGCCGGAATAGAGCCAGGCAGCGACGATCAGTGGACCAATGAACACGGCCGCGATCAGCAACAGCTGGAGGCGGCCCGACTTGCGCGGCTCAGCGCTCATGACTCGAGACCTCGTTTGCGGTAATTCCAGATCAGCAGCCCGGCGAGCACGATGCCCATGGCGAACCACTGCAACGCGTAGGCGTAGTGTCGTCCGGGACCCATTTCTTCGGGTACCCAGTGGCGGTAAAAGCCGTAGTCGTCCTCGGGATCCATGAGCAGCACGAACGGCTGTACCGGCTCACCGAGCGCCGCGGCCACATCGTCCAGGGTCGGGTAGACGGCCCGCTTCGGCCAGTCGGGCGTGGCGGGGATGGATTCGCCCATCTTGTAGCCGGCGCGCGGCAGCGAACCGACACGGCCGCGCACGGTGAGGCGGGTGTTCTTGACGTCGATGCCGGCCGGGTCCACGTTCGGTCCCGACCTCGGGAACCAGCCGCGATTAACCAGCAACAGGGGCGTGTCGTCGGCGACCCGCAGCGGGGTCACCACGTAGTAGCCCAGCTGGCTGTTAACGATGATGTTTTCGAGCAGGACCTGTTTGTCGGCGACAAACCGGCCGGTGGCTTTGAGTTTCTGGAACGACCGGATGTCCATGCCATCCGACCAGGACGAGAAGCCGGACTGCGAATCAAACGCCTCCTGCTCGGCGCGCTTGTCGAGCCCGCGGCTGATCTGCCATACGCCGAGACCCGCAAACTGCACAACGAGGATTGCGCCAATTACGTAGGGAATCCAGCCGATAAACTGCGCTCTAATGGATTCGGTCACGATATACTCAAACGTATGAAAACAATTGTACTGGTTCTGCTCGCGGCAATTGTCATTGCCCTGTTTTCCGGCCTCTTCTTCCTGGCCAGGGACAAGGACCACCCGCCGTCACCAAGGCTGCTCACCGCCCTCAAGGTCCGCGTCACGCTCTCGATACTACTCGTGGTACTGCTCGTCATCTCGTACCACATGGGTTGGTTGACCGGATTCGAATAGCTAACGTCATTGCGAGCGCAGCGAAGCCGACGAAGTCGCCCCGAGCGTAGCGAAGGGGTCTACTGAGATTGCCACGTCGGCCTTTGGCCTCCTCGCAATGACGGTGGCGGCTACGCCTCCTCGCAATGACGGTGCGGGCCGCGGCCTCTGCCGACTACATCCAGTAAACGAAGACGTACAGGCCAACCCAGACGGCATCGACGAAGTGCCAGTACCACGCCGTCGCTTCGAAGGCGAAGTGGTTGTCGGCCGTGAAATGCCCTTTCAACACGCGGAACCAGATGATCGTCAGCATGATGGCGCCGATCGTCACGTGCATGCCGTGGAAGCCTGTCAGCATGAAGAAGGTCGAGCCGTAGATGCCGGAGTCGAGCCTGAGGTTCAGGTCCTGGTAGGCATGCACGTACTCGACGGCCTGCATGTAGACGAAGATGAAGCCGAGGATAAAGGTCAGGGCCAGGAACGCCGTGAGGATGCCGCGCTTGCCGGCGATCAGCGCATGGTGCGCGATCGTTACCGTGACACTACTGGTCAGCAGGATGGCGGTGTTGATCAGCGGCAGGCCGAACGGGCCCATCGTCTGGAATTCGCCGCCGACGTCTCCCGGGCCGTTGGTCGGCCAGGTCGCCTCGTACCCTTCCCACAGCAGCAGATTGGTGAAGAAGTTATTGCTATCGCCACCAAGCCAGGGCACCGACATATTGCGGGCATAGAACAGGGCGCCGAAGAACGCCGCAAAGAACATGACCTCGGAAAAGATGAACCAGAACATGCCCATGCGGAACGACTTGTCCACCTGCGGGTTGTACAGGCCATCGACGCTCTCGTGAATGACGGTGCCGAACCAGCCCGTCAGCATGACGATCATGACGGCAAGGCCGGCCATCATTACCCAGAAGCCGAAATCGGCGCCGTTGAGCCAGGTGGAAACCCCGAGCATCAGGAACAGGAGGCCGATCGAACCGACGATGGGCCAGTGGCTGCCGTGGGGAACGTAATATTTATCTTGCGCGTGAGACATAGTTGCTCTCGGTCTTGAACAGTGTGTAGGACAGCGTGATGGTGTCCACGTACTCGGGTAAGTCAGGGTCTACGATGAACTGCAGCGGCAACGACCGCGTTTCGTTCGCCGCAAACTCCTGGCTCGTAAAACAGAAGCACTCGATTTTATTGAAGTGCTGGTTGGCGGCCACCGGCGCAACGCTCGGCACCGCCTGTGCGACCAGCGTGTCTGCGGCACGATTAGTCGCCGAGAAAGTGGCGAAATACATGCGGCCGGGCTGGACTTCCATGCTGTCGGCATCGGGGACGAATTCCCACGGCGCCGAAGAGTTGACGACTGCCACGAACTCGATGCGCACCGTGCGTGACTCATCGGGATTCTCGGCGACGACGGCGGCCGTCGTGTTCGTGCGCCCGCCGAAGCCCGTGATGTCGCAAAAGACCTCGTAAAGGGGCGGCAGCACGAGAAACCCGAACGCGAACATGCCGACTGCGAAGATCAGCAGTCTCGCGGTCAACGCGCGGTTGGAAAGTTTCGGCTGGTGGTCGTTCATGGCCTCAAGCGCGCAGCACACCCATCATGATGAAGCCGATGTAGAACGCCAGCGCGATGCCGGCCATGATCAGGGCCGTGCGGCGAATAGCGCGTTTTTGTTCTGCGCTTCGCGTCACTCAAACGCCTCCTCATGCACGCGTTTGACGGGCGGCGTATCGAACGTGTGATACGGGGCCGGCGACGGCACGGTCCACTCGAGGCCCTTCGGCGCCTCCCAGACGCGGTCGGTGGCCTTTTCGCCCTTCTTCGCCGTGAGCAGCACATACACAAAGATGAGCTGCGACAGGCCGAAGCCGATGGCGCCAACGCTCGCCATGAAGTTGAAGTCGGCGAACTGCGTGGAGTAGTCGGGGATACGACGCGGCATGCCGGCGAGTCCCAGGAAGTGCATCGGGAAGAACGTCAGGTTGACGAATATTGTCGACGTCCAGAAGTGCCACTTGCCCGCAGTCTCGTTGTACATGTAGCCGGTCCACTTCGGCAGCCAGTAATAGGCGGCCGCCATCAGCGAAAAGATGGAGCCGGGCACGAGCACGTAATGGAAGTGCGCCACGACAAAATAGGAGTCGTGGTACTGGATATCGGCAGGCGCGATCGCGAGCATCAGGCCCGAGAATCCGCCGATCGTGAACAGGAACACGAAGCCGAGCGAGAACAGCATCGGTGTTTCGAACGTCATCGCGCCCTTCCACATCGTCGCCACCCAGTTGAACACCTTTACGCCCGTGGGCACGGCGATCAGCATCGTGGCGAACATAAAGAACATCTGGCCTGATAGCGGCATGCCGACCGTGAACATGTGATGCGCCCAGACGATGAACGACAGGAACGCGATCGACGAGGCGGCGTACACCATCGAGTCGTGCCCGAACAGCGGCTTGCGCGAGAACGTAGGGATGATCTCGGACACGATGCCGAAGGCCGGCAGGATCATGATGTAGACCTCGGGGTGGCCGAAGAACCAGAAGATGTGCTGGAACATGACCGGGTCGCCGCCGCCCGCGGCCAGGAAGAAGCTGGTGCCGAAGAACTGGTCGGTCAGCAGCATCGTGACTGCGCCGGCGAGCACGGGCATGACCGCGATCAGCAGGTACGCCGTGATCAGCCAGGTCCAGACGAACATCGGCATTTTCAGCAGCCACATGTCCGGCGCGCGCATGTTCAGGATCGTCACGATGATGTTGATCGCGCCCATGATCGAACTCAGTCCCATGAGGTGGACCGAGAAGATCAGGAACGGGAACGCATCGCCGGTCTGGAGGACGAGCGGCGGGTACATGGTCCAGCCGCTGGCCGGCGCGCCGCCCGGCATGAACAGCGTGGCCAGGAGCAGGCCGAAAGCGACCGGCAGAATCCAGAACGACCAGTTGTTCATGCGCGGCAGCGCCATGTCGGGCGCGCCGATCATCATCGGGATCATCCAGTTGGCGAGGCCGACGAACGCCGGCATTACGGCGCCGAATACCATGATCAGCGCGTGCATCGTCGTCATCTGGTTGAAGAACTCGGGATGGACGAACTGCAGGCCCGGCTGCATGAGCTCCGAACGAATGACGAGCGCCATCGCGCCGCCAACGAAGAACATGACCAGGCTGAAGATAAGGTACATCGTGCCGATGTCCTTATGGTTGGTCGTGAACAGCCAGCGCTTGATGCCCTTCTCCGGGCCGTGGTGCTCGTCGTGCGCGTCGTGCGCGTCTGCTACTGCTGTCGTCATGCTTTAGTTCTCCGCCTGCGCG